>Ga0272441_10000696_pt1 | contig 74833 bp, 62 predicted proteins | sample SSMProp6N_FD_193582 | JGI IMG/M metagenome (GOLD analysis project Ga0272441, IMG submission 193582) | Marine sediment archaeal communities from Little Sippewissett salt marsh, Falmouth, MA, United States - SSM-Prop-6N | ecosystem: Environmental > Aquatic > Marine > Wetlands > Sediment ...
CGCCTTCTTGGGTGCCGCCTTCTTGGGTGCCGCCTTCTTGGGTGCCGCCTTCTTAGGTGCCGCCTTCTTGGGCGTCGCCTTCTTGCGCGCCGCCTTCTTAGGTGCCGCCTTCTTGGGCGTCGCCTTCTTGCGCGCCGCCTTCTTGGGTGCCGCCTTCTTGCGCGTCGCCTTCTTGCGCGTCGCCTTTTTGCGCGTCGAGCTCTTCGTCGCTGCCATACTTTTCCTCCCACGGCACGGCGATCCCGAGCGGATCGTCGAGGTAGTCGGCGTCGTCACCCAGGTCATCGTAGTCGTCTTCGAGGCCGTAGTCGTCCGCGGCGCCCTCGGCGGAGAACAGCGCGCGGCCGATGATCATCTCCCTCACCTTGCCGGTGCGCTTGGCGATCCGGGTCCGGAGCACCTGGTGGAGCAGCTCGTTGGAGAAGTCTCCCGCCAGTCGTTCGAGGGTTTCGGCGTCCATCGCCTCCTTGCCCCGGAGCACGATGACGATGCGCTTGTCGGCGCTCTTGTCCAGATACACGTAGCACCGGTCAAGGAACACATAGCTGGTGCCGTACACCGCGTCCATGGGATAGGTGCCGGTCCCGATGCTCCACTTGACCTCGTTTTTCTTCGAGTTGACTGTAGGGGTCATAGGCTGGGCCTTTTGCGAGATTACCGTCTACTGAATCTGGGGACCACGACCAGAAATGTCAACAAGATAACCCGGTGGTCGCGGCAGCACTCAGCGGCGGGCCAGGAGGCGGCGGCAGCGGCGGACGAGCCGTTGCCCAGTCCTTTCTTCCCCTCCGGGCTGTCGCCCGGCCTTCCCGGCTCTTCGCGCCAGGTGGGCGCAGGCCTGCCGCGCCGCTCGGCGTTTTCCCAGCCCTAGCTCAGCGGCCGCCAGGTGGAGCCACGCCGCCCAGAAGCCCGGCTCCAGCTGAGTGGTGCGGTGGTAGGCTCTCCGAGCAGCGCGCAGGTCCTTGCGCATGACCGCCAGGTAGCCCAGGGCGAAGTGCACCCGCGCGGCGAATGGCCGGCCGGCGAGGACCCGGCGCAGCTCGGCCCTGGCCTCGGTGAAGCGCGTCGCCCGGATCAGCGTGAGCCCGTACTGCAGCCGCGCGGTGAGGTTGCCCGGCGCCTTGCGGCAGGCCGACGCATGGGCTACGAGGGCGCCCTTGAGATCGCCGTTGATCCGCCGCAGCATGCCTTCGGCCACGAGCACGTGCGCCGCGCCGGGGGCCCGGATCCTGGCCTGGCGCAGGGCCCTTCCCGCGGCGGCCTTGCGCCTCAAGGCCACCGACACCATGGCCAGGGCGGACCAGGCCTTGGCCAGGTGTGGCCGTGATGCGGTCACCAGGAGCAGATCCTGGCGGGCCTTCTTGTGCAGCCCGCCCCGAAACAGCGCGCGGGCATGGTTGAAGCGGGCCCGGTGGAAGCCCGGGTCCACGTCCAGGGCGGCGCGGAATCGGGACTCGGCCGCCCGCCATCGACCGCGGGCCAGCTCCAGCACGCCGAGGTTGTTCTGGGCCTCGGACAGGTCTTCGTTCAGGGCCAGAGCGCGGGTGAACAGCTGGCGGGCGCGGCGCCGCTCCCCCCGGGCGAGGGCCACCAGACCGAGGCCGTTGAGCGCCTCGCCGGACCGACGGTTGTAGGCCGCCGCCACGGCGAAGTGGGCCTCGGCCCGGTCCAGATCTCCCCGTTGGAGCTGGCCCGCGCCATGGCGCAGGTGGACGAGCTCGGCCCGGGGTCGTTTCGGCGCGTGCGCCAGGCAGGCTTGCGCAGCGCCCGCGCAGACCATCAGGGCGACCACGGCTGGTTTTCGGATGTGACTCGTCATTGCTTCTCTCCCGCACTCGTTGTGGTTGCTCGGGTTATCGGCGGCCGGCGTCGCCGGTTGCGCATCGGAAGCCGAAGACTCGGCGCCGACGGCACTATCCAGTGAGAATTTCCGGGTCTGTTCTAATGATCTGTCGGTGGATAAACGCCCATGATTCCGAGGGGTTGCCTGGTGTCATCCGGGAGGGTTGCCTGGCGCGCGAAATCTTCGTCAAGTTTCTGTCGAATTTGCCGTATAATCCATTCGTTTCAACCCATAGAGGCAGGCCGTCTCTCGAAGCGGAAAGGAATGTTCATGTCAAAGGTCAGTAAGTTGTTGGTGATGCTCACGCTCGTGGGCGGCATGGGGGCCGTGTCCAGCGGCTGCGTGGTCGGCGTGTCCGAGCCGGCAGAGCCGGTGCTGCACACGTCCTACTACAAGCCGATGTACTACCAGGGCTACCCGGTCTATTACTCCGCGGCGGGCCTGCCCTACTACTACGTAAACGGCGCCGCGGTCTACATCCCGCGGACCTACGTAGGCTACGCCCGGTTCTACAACCACTGGCGCATCAACCGCATTCACTACAACCGTTGGTATCGCCACCGTGGTTACCGCTTTCGCCGGCATCGGAGACGGAGCTATCGTCGCGGTCGCAGGCGGGGTCGTCGCCACAAACGAAGAGTGCGTCGGCGTCATAGACGGCGCTAGCCGCTCCGGGCCCGGGCGGTGACGTCCGGGCCATCTCCCGGTCCGCCGTTTCGTGCGGACGCCTGCCGTGGGGATTTTCAACCCCGACTCTCCAGATCCATTCAAGGCGTGATATCTTTGCGGGCACAGTGCCGTGCCGCCCATGAAGCGATCGTTGACCATAGCCCCCGAAGCCGCCCTGTGGCAGCCCGCCAAGGACGGCGCGGTGCGCTGCTCACTGTGTCACCACCGTTGCCTCATCGACGAGGGTGAGCGCGGCGAATGCTGCGTGCGGGAGAACCGCAACGGGGTGCTGGTCACCCTGACCTACGGGCGGCTGGTGTCGGCGAACATCGATCCCATCGAAAAGAAGCCGTTGTTCCACGTGCACCCGGGGTCCACGTCGTTGTCGGTGGCCGCGGCGGGTTGCAACTTCCGTTGCGCATTTTGCCAGAACCACACCATCGCCCAATGGCCCCGCGCGCATCCCGGGGAGGATCTGCCAGGATCTGCAAGCGATCCGGTGGACGTGGCCGAGGCTGCGGCCCGGAGGGGCTGTGCGTCCATCTCGTACACCTACACCGAGCCAACCGTGATGTGGGAGTGGGTGCGGGACACGGCCGTGGCCGCCCACGAGCGGGGCCTGGCCAACTGCCTGGTGACCAACGGCTATATGACCTCCGAGGCCTTGGACTTCATGGGGGACGCCGTCGACGCGGCCAATGTGGATCTCAAGGGGTGGGACCCCCAGCGACTGGTCTTGGCCACGGGTGCTCGACCCGGGCCGGTGAAGCGGTCCATCCGCGCCATGCGGGAGCGGTCCATCTGGGTGGAGGTCACAACCCTCATCGTGCCTGGATGGAATGACAGCGAAGCCGACGTTCGAGCCATCGCGGAGTTTCTCGCCGACGTGGATCCGGACCTGCCCTGGCACGTGAGTCGGTTTCATCCCGACCACGAGATGCTCGATCGTGAGCCCACGCCGCCGGTCACCCTACGAAACGCCTGCGCCTGGGGGCGGGAGGCTGGCCTGCGGTACGTCTACGCCGGGAACCTTTGGGGAGACGACAACGAGTCCACCCGCTGCCCGAGCTGCGGCGAGATCGTGATCGAGCGGCGCGGATTCCACCTCGGTCGGATAGCGATGGAGGGCGGCCGGTGTGGTCACTGCGACGCGCCCATCGCCGGAATCGGGATGCCATGAGGGCGGATGGACAGTGGACCGTGCGCGAGGTGCTGGCCTGGACCTTCGAGCGATTCAACCGGGACGGGCTGGAGTCGGCCCGGCTGGACGCGGAGGTGCTGCTGGCCCACGCCATGGACCTGCAGCGCGTGGGGCTCTACCTGGACCTGGATCGCCCCCTCGACGACGCAGAACGCGGCCGCTACCGGGCGCTGGTGAGCCGACGTCTTCAACGGGAGCCCGTGGCCTATCTCGTGGGGGAGCGGGAGTTTTGGTCACGCTCCTTTTCGGTGGACGCGCGGGTGCTGGTACCGCGGCCCGAGACCGAAACCCTGGTGGAACAGGCCCTCGTCACGCTGCGGGAGTTCACGTCGCCCCGTGTGCTGGATGTGGGCACGGGCAGCGGCGTCATCGCCGTGACCCTCGCGGCGGAGCGGCCTGACGCCCAGGTGGTCGCCACGGACGTCAGTGCCGACGCCCTGGAGGTGGCCGCCGCCAATGCGGTCCGCCACGAGGTGGCCATCACGCTGTACGCGGGAGATCTCCTGGAGGCCTTGCCGGCCGGAGAGCCACTCTTCCAGCTCGTCGCCGCGAACCTGCCTTACGTGGCCCCCGGGGAGCGAGATTCCCTGGCGCCGGAGCTGCTGGCCGAGCCCACGGGCGCGCTGTTCGCCGGCGACGGCGGGCTGGCTTTGATCAAGCGGCTGATCTGCGCGGCGTCGGCCCACCTTCAGCGGCCCGGGGGCGCTGTGCTGCTGGAGGTTGGGGTGGGCCAGGCGACGACGGTCACGCAACTGATGATCGACGCGGGGATTTCGGATCGGGTCACGGTGCATCGGGATCTGGCGGGCATCGGGCGGGTGGTCGAGGGCCGCCTCCCCAAGGGGTGAGAGCCATGGCGACGGCGTTCTTCGACGTAGACGGGACCATCGTGCGCGGCGCCACGGGCCTGCTGGCGGTGGATATCTTGCGCCGGGCCGGCTACATCACGTACTGGCACTCGGTCCAGGCCCTCGCCTATCACGTGCTGCACAAGGCTGGCGTCATGCACGCCGACGAGGCCTACAAGAAGGCCATCGCTCCCTTTGTGGGCCGGCGGGAGTCCGAGGTGGCCAAAGACCTGGAGCGGGTGTACCGGCTGCGGGTGCGACCGGCCATCTACGACCGGGCCGTGTCGCTGGCCGAGGCCCACCATCGTCGCGGCGATCGCATCGTGCTGCTTTCGGCCAGCTCCGCGATGCTGCTGGAGCACTTCCGTGACGCCTTGCCCGTCACCGACGTCGTCGCCTTCAACCAGGACGCCCCGGACGGCGTGCTCGCTGACACCTACGAGAAGCCGGTGCCCTACGGTGACAACAAGCTCTACCTCGCCCGCCGCTACCTCGAGCAGCACGGCGAGGCCTTCGTCGACGCCACCTTCTACACCGACTCCATCACCGACCTGGCCCTCCTGGAGCGGGTGGGCGTGCCCCGTCCGGTGAACCCGGACCTTCGCCTCACCCGGGTCGCCGAGAGGAGCGGCTGGCCCATCCTGCGTTTCTACCGGGTCATCGGCCCCCAGTAGCCTGCCCTGGAGTCGGCACCTTGCTCCATAGCTTCGCGGGCCCGGGCCGGGCGTGCCTTGGGGGCCGCATGCCCACGGCGGCTGACACGGCGGCGGCGACCTGGGTCATGTGGAGCCGGCCCAGGACCCCGGACCGCACGCCGGGGCCGGCGGCCAGAAAGACCCCATGCATGGCGATGTGATCGCCGCGGAAGCCGTCGGTGGCCTGGTTTTTTGGCCAGGCGGTCAGGGTTCTCGTGCGTCGGTGGCTCAGACAAAACCCTGGGCTGGCCTGGACAAAGAGGTCCGCCGCGGTGGCCGGCAGCCCGAGGTTCGCGAACCCCTCGGCCCGCACGACTCGCCCCACCCTGCCGAAGACCTTCCGGCCGCCCACCCGGAGGGCGGCGAGGCGGCGCTCCACGGGGGCCGGGGAGACGCCGTCGGGCAGGTGCACGAAGCCGGCGCCCGCGGCGGTGATGACCCGGATGCGACGATCCACCGGGGCCAGGGCGGCGCGCAGGGACACGTCGTGCAGCACGGGGATCATGCCGTGATCGCTGGCCAGCACCACCCGGGTGCGCTTCAGGTCCAGCGCGTCGAGGATTCGGGCCAGGCGGCGATCCACCTCCCGCAGGCCGCGCTCCAGGGCGGCGTGGAACCGGGCCACCTCTGCGTTGCTCAGCTCCTGACGTCCGCGCCGGGCGTGCAGCTGATGACCGAGGGAGTCCACGGCGCCCAGGTACAAGATCGCGAAATCGAAGGTGTCGCCCCGGCCGAGCTCTACGGCCAGGGCCACGGCCGCGTCCACCTCTGCCAGACCTGTCCTCCCGAAGAGGTGCTCGTCGATCCGCCCGCGCATGAAGCTGCGCTCGTCCGCCATGGCCGGTCGGATCACGCCGGCCTGGTCCAGGGTGCGCCGGAACCGTGCGGGGCGGGCGACGTTGACTGCCGTGGCGGAGACGTGGAAACGGGCCCGTCCGGTGCGGACATCGAGGCTGCGCAGGATGACACGGGTCTGGCGGCGGGGCGCCCGCGTGCCGTTGGGCAACGTGCCACCGGACCAGAGCACGTCGCGTCCGTCACCCGGCGCCAGGCCGGGTGGGCCGCCTCGCAGGACAGCTCCGGCGGGTGGCACGAGCACGGCCCGGCCCCCAGCGCCCCGGCGGACCCCGACCTCGATCCGCGGCGCGCCCTGCGCCCGCCGCCCCGCGTGCAGCTCCAGGCGGGCGTCCGGGCCACCAGCGGTCAGGGTCACGTCCACGGCGGGGCGCGGCCGGCTCAGCCAGCCCCGCGTGGCGTAGCAGACCGTACGCAGTAGGCTGGGCGGGGGCTCGTCGCACAAGGTGCCCAGGGCGGCCCAGGTCACGGTGCGCAGCCCCTGCCGGGGCGCGACCTGCCACAGGGTCTCGGCCCCCATGGGCTCGGTGAAGCCGTTGACGCGCCGTCCCCGGCGGTAGAAGCGGTTGTGTACGATCCCGTGGCGTGCGGGAAAGGCGCCGGTGAGCTGGGTCGCCAGGTTCGGTGCCGTCACAGTGGGATCCACCGGCGTAAGGGAGGTGGCGCGGGCCCCGGCGGCCAGCCGCGCCAGCCCGCCCGCTGCCACCTCAGCCGCCGTGGCGGGCTTTTGGCCGGGGAGGAACCGCCGCTCCCTCAGCCAACGGTCGAGCCACCGCGCGCCGAGGCCGTCGAGCTGGATCAACACCGTACGAAAGCGGTGGGGGCGCTTGGACGTCGGTCGCGGCGCCCGGTTGGAGACCGCCGTGGTTCCGGACCCCCGTCGCTCCACCGACGTCGGCTCCCGGCAGGTCGACTGCGCGACCAGCAACACCAGGACTGGGAGGATTCGCTTGTTCATGGAATGCAGTGAGATGCAATCTCCGTGCCTGCGCCCTGGGGTCGAATTCCGGCGCAGTCGGCCCCAATCCGTCCCCCGGGTTCGGTGTCCGTCCCCCGGGTCCGGTGTCCGTCCCCCGGGTCCGGTGTCCGTCCCCCGGGTCCGGTGTCCGTCCCCCGGGTCCGGTATCCGTCCCCCGGGTCCGGTATCCGTCCCCCGGGTCCGGTATCCGTCCCCCGGGTCCGGTGTCCGTCTACCCTCCACAGGTCGCGTAGTACGTTCGCCCGTACGAGAGCTTGAGCAGCACGCCGAGCTCGTGCACCGGGGCGAATCGCCTGTCTGACAGATCGAACAAGAAGGCCGGTCTATAGTACGGCTCGATGTACCACCGGTTGTCGTTGGTAAGCGGCCAGGCGAATCCCACGAACAGATGGGGCCCCGCCTGGGTCGATCGTTGGCCGTATCGAATGCCGGCGCCAGCGCCCAGCACGAACATGAAGATCCGCCCGCCGCCTTCGAGGTACGAGAATCCTCGCAGACCCTTCGCCTGGGGCGGAATGTCCAGGCGGGACCCGAGGCTGGCCCACCAGGCGATTCCGTGCCCCTTCGCCAGCGTGAAATCGAGTCCCACGTGTCCGGCGGGCTGTTCGACGAGGGCGCCGGTGGACGGACCGACGCTGAACTCAAGCGGGCAGCGGTGCTGGACCCTTGGCGCGTGTGGGGCTGTCTCCCGCCGTCGTCTCGAGTAGTCATCGCACGAGGCACCACAGCAGTACAGAGGCGGCCTTCGAGGGCCGCAGCCGCTGGTCATCACCAGGGACGGGCAGGCACAGACAGCGACCGAAAGCCACACGATTCTGATCGGCATCGCCGCGCTCCCTCCACGCTGAGGACCGACCGCCCTCAATCCGGCTAGACTGGCCGAGCCCACCAGTTCCGGCGATTCGTCAGGTGGGTCTGCCGGAGGCCCGGCAAGGCCCAGGGCAGTGATCTGGATACCAACAAATGCGCCGACTGTCGATTGTGTCGCGCGATCGCCATCTGCTCACGGACGTTCTTCACCTCCCCTGCCGGTGGGGAGGTTGCGATGGTCTGGGCAGCGGAAGCCGGGCGATTTGTTGGACTTGGGCGTTGCGCGCTGCGTCGGCATTCCCCATACTCTCACTACCTCGTACACTACGTCGTAGCAAAGGACCCAAGTCGATGAGCACTGACAGCGTGAAGGCCGTATTGAAGGAAATCGAGGAGCGGCAGGTGCACTTCGTGGATCTGCTGTTCACTGGAATCATGGGGGAACTCAAGAGCGTCACCCTACCAGCCGAGGAGATGGAGGCGGTCTTCGAGGAGGACAAGGGCGTGGACGGATCCTCCATCCTGGGATTCGCCCGCCTGGAGGAGTCGGACCAGGTGCTTGTGCCCGACCCATCCACCTTTCGCATCTATCCTTACGCGGCGGACCCCACAGAGCGCACGGGCTGCTTCTTTTGCGACGTACACAACCCGGATCGCTCGCCCTTCGAGGGGTCGCCCCGCCACGTTCTGCAGCGTCTCGAGATGCGGGCCAAGGACATGGGCTTTGACGGCTTCTTCGTGGCCCCGGAGATGGAGTTCTTCCTGTTCAACAGGACCAACGGTGACACCATCGCGCCGTTGCCCTTCGACCGGGGGGGCTACTTCGATCACGGCACCAACGACCCCGCCGACTCCATCAAGAAGAAGATGATGCTGGCCCTGCGGAGCCTCGGCATCGAGGTGGAGTATGCCCACCACGAGGTGGCCCCGGGCCAGCACGAGCTGGACTTCCGCTACGGCCCCGCCCTGGCCACCGCGGACCGCACCATGCTCTTCAAGCACATGGTCAAGGCCGTGGCCGTGGAGAACGACGCCCACGCCACCTTCATGCCCAAGCCTCTGAACGGCCAGAACGGCTCTGGCATGCACACGCACTTCAGCCTGTGGAAGGACGGCAAGAACGCCTTCTACGACCCCACCGCAGAGCCCTACCACATGTCAAAGGTGGGCCGCAGCTTCATCGCCGGTGTCCTGGAGCACGTGCGGGAGTTCACCGCGATCCTGAACCCGCTGGTCAACTCCTACAAGCGGATCATCCCGGGCTACGAGGCGCCGGTGTACATCTCCTGGGCGTCCATCAACCGTAGCGCCCTGGTGCGGGTGCCCAGCGTCAAGGTCGCCAAGGAGCCCACCGGGCGCCGGGCGGAGATCCGATCCCCGGACCCGAGCGCCAACCCCTATCTGGCCTTTTCCGTGCTCCTGGCCGCGGGCCTGGATGGCATCGATCGGGGCCTGGAGCCGCCGCCGCCGGTGGACAAGGTGAACCTCTTCGAGCTCGGCGACGCCCAGCGCAAGGCCAAGGGCATTCAGAGCCTGCCAGGCTCCCTGGAGGACTCCCTCAAAGACATGCAACGCAGCGAGTGGATCAAAGAGGTGCTGGGCGAGCACCTGTACCGCAAGTACCTCGAGGCCAAGTGGAAGGAGTGGGACGTGTTCCGCGAGGCGGTCACCGACTGGGAGCTCACGCAGTACCTGCACTCGGTCTAGCGATCAAGTCTCTCCCCAACGGGCCGTAACGTGTATAGTAGCCGGCCATGTCGATGGTGCGGCGACACCTGACGTTCGTGGGCGGCCTGGGCTGCACGGTGGTGCTGGCGCTGGTCTTTTCTCTGCTCAGCGTCGGGGTGGTGCGCTGGCCGTTGCTGCAGCGCCTGGAGGCCTGGAGCCTGGACGCGCGTTTTCGGCTGCGCGGTCCGCGTCGGCCCACAGATGATCGCATCGTCATCATTGGCATCGACGACAGGGTGCGGGCCGAGATTCCGAAGCTCAACCAGGAGCGCCGCGTCTGGGCTCGATTCATCGATCGCGTGGCCGCGGCTCGGCCTCGGGCCATCGGCGTCGACTACATCTTCGACACCCCGGAGGAGGTGCTGCCACCGAAGCTGGTGCGCCGGTTGCGCACGGCCCAACGGGACCTGGGGCAGCACGAGCGGCGGGCCGACCTGGATCCGACGGTGCGCGGTGTGCTCCGGTCGACGGGGACGCTGGTCGAGGCGCTGCTGGAGCGCACCCGGGGAGACGCGCGGCTGGGCGCCGCCTTCCGGCGGGCGGGCAACGTGGTGCCGGCGGTGCTGTTCCACTTCGAGGGCGCGGGACACAAGGGCGAAAGCGGGCGCTCGGGAAGGGCGGCCTACGCCGAGGCGGTGTTGCCCAAGGGGCTGCCGTCCGGACGGCTGCCGCCCCGTGCGGTGGGGGTCGCGGGGATCACCGCGGCGTTGGAGCGCAACGTCGCGGCCGCGGGTTTCGTCAACAACATCGTAGAGGACGACGGCGCCACCCGACGCTACTACACGGCCGTGCGATACGCCGATCAGGTGTACGCGCCCCTGTCACTGCAGCTGGTGCGTATGGCCCGAGGCGTTGGCCGGGCCGATCTGGCCTTCGTGGCCGGCCGGCGCACGGTTCGGCTCGGGGGCAAGGCCACGCCGCTGGACTCCCGCGGCCGGCTGCTCATCGACTTTCTGGGCCCCCGGGGGACCTTCAAGACGGTCAGCGCAGCGGACGTCATGGCGGGCCGGGTGAAGCCGTCGACCCTGCGGGACAAGATCGTGCTCATCGGGCCCAACGACTCGGCCAACATCGACAAAGCCATCACCCCCTTCGATCCACTGCTGCCCGGCGTGGAGCTGCACGCCACGGTGGTTCACAACGTGCTGCACGGGGAGGGGCTGCGGCAGGTGAGCTGGCTGTGGAACCTGCTTCTGGTCGTGCTGCTGGGTCTGGCCACGTCGCTTCTGCACGTGAGACGCCTGCGGCGACGCTTCCTCTGGATCGCCGTTGGCACCGCGGGGCTCCTCGTCGCGTATCTGGTCGCTGCCCAGCTCCTGTTCTCCGGCGGCCGGTGGGTCGCCGTGGTCTTCCCGTTGGGCGGGTTCTTGACGGTGACCCTGGTGACCCTGGTGCTGGGCTTCCTCACCGAGGGGTTGGAGAAGAGGCGCATCCGGCAGATGTTTTCGAACTACCTGCACGCGGATGTCATTCGCGAGCTCACCGACGACCCGGAGCGGCTCAAGCTGGGGGGCGAGCGGCGGGAGGTGTCCGTGCTCTTTTCGGACATTCGCGGCTTCTCCTCCATCGCCGAGCAGCTGGATCCCCAGGAGCTCGCCCTGTTGATCAACCAGTATCTCACGCCCATGACCGACGCGGTGCTGGACGGGCAGGGCTACCTGGACAAGTACATCGGCGACGCCATCATGGCGCTGTTCGGCGCGCCCCGTGGGCGGGAGAACCACGCTGATCTGGCGGCCCGGACGGCCGTCACCATGCTGGCGCGGCTGGACCGTCTCAACCGACAGTGGCGTGATCGGGACTGGGCGCCCATGCGCATCGGCATCGGCATGAACGCGGGTGAGGTGAGTCTGGGCAACTTCGGCTCGGAGAGACGTATCGAGTACACGGCCATCGGTGACACCGTGAACCTCGCCTCCCGGTTGGAGGGGCTGAACAAGGTCTACGGGACGGCCATCCTGGTGGCCGAGCCGCTGGCGCGACGGCTCGAGGACGCCTGGTGGCTCCGGGAGATCGACGAGGTGCGTGTCAAGGGCAAGGAGATCGCCACGCGCATCTTCGAGCTGCTGGGCCCCCGGGAGGAGGACTGCCCGGTGGATCTGGAGACCTTTGCCGCAGCCCGGCAGGCCTACAGGGAGGCGCGTTGGGGCGACGCCCGGCGAGGGTTCGAAAAGGTGCTGGCCGACGGGGAGCCCGACTGGGAGCCCGACGGGCCGAGCCGGCTGTTCCTGGAGCGCATCGTCGCCATGGAGGCCGAGGGTGTCACGGCCGACTCCTGGGACGGCGTGTTCGTCATGGACACCAAGTGAACGACGGGGAAGACTGACGCGCCATGCTGCTGCCAACCAGGGACCACTACTCTTTCGCCGAGCTGCTGGAGATCATGGACCGTCTGCTGTCGGACACGGGCTGCCCCTGGGATCGCCAGCAGACCCTCCAGAGCCTCAAGGGCTACCTGCTCGAGGAGACCTACGAGGTGCTCGAGGCCATCGATCAGGGGGACCCGGATCATCACAGGGAGGAGCTGGGGGATCTGCTGTTCCAGGTGGTGTTCCAGACCGCGATTCGCAAGCGCGAGGAGCAGTTCAACATGGACGACGTGGTCACGTCCATCGCCCAGAAGCTGGTGCGGCGTCACCCCCACGTTTTCGGTGACGAGCGGGTGGACTCGGTGGGGCAGGTCCGCGACAAGTGGGCCGAGCTCAAAAAGGAGGAGGCCTCCCGAAGGGGGGAGCAACGGCGCACCCTGGACGGCGTCCCCCCCGCCCTGCCTGCCCTGCTGCGCGCCACGCGCGTCACCCAGAAGGCCGCCGGCGTGGGCTTCGACTGGGAGACCCCCGCCGGGGCCCGGGACAAGATCACCGAGGAGCTGGCCGAGCTGGACGAGGCCGTTGCCAGCAGGGACCCGGCCGCCATCGCCCACGAGCTCGGAGATCTCTTCCTGGCCGCGGTGAACTACGGCCGCCTGCTGGGGGCAGACCCCGAGGACGTCCTGGGCCGGGCCATCGGCCGCTTCACGGCGCGCTTTTGCTATGTTGAGGATCGCCTCGCCGAGCAGGGCCACCAGCCGGCAGACCGCACGCTCGATGAGCTGGAGGACCTGTGGTCCGAGGCCAAGCGGCGTCTGCCCACCGAGTGACCATTTCGCGGCAACGCCGTGGAAGCCCGTGGTCAGCAGATTCCTTCCACTGACTTATCCACAGCTTTTCCCCCCGGATTGTGATCTGTTGACCTAGCGTCCGCCGCAAAACAAGTAGACGACGCCGGACCAGACGCGCCCGGCTCGCGAGGCGCGCCGAGGCGCATACTTATTGATATGCAACGAGAAGCAACGAAGCGAGCCGGGATGCATCGGCGTTCTGGGCGATCTAGTTGTTTTGCGGCGGACGCTTGGGCCCCGATCAGCAATACCCTGATCGCTCAGGCCGCCGAACCATCCCGGCTGGCTTTGTTAACTGTGCGTGTGCCTACGGCACGTGCTCGGTGTTTCTGCTTCACAATTGCAGCGAGCAGCAATTCTGCAGCAGAGCGGCCAGGCGGTTGTATATTCCCGATGTACGCCCTTCTGGCGCCTCGCCAGCCGGGCGCCTCGACGCCCTGATCTGACCAGGAAACTACTGAGCGGGGCCTTAGGAGCTCGTCGCCTGGTCCTTGGCTTTGGCTTCGATCGCGGCGCGGACGTCGGGGGTCACCGAGAGGAGGCTGGCGAGGGTGTCTAGCATCTTCTTTTCGCCTGGTTTCAGGCGCTTGTCCATGTAGGCGTAGTGGACAGCGAGCATGTAGAAGGCATGGCGCTCCTTCTCGTTGAGCCCGGAGAAGTCCACCTGGTCCAGGGAGGGGCGGCTCCGGAGGAACCCCTCCATCTTGGACCGCTCCGAGGCGTCCAGGCCCATGCGCTTGCCCAGCACACGCAGCTTCTCCATCTCCTTTTTGTCCATGCGACCGTCGGCCCAGGCCATGGCGGCCATGGCCCGAACAACGTCCAGACGGGCTTGGGACATGTTACCTCCGTGGGGAGTCGCAGCAGGCTCCGCCTTGCCGCTACCTTAGCGCATCTTCGGGGCTATAGACAGCCCGATGTCCCTCGGTTTGGGGGGCTGTGTTATGCTCAGGGCTCGAGGTTTCAGGCGCCTGGAAGGAGAGGCTGACATGACCCGTGCTGTGTTGCCAATGGTGTGCGCCGTGGGGCTGATCGTGGCCCTGGCCCGTCCGGGGTGGGCCCTTACGACCCCGGAGCCAGGAGCCGTGCCCCTGCCGGCCGGCTTCGACATCAGGCTGCCTTTCACCGCGGGGGAGACGTGCTACGTCTCCTCGGGCTATGGGCCGGCCGGCGGCTCGACCCTGCACGACGGCACGGACGACCTGTGGACGGCCAACGACTACTACGCGCTGGATTTCATCATGCCCCAGCACGCCAACAACGGCCTGGGTCAGCCTGTTCTATCGGTGGCCTCGGGCGAGGTGGTCAAGGCCGGATGGGCCACCGACGGGTGGGCCAACTACGGTCTGCGGGTGATCATCCGGCACGATTTCAATGCCGACGGGCACACCTACTACAGCGTGTACGCCCACCTGAACGCCATCTACGTGAGCGAGGGTCAGCTGGTGGGCCAGGGGGAGCACCTGGGTGACCTGGGTGACTCCTGCGATGGGGACAACCAGGAGCTTTCCTGCCCGTGGTTCGGGGCGCACCTGCACTGGGTGATGCACCAGGACAGCACCATCGGGGGCACCGGCACGGGGGGCTCCTACGGAGGGCACGCGGTGGTGCCGGAGCTCTACGACGGCTACGAGGACATCGCCCCGGGTCAGACCCTCACGTCCGACAACAGCGGCCAGCCGCCCCAGCCCTGTCATGTCATCCAGCCGGTGGAGACCATCCTCGAGGACGACGGTCCGTGCTTCCAGCGGTTCGGCCCGGTGTCCTATTGGCACGATGAGTCAGTGGGTCACGGGGCGCACTCGGTGTGGACCTACACCATCGACGCCGCCGTCCCGGACAACTGGGTGCGGTGGAACCTGCATTTCGCCCAGGCGGGATCCTACGAGGTGTGGGCCTACGTTCCAGGCCCCTTCGGGCAGTCTGTACAGGCGCCCTACACGGTGCGTCACGTCGCGGCCGAGGACGGGGCGATCCGCGACCAGACCTCCAGCCCGGACGACTGGCTCAGCCTGGGCACCTTCGACTTCGCGGCCGGCGGGGACCAGTGGGTGTCCCTGGCGGACAACACCGGGGAGCCCTACACCGGAACCACGGGAACCACCATCGTCTTCGATGCCCTGAGGATCACCCCGGCGGGCGCCTGCGAGTGCACCGCCGCGGATCCGGACGAGACGCGCGCCTGCGAGATGTGCGGCACCCAGACCCGATCCTGCGACGGCTGTCACTGGCCGGACTGGGCGGCGGTGACCTGCGAAGACCAGGGGGCCTGCGAGGCCGGCGCCACCGAGGAGGACCCCGCGGGCTGTGGGGTGGGCACGGCGCGGCAGCGGGTCTGCACGGCGGTGTGCGAGTGGGACGCCTGGAGTGACTGCGCGGCGGTGCCCGACGCCGGCGTCACGGATCCCGACGGTGGCACGACGAGCCCGGGGGACACCTCCGGCGGCTGTGGCTGCCGACAGTCGTCCCCGGGCGGAGCGGCCCTGTGGCTGGTCCTCGCGGTCCTGGGGCTCGCCCTTCTCCGTCGCCGTCGCCGTCGCCGTCGCCGCTGAGCCCCGATCTACTTCCAGGGGGCCAGGGTGCAGCGGACACCGCGGAGCGCGCGGCGGTTCTCGACCACATTGCGACCCTGGCGGTCGGCTCGCTGGCAGACGCGGTCCCCGGGCGAGAGCCGACCGTCGCCGTCGCGATCCTCGTGGACACGGATCCACACCGCACCGCAGGGCGGGCGCTCGAGGGGAACCGTCAGGAAGGGCGGGCGCGGGTCCGGCACCACCACGGATCGGGTCCGCTTGGCGAGGTCCAGCGGGTACCAGCCGTAGGACACGGTCACTGCCCGGCCGGCGGCCGGCGGGTTGTTGATGCCCACCGACAGGTCGCACCCCACGAAGCGTCCGAGGAAGAGCGGGCCGTCCACGTAGTCGGGGACGAAGCCGCGTTGGCGGAACCAGTCGTGGTCCACGCGGCTGTACAGGGCGATGTCCTCCGCCTCCACGGCAGCCGAGGCGTGGTAGGACAGCACCGCCTCCCGCAGACGCTCCAGGCTGCGCACCTTGTTGCAGGCCGGGGCGTCCGCGGGCTTGTCGGCGCACCGCTTCACGAGCCCGGACAGGTGACGACGTCGCTGACGCAGGAGCACGGCGTGGTCCAGGGAGGGGCGGCTGTGCCCGAGGGCGGACCGATGGGTGAAGGCGTGCAGGGCGTGGCTGCGGCTGAAGAGCTGGAGCGCGACGCCTCCGTGTGCCGCGGCCATCAGACAGTCGAGGTGGTGCAGGGGCGTTTGATAGGGGACCTCCTGCTGCATGGGCGGCCCAGGGCTCGCGCGGCAGGTGTCCAACACCAGGGCCGACCGCAGCCCGGACCTGCGGATCTTGGCGTCCAGGGCGCGGACCACGGGCGCGCAGGCGTCCACCTGTCGCTGGTGGTACCGCGCCGCCCAGCCCACGCTGGCGGCGGAGAGGGCGAGGAGGGCCGAGATGGCCAGGGTCCGCTGCCAGGGGCGCCCGAGGCGCTCCAAGGGCAACAACGCCAGACAGGGGAGCCCGACGAATGGGAGGAATCGCGGGGAGAGGAAGTGCCACGCGCTGCCGTGTAGCGGCGTCGCCGCGCTGAGCAGGGCGAAGACCCCGATGCCCACGACCAGGGGGCGCGCGACGGCGGGCGCGCGGCGCGACACTTGAAAGGTGAGCGCCGCGCCGAACCCGATCAGGCCCAGGATCCCCACCAGCCATCGGCGCCACTGGGGACCGGCCACGAACAGGCCGCCGATGTTCCATAGCGCGTCGGGTCCCCAGGTGGTGCCCACGTCGTAGGTCTGGTTGCCCAGGGTGAGGGTGACCAGCGTCGCGAGCCCGGCCGCCGGGGCCCCCACCAGCGCCACCTTGCCCAGACGCCGCCAGCGCAGTCGGCCGGTGGCCCCGAGCCCCGCCGTCAGGACCAGGAACACCCCCGCCGCCATGGCACCGAAGACGTGGATCCAGGCGATGACCAGGAGGCCCAGGCTGATGAGCAGGAGGTGGATCCGACGATCGAGATCGGCGCGCAGGATCAGCGCCACGAGACAGAGCGCCAGGCTCGCCCCGAGGCAGTAGTTGAAAAAGCCCATGTACAGGGGCCAGTTGAAGGCGACGGCGAATCCGGCCACGATGACCCATGCTCGGCGGCGCTCGAGGGCCAGGACCAGCGCCGCCAGCCCCACCACCCACATCAGGGCGATCAGCCCGATGACCAGCTGGTAGGCCGTTCGCCACCCGAACAGCGTCTCCAGCGGGCGAAACACCAGCCTGAATCCGTTGGCCGTGAGCGGGGCCTGGTGGTGCAGGGTCTTGCGCAGGGGCGCGCTGGAGTCGTAGCGCGACTCCACCAGGGCCGAGTGCAGGTGCTGGGGTCCGTCGTGGGTCATCACGATGGGCACCGTGAGCACCGCGTGTCCTCCCTGCGCTGTCAGCGCCACCAGGCACAACCCGAGCAGAATCGCGGAGCCGCGCCGCGATAGGAAAGATCTCGAATTGGAGGTGGGCGCGCGGGGAGGGTCTTGGTGCGTCTGGGTCATGGGGCCGAGGCAAGTATCGACGGCGGTGGACCGGTGGTCAAGAAGGGCAGGCATCGTTTGAGGCCTCGAGACCCGATTGCTCGCGGCCAACCGATCAAAATCCGGGTAATGGAGACCAACTATGATAGCTTCGTCCCAGCGTTCGGAGGCCCACGCGCGCTCTGCGGAGCGTCGCCCGAAGTGAGAGAGGGAAACCATGGAATGGCTCGCCGAGACCGCCTACCTGGACGAGGAGCATCAGCTCTTCCGCACGCACCTGCGACGCTTCGTCCGGGACCGCATCGCCCCCCATGTCGACAGGTGGGAGTCTGAGAAGCAGTTCCCGCGCACGCTCTACACGGCCTTCGCTGACGCTGGGTATCTTGGCGTGGGCTTCCCCGAGGAGCACGGTGGCGCGGGCGGGGACCTGCTGCACACCCTCGTGCTCACCGAGGAGCTGAACCGCTCGGGCTCGCCGGGGTTGGCCGCTAGCCTTGGCAGCCTCGCCATCGCTTTGCCTCCGGTGGTCCACGCCGGCACCGCCGAGCAGAAGGCGCGGTGGCTCCCCAGGGTCCTGTCCGGGGAGTGGGTCGCCGCCCTGGCGGTCACCGAGCCCGGCACGGGCTCGGACGTGGCCGCGGTGAAGACCCGCGCCGTAAGGGACGGCAACGAGTACGTGATCAACGGCTCCAAGACCTTCATCACCAGCGGCGCCCGGGCGGACTTCGTGACCGCGGTGGTGCGCACGGGGGGCGACGGCATGGGAGGGGTTTCCCTCATGGGCATCGAAACCGACCGGCCGGGCTTCGTCCGGGGCCGCACCCTGGAGAAGATGGGTTGGCACGCCTCGGACACGGCGGAGCTGTTCTTCGAGGATCTGCGCGTGCCCGCAGACAACCTCATCGGTCCACAGAACGGCGGTTTCATGGTGCTCATGCAGAATTTTGCCGGGGAGCGGCTGATGCTCGCGGCGTCGGCGGTGGCCATCGCGGAGCTCGCCTATGAGACCACCTTCGAGTACGTACAGCAGCGCGAGGTCTTCGGGCGGCCCGTGGCCCGGTTCCAGCTCACCAAGCACAAGCTCGCCGAGATGGTCACCGCCATCGACGTCTGCAAGACCTACGTCTACACCCTCACCAGCCGCCTCATGGCCGGGGACGTGCTCATCAAGGAGGTGGCCATGGCGAAGAACGCCTGCACGGACATGGCGAGCCGCGTGGTGGACCAGGCGGTGCAGCTGCACGGAGGCTACGGCTACATGAAGGAGTACCTGGTGGAGCGGCTCTACCGGGACGTGCGGCTCTACCCCATCGGTGGCGGTACTCGGGAGATCATGAACGAGATCATCGCCAAGCAGCTGGGGCTCTGAGCCGCCAGGGAGGGGACGACCATGGCCCGCGACGACACCATCTTTCGCGATGACACGATCTTTCGTGACGGCCTCTTCGCCGGCAAGTCCGTCTTTGTGACCGGGGGGACGGGGATCGGCCTGGCCATCGCCGCGGAGCTGCGGCTCCTGGGCGCGGACGTGATCATCGGCAGCAGGAGGGAGGAGAACCTCCTGGCAGGGCGCGCGGCCCTCGAGGCCGTCGAGGCCCGGGGGCGGGTGGCGCACCACGTGTGCAACATCCGGGATCCCGAGTCCATCGCCACTGCCGTGGCGTACGCCACCGAGGAGCTTGGCCGGATCGACTTTCTGGTCAACAACGCCGGTGGGCAGTTTCCCGCTCCGGCGGTGGCCATGCCGAAGAAGGGCTGGGACGCCGTCATCGAGACCAACCTCACCGGCACGTTCCTGATGTCCCAGGCGGTGGTGAACCAGGCCATGGCCGACCAGCGGTCCGGTGCCATCGTGAACATCATTGCCCAGATGTGGAACGGCTTCCCCATGATGGCGCACACCGGGGCGGCCCGGGCGGGCGTGGACAACCTCACCAAGACCCTCGCCCTGGAGTGGGCCCAGCTCGGTGTGCGGGTCAACGCCGTGGCGCCTGGGGTGATTTTGTCCTCGGGCGTGGAGAACTACGCGCCGGTGTTCCAGCAGGCCTTCCTCGACAGCGTGCACCACATCCCGGCTGGACGGCTGGGGACCATGCGCGAGGTGGCCGCCGCGGTGGCCTTTCTCCTTTCGCCCGCCGCCTCCTTCATTACGGGGACCACCCTGCGGGTGGACGGCGGCGAGCCTCTCTTCGGCTCCAGCTCTGCCGGCCAGCTCCGCGAGACCTTCGTGCCGGTGAAGACCGAGCCCTACGAGTAGGTCTGCGTGGTATAAAGGTGCTCGATGAAGACCCTCCTGGCAGCGGCGGTCGTCGGTGTGCTCGTCGCGAGCGTGATGACTGCCCAGGCGCCCATGGGGCCCAGCCGCGTGGGCCCGGCGCCCCCGGCCTCCACGCCCCCCGCGCCCACCTCCGTGCCGGTGGCCCCCACTGCCCGGCGGCCCGAGCACCTGGCGAGCTATGACATCCGTGCCAAGCTCGACGGCCGCAAGCACGAGATCACCGGGACGCTGAAGCTGACCTGGCGCAACGCGTCGGTCAAGCCGGCCCAGGACCTGCTGTTCCACCTGTATTTGAACGGCTTCAAGAACGAGACCACGCACTGGTTGAGCGAGGCCCTGCGCCACCGCTTTGATCGGTACGTGGGCAAAGGCGACTGGGGATCCATCTCGGTGAGCGACGTGAAGGTGGCGGGCGAAGCCGCGAAGCGGACCGTGCTCGTGGATGACGGAACGGTGCTGCGGGTGGTCCCCGCCAAGCCAGTGCCCGGGGCGAGCACCGTGGAGATCACCCTGTCTTTCCACGCGGTGCTGCCGCGGGTGCGGGCGCGCACCGGCTTTGTGCGCGACTTCCACATGATCGCCCAGTGGTTCCCCAAGATCGGCGTGCGGGAGGTCGATGGCACCTGGCAGTGTCATGCCTTCTACATGACGAGCGAGTTCTACGCCGACTTCGGCGAGTACCGTGTGACCCTGGACGTGCCCAAGGGCTTCGGCGTGGCGGCCACGGGGCGCCGCACCACCCAGACGCGCCTCCAGTCGGGCCGGCGCGAGGTGACCTATCGGGCCAATGACGTGCACGACTTCGCCTGGACCGCGGGGCCGGGTCTGAGGCGGATGAAGCGCACCGTGGGGCGGGTGCGCCTCCAGGCCGTTCACTACGGGGATCCGGCCGTCAAGGTGCGGCGCCACCTGGACGTGACGGCGCGGTCCTTGGCGCTTTTACAAAAGTGGCTGGGGCCCTATCCCTACGACACCCTGACGGTGGTGCTCGTGCCCGCCGACGCCCAGGCCGCGGGGGGAATGGAGTACCCGACACTGTTTGCCTCGGGGGTGCACCACCCGACCTTCCTGGAGCGCGCCGCCGCTCTGGGCACCACGGTGCACGAGCTGGTGCACCAGTACTTCTACGGCCTGTTGGCCTCCAACGAGTTCGCCGAGCCCTGGCTCGACGAAGGGCTCACTTCCTACGTCTCCGGGCTGGTCCTGGATGAGCTCTATGGTGCGGATCGATCCATGGGCCAGGTGGGGCCCCTGAAGCTGGGCTACTGGCAATATCTGCGCCTGGGAGCGCGACTCATGCCGGACTGGGACCCGGCACGCCAGCCTGCAAACCGCTTCGCCGAGCCGCAGTCCTACTTCCTCAACGTCTACGGCAGAAGCGCCCTGGCCCTGCGCACCCTGGAGCGGCAGATCGGCTGGCCCCGAATGGTCAAACTCCTGCGTGACTACGTGGACGGGCACCGCTTCACCCATCCCCGGGGGCAGGACTTCTTCCGCACGGCCGACAGGCACCTGAGGTCCAAGCCCCTGAGCCGGTTCATCCGGGACGCCATCGGGACCTCGGGGGCGCTGGACTACGAGGTGGCCCGGATCCATGCCATCGGGCTGCGCAAGCCCCGGGGCCGGTTCGACACCGCCTTCGACAAGCGGCGTCGGGATCTGATCAACACCAAGGGCTACGAGAACCGCGTGCTGCTCCACCGCAAGGGCGCGCTGCGTATCCCCGTCGAGGTGGAGCTGCGCTTCGCCGGTGGCGGGACCAAGCGGGTGCGCTGGGATGGTCAGAAGAGGTGGCATTGGATCACGGTGCATCACGATCACCCGATCCGCTCGGCGGAGATCGATCCCCACCGCACCCTCGCCCTGGAGCGGCGTCTGCTGAACAACGGCCTGCGCACGCGCAAGGACGCGCGCCCCGCCCGTCGCCTGGTCGGGCGCGTCCTGGGGGCGCTCCAGACGGTGCTGCAGCTGGTGGGGTTCTAGCGTCAGTCCGGCCAGACGCCGGCGCACGTTCCCTCGGGGAGGCAGTCGGTGAGGGGGGCCGGGGGGCACTGCTCGCACATGACGCCGAGACAGGCTTCGGGGTAGCAGTCCGGGGGAGGGGGCTCGCCCACCGGGAGGATGCAGGGGTCGTGGCCCACCATGGTCGCCGGCCAGACCTCGGGGCAGGCGCAGCAGGCGCGGTGGTCGATCATCAGGGTGCAGTCGGCGCGCGTGGCGCACTCGGTGCCGAAGGCGCAGCCGTCCGAGGCGCAGTACAGAGCCCGGGACGGCGGCGGCAGCTCGGCGCAGTCCATCAGGTCGCAGGCCTCGGGCCAGGCGTCCCAGCACTGCTGGGGGATCTCTTGCCAGTGGTGGGGCCAGTACACCAGACATGGATCCGCCGCGATGTCGGCGTGGGTGGCAGCAAATGCCTGGTTGCAGCAGTTGTCCACCCGGATGGCCGCCACGCACTCGGTGTCCTCGGTGCAGCGACCTTCCGCCCAGGAGCATTCTCCCGAGAGGCAGTCCACCGTGCGGCCGACGTTGGGGCAGAGCGGGCAGGGGATGGCCGGACAGGCGACCAGGCACTGTTCGGGCACGGCGCTCTGCTCCATGGGAATCAAACAGGGGTCTGCCGCCAGATCCGCGGCGCTCACCGCCTCGGGGCAGCTGCAGCAGACGTCCCACTTCCTGGCCACGCTGCAATCCGCCCCGGTCTGACACTCGTCGGCGGGGTTGTAGTTGCCGTTGGTGTTGCTGTTGTCGCCCGCCAGGCTGCGTCCACCGCAGGCGGCGACGGCGGTCATCAAGAGGGCCGCGAGCGGCCATTGTAGAGTGTGTCTCATACCCACGGCTCCTTGGGCCAGAGGTTGTCTTCGCAGTTCCCTCGTGTGTGCAGGAGCAAAAGCCGTTCCAAAACCAAATCGAGCAATTGCGATTGGTTACGGTCCCAACGTACTGATGGAATGTCAGTTTTCTGAAATCGGACCGTGGATCCGCGGAGCCAATGTCACGGTGGCGGCTGCTTCTCGCCGTCGGGCCGCAGGTGGTCTGCGATGGGGTCGTGGGGCAGGCTGCCCCGGGCTGATCGCAGGTAGGCGTGGGGGGTCTGGTACATGAGGTTGGACACCCGGGAGGTGTACACGTCCGCGTGCCTTTCCACGTGGCGTGCCATGAGGGACTTGTCGTTGCCCGTGCGCATGAGCAGCCCCCACCGCTCGTTGGGGTGGGACCCCGCCGCGACGGCCAGGGGGGACAGCTCCTTGTCCAAGGCGATGGTCTCGGCCCGTATCCGCTGCAGCTCTTTTTTGATGACGGGCTCGGCGACTTTGGGCGCGCCGTCGTGTCCCTGTTGCCTGCGCTGTAGCACCAGCCGCGCCTGGGCGGTGCGCCAGTCCAGCGTGTCCTTTTTCGCCATGCGTGTCGAGAGCTGCTGCTGTTGGTCGGCGAACTTCGTGAGCGCTTCGATCTCGTCTTCGAGCTCCCGTACCACCAGCCCCGTGCGCCAGCGCCTCACGTGCTTGGACTGGTGTACGTCGCCGTAGACGTGGTCTCCGATGTAGAGGATCTCGTCCTGGTCATGCCCCAGGAAGTCCTCCACCAGCCTGGCATTGCCACCGACGTAGCAACCCGGCTCGGTGATGCCATCGCCGCAGCGGCGCAGCAGCCCATCGTCCGAGGTCACCGCGAAGGCCTCGCTGCCGCTGGAGAAAAAGGACGGCTTTCGAGCCGAGAAGATGGCCAGGTCGAACAGGTCTCGCCAGGTCAGGCCGTCGGGCAGGTAGCGGTCGCAAGCGTAGGTCAGCATCTGCACCGAGTACTCCCACTCGGAGTTGGTGATGAGCAGGACCTTCTTGCCTGCCTCGCGCTGGTCCAGCAGGGTGCGCGGCATGTCTGGATCCAGGTCCACGAAGTGGTCGGGCTTCTCGATGATCTCTCGCTTGAGGTGCCCCCGCCCGTGCGCCTTGTCCAGGGTCCTGCTCACCACGCGGAACAGCTCTGCGTAGGTCATTCCCCGGGGGAGCTGCTGGTCGTCCAGCCGTTCCACGAGCTGGGCGTACATGCAGCCCTTGGACAGCGAGAAGAGCGTGTTGAGAAAGACCCAACGATTGTCGGTGAGGTCCACCGGCGTGCGGGAGTACTTCTGGCGCTGGGCGTCGTATTCCATGGGTGAGAGCCCGTGGTAAGCTCGCTTGACGTAGCCGAAACGATTCGCCTTGACGATGTTGCCCAGCTTCGTGTCCACGGCCAGGCCGCGGATGATGAGGTTCGGATCGAACTCCAGGTCCCCCGCAGGCCACCCCAGCTCCACCAGCCCTTGCTGCAGGTGCTCGTAGGCCCGGCGTTCCCACGCCAGCACGCGGTAGTGCACCAACGTGTAGTCCAGATCGTAGCCGATGGCTTTGATGGGACGCAGGTTGAGGGTTCGATTGGCGAACACCCCCCGCGACACTGGGGGGCGCTCGGGGATCCAATCCACGGTAGGTGTCATCGGGTCATCCCTTCCATTGATCGTCCAGAAAACCGAACTGCTCGGCCCAACACGCCCTCGCCTGCCTGCGCCACACCAGGGCGTGGAAGGCGTGCATCTCCCCTTTGTAGTAGCGCTCGGCGAAGGGCACTTCGCGTCGCCGCCAGGCCGCGGCCAGGCGGCGGGTGTCGGGCAGGAGCGGATCCTTCGTGCCCACCGCAGTGAAGCAGGCGGGCAGGGGCCGGGCGGGTGGGGTGTCACCTTCGAGCAGGGTGATCGGGTCGGCCAGGTCCAGCGCGGCGCCCAGGTCCCCGGGCTCGGGGACATAGGCACGGCTGGCCTCCGCGATGCGGTCGGCGATGAACCGCGACAGGCGCCGGCGCCTCCCGAAGCGCTCGGGGTCCGACACCTGGTACATGCCACACATGGGCAGGATCACGTCCGGCACCCTGCCTGTGTCAAAGACCTGTCGGGCGTAGGGCTCGTGCCGCTCGAAGCAGGCAGCCACGGCCAGCGCCGCGGTGAGGTTCGCCCCCGCCGACTCCCCGGCCACGACGAGCCGCCGGGGATCACCCCCATACTCGGCCCCGTGACGCACCACCCACTCGTAGGCCGCGGCTGCGTCCTGCATCGCCGCTGGAAATGGATGCTGCGGCGCCAGGCGGTAGTTGATGTTGAACACCAGATACCCACGCCTGGCAAAGACCAGCCCCATGATCCAGTGCGTGTCCTTGGACAGGATGCGGAATCCGCCCCCGTGTACGTACAGCACCACCGGCCAGGGCGGTGGGTGCACGGTGGAGCGATAGATGTCCAACAGGTGCTCATCGCGCCCCGTGCGGCGGTAGGGTCGGTCCCTGATCACCTCTACCCCGTGACGCTCGGGCCGTGACTTGGGGTGCAGCTTGCCTGCCACCGACAGCCCATGGAAGAACCCCTCAGCAAGCTTGGAGCCCACCGTCCTGCGCAGGTACACGGGGTCGAGAAGCGTTGTCATGGGTTGCTTGCATCCAGTCGCTGCGGCTGTGGCGCCGCTCCCCAATTAGTAGCCGACGCCCGCGGCGAAAGCCAGGCTCACGGGCTTGCCTTTTCGGGCCTGCCCCGTTGGACGTGGTCCGGCGGACGGGCGCATACCCGGCAGGGGACCAATCCAGGCGCCGCCAGAGGTGAATCGTTGCGGTTTGCGCCGACGCTCTCACCGGTGGTGTCTGATTTTCATCCTCGGCGACGGGGCTACCCGACCGATCAGGGTAGCGCGCGGGGCTGGTCGAGGCAGGAAAGGACCCAGTCGTAGTCCACGGGCTCGCCGTCCCATTCGGGATAGCCGGTGTCGGGCGTGATCGTCACGTCCGGCGGGACCCAGCGCTGGGTGAGGGCGGCCCAGGCGTCGCCGGTGACCGCGGGCAGCGCAGGCGCTGGCACCACCTCCCGGCCGTCCGGCCGCAGGAACCGGAATCTCCCCCCAGGTAAGGCCTCCACCCGATAGCCGCCTTCGTGCACGAAGGTGTGGTGCCGTCTGCACAGCGATATCAAATTGGCCAGCACGGTGGCCCCTCCTTCGGCCCAGGCCTGGACGTGGTGTGCGTCGGACCCCCGGCAACCGCAGCCGGGGAAGGCGCAGCGCGTGCCATCCCGCGCCAACAGCGCCCGGCGCAGGGGCGTCGACACGGCCCGGGTCTTGCGCCCGGCGGTCAGGTCCCCCGCCGGCCCATGCGCCATGGCGCGCAGGGTTGCATCGCAGGCCAGGCGCCGCACGGTCCGGGCCGCCAGGGCCGGTCCCTCCTCCAGGTCACACCGCCCGTCCGCCGTCGGGTCGGCCAGCACCTCGGCGTCTACGTGCACCACCACCTGGACCTTGTCGGTGTCGGACACCCTCGCCGCGTCGGCGTCCAACGCCCGCTCGGCCACCCGCACCAGGGCGTCGGCCCTCAGCTGGTCTCCGCCCGGCGCGTCCACGGGCTCCCCCTCGGCCGTCGGCTGTTCAGAAGACGGTTCCGCGGAACCGTCCTGCCCTTGGCGCAGCTCGTCGGTGGACACCTCCAAAGCCTTCATCAAGAGCGCGCCCTGTTCAGGCGCCAGCCGCCCCCGCACCACCAGCATCCCGTCGTTGTCGAAGTACGCCGTCAGCCGCCTGCCACGCTGCTGCTCCAGGGCGCGGTCACTCTCCTCGACCACGTTCGCCCGCCGGTATTGCCGCACCAGCTTCTCCACCTGAGACGCCGTCCGGGCCCGGGCACAGTGCAAGAGCGTTTCCTCGTTGTCGGGCCGAGCGATCCGGGTGATGGCCCGCACCTTGGACCAGGATATCTCGCCCTGGCCAAAGGCCTTGGAGATCTGCGGCAGGTCGGGCAGGACCCGGGCCACGCGGACATAGTTGCGGGCCACGCCGAGGCTGAGGCCCACACGCCAGGACAGCCAATGGGCGCAGGAGCGAAAGCCGTTACTGTCCAAGGGGTCGGCCCAGCCGTCCCGGCCGTCGACCTCTCCGATGAGGCCCAGCAGCTTGAACGTGGCGGCACAGATGGTGGCCGACAGCGCCGCGATTTCTTCTTCGATGTCTTCGAGGGAGCGGTCGGCGATGGGCTCGGTGGGCGTGTTTGTTCTCTTCATATTCCTCTTATACCATGCGTGTTTTTTGGCCTTCTGGGCGGTCAGTGGTGCCCGGAAAACGGCGTGGATGACGCACGAAGACCCTGTCTTTCGAAACGTGCGACCACGGGGCTGTCCGGGACGCTCGCGCCACCCACGGGACTGGAGTGACAAAGCCGCCCGGCCAGGCCCCCAAGTCCGTCAAGAAAAAAGCGACACGATGCGCATATAATCCATCGCAAAGTGCCCGTCCTTTCCCTGCCAAAAAGAACACCGGCACGCCCCGACGTCGGCGGCCACGCCCCGCGCCCGCGCCGGCCACGGCGTCCGACATCACTTGCTTGTCAGTACCGTGGGGAGAGGATGAAAAACAGGCGCCGGAAGTCCCACGCGCGGCGGTCAGGCGTCGTAACAGCGCAGAATTCTATGCGCCGGGTTGGGGCGGCCTGTCCCTTCCGGGATCTGCACCCCGGCGGACTGCCGCCTTGCCTCAGCCGCGCCGGCCGGGTAGGGTCGACCACTGGCCTCCCGAGTGACCATGGCAGACACCGCGAACCCCGTTCTTCCCATCCGGCGCTGGCGACCCGGCGAGCTCGAACGTCGCGTGGTGGGCGCGTGCGCGTTCTGGGGGCTCGTGGCGATACTACTCGTCTACAACTTTCCCTACTTCCGCGCGCTGCAGCACGCCAACGAGCTGCCGCGCCTCTTCCAGACCATGGCCATGGTGGAGGAGGGTCGGTACGCCATAGACACGTACAAAAACCTCTACGGCTATCGCAAGACCATGGACCTGTCGCGGTCCCACTGCCTGGGGCCCCGGGTCACCGGCGCCGTGCGGCGGGTGCGGCCCGTGCCCGCGGACCTGGCCCGTCGGCGCTGTGTGGAGCGGTACTACTCCAACAAGGCGCCGGGCATGTCCTTCCTGGCGGTGCCCGTGTACGCCGCCCTGCGCGGCTGGTGGAAGGCTCAGGGCAAGCCCACCGACATCAAGCGCCTGCGCGACCCGGCGGAGCGGTTTCGTCGGCTCAAGCGGGTCAACTTCTGGGTGCGGCTGGGTACCGCGGCCTTGCCCGCTTTTCTTTTCATGCTGCTGCTGTCGTACTGGCTTCGCCCCTTCGTGCCCGAGGTGCATCCGCGCCGCGTGGCCGTGGTTGCCTATGGCCTCGGCACCCTGGCATTCACCTACTCCGTCCAGGTCATGTCCCACCAGCTCGCCACGTCCCTGATGTTCTCGGCCTTCATGGTGGTGCACCTGGTGGGGCGTCGGGGCGCGCGGCCGTGGCTGCTGGTCCCTGGTGGTTTTCTCGGCGCGGCAGCCCTGGCGTGCGACTACCAGCTCGTCTTCTTCGCCGTGCCCCTGGCGTGGTACACGCTGTGGGTCATCCGTCCCATCGGGCGCGTGGCCTGGGCAGTGGTCGGCGCCCTTCCGCCAATCGCGCTGCTGTTGCACTACCACCATGTGGCCTTCGGCTCGGTCTTTTGGACGGGGTACGATTTCCTGGTGGCCCGCCACGACGCAGCCCTGCACGACCAGGGATTTCTGGGAATCACGACACCCCGGTGGGAGGCCTTCCGCGGGAGCTTTCTGAGCCAGGACAACGGGCTCTTGTACTTCTCGCCCTGGTTGGTGCCCGCAGCGGTGGGCCTGGGCTGGCTCTGGCACCGCCGGGCCGACGATGCGCCCGAGGCGCTCGCGCCGCCCAGGCGTCGGTTCACCCTGCCCAGCGCCGAGTGGACCTTCACCGTGGCCGTGTTGGCGGCCTACACCTACTTCATCACGTCCATCGCTTTTTGGCGGGGCGGCTGGCAGACGGGCCCCCGCTACGTCAACGCCATGTTGCCGTGCCTGGTGCTGCCCTACGGTCTGCTTCTGCGTCGGCTGCGGGATCGGTCCTGGCTCTGGGCTCTCGCCGTGGGCCCGGCCCTGGCGTCAATCGTGATCTACGCGCTCATCGTGGCGACGTTTCCGCATTTCCCCGAAAAGTACAAGTTCCCGTTGTTCGACCTGGTGGGCCCGCTGGTTTCCGACGGGTACGTGGCCTACAACGTCGGCCGGCTCTTCGGCCTCGAGGGCCGAGCCAGCCTGTTGCCCTACTTCGGGGCCCTGACCCTGCTGCTCGTCTACCTCGCCGCGGGCCCGTCACTGCTGGCCCGACGTTTTGGGCCGATCCACGCCCGCCGGCTCCTGGCGGGCACCCTCGCGGTGGTTCTGGCCGTGGCCGTGTTGGGCGTGTACCAGCACTGGGCCGCGGTGGGCCTCCGCCGGGAGACCCCGCGGCGCCTGAAGGGCTCGCCGGAGACCTACGGCCGCTTCTTGCGCCGGGCCGGGCGGGACATCCGCAACCTGTGGGAGCCGCCCGAGGGCCGCTTGGGCAGGCGCCGCCCCAGGACCCGTCGTCGAGCTCATCGACACCGTCGCAGACGCGCGCGCCGGATGCGCCGCCAACCATAGCCGGACCTGCCCGATACCTTCCCGTTACCATTGGCAGATTCCTGGGGCTCAAAATGGCCCTGGACTGGCACATCAAAGGCCCGTACCGTCGGTGAGGTAACCGGATTCCGGACGCCCAAGTGACCCAGAAGCTGAACGACAAGCAGCTCCAGGATGCCATCCTCGCCCTGGTGGAGGGTGCCGCCGGGGACTCGCGGAGCGACAGCCCGCTCAATCGCCTCCACGTGCGCATCTCCGACGACGCGGGCGGCGACCTGCACGACCCCGAGGAGGTCCTGCGCCAGGTCTCCGAGCTCGTGCTGGGTGGCCTGGAGATCACCGACGCCGCCGGGGATCGCCGCCGGATCTCCTTCGACGGTGGCCAGCTCGCGCACGCCTTCTCTGACTCCACCATGCTGGAGTTCATGAAGGTGGAGATTTCCTACATCATCCTCGGCGCCCTCGGGGAGTTCATCTTCGCGCGCACCGAGGTGGGCGCGGCCACCCGGGACGTGCGGGAGACCATGGAGACCCTGCTCACGCTGATGGAGGGCCACCTGTCCGAGCGGATCAACACCCTCGGCAGCCGCACCCAGCAGAAGCTCATGGCGGCCTTGCGTGAAGCCCTGAGCGAGGAGACCGAGAAGAAGCTCATCCGCATCGAGCAGGAGGACCGGCGGCGCAAGAAGCACCTCATCAAGGACCTCACCGGGCAGGTGCTCGAGGCGTTCGAAGAAGGCATGGAGCAGTTCTTACGGGACAAGGACACCTTCCAGCGCCAGGCCGAGGTAGGCTTTGACGAGGCCACGTCCCTGCCGGCCTTCAACCAGATCCTGGAGCGGAACCTCTGCAAGATCTTCGATCTCATCTGGGCCCTGCGCTTCAAGGCGGGCATCGAGAACGTGCTGGGCGACTACGAGACCAAGCGCGCCATCAGCGGATTCGATGTCATCCGCGCCCTGGACTACTCCCAGTCCCGCATCATCCCCCAGGCCCGCGACGCCTTCGTGGGCATGCTCATGGGCACCTACAAGCCCCGAGCCCGCTTTGTTCGCGGCGCGTCCATGGTGGCGGCCAGGGTCAACACGCGCTTCCGGTAGGTTGTTGGAGTGCCCTGTCTCTGTTACAGGGCGCTAGGTCACGTACGTGCCCCACTGGCGGATGGGCTCTTCGATGGGGGGGGCCGTGACGAGGACGAAGCGGGCTTTTTTGGGGGCGCCCAAGGGCAGGTCGGTGACGCCGTCGAAGAGGAGGGCTTCGCCGGGGCCGAGGCCCTCGCCGGCGGCGTCCACCCGACCGGTGATCGCATAGACGAAGCCGCGATGGCCTGGCTCGATCTGGGCGGTGAGGCGGCGTTTCTTTTCCAGGGTGAAGTCGGTGAATCGCAGGCCGCTCCGCGTGGTGAGCGGGGCCCCGGGGCCGGTGATGAGGCGGCCGGTGCCGCCCTCCACCTCGATGGTGGGGAGCGTGTCAGCGGCGCAGTGTTGAAAGTCGGGGGCGCACTGCTTGTCCGCGCGGGGCAGGGCGATCCAGAGCTGCAGGGCGTGGGTGCGTCCGTCTGTCACGGGGAGCTCGGAGTGGGAGAGGCCGCGGCCGGCGGTGAAGCGCACGGCGTCGCCGGCCTGGACCACGACGTCGTTGCCCAGCGTGTCGCTGTGATGGAGGGCGCGGGTGATCACGTAGATCACGGCCTCGAATCCCTGGTGAGGGTGTGGCGGGAAGCCCGCGGGCGGGGTCATCCAATACTCGTCCCACTGGGCGAAGGGATCGAAGGCGGGCATACGGCGCTGGGGAAAGAGGCGCCGCACATTGTTGGCCTCGCCCTCCTGCATGTCGAGGGCGGCGAGCTTCATGCCCTGCGGGCTTGCCATCGGGTCAACCCTCCAGGATTTTTACCAGGACCTTGCGGCTTCTGGGGCCGTCGAACTCGCAGAAGAAGATGCCCTGCCAGGTCCCCAGGCGCAGGCTTCCGCCTTCGATGGGGATCATGTCCGAGGTGCCCACGAGGGAGGCCTTCACGTGGGCGTCAGCGTTGCCCTCGGCGTGGTGATAGCCGTCGTCGTAGGGTACGAGCTTGGTGAGGGTATTGCTGATGTCCGTGGCCACGTCTGGATCGGCGGCCTCCTGGATGGTGATGGCCCCGGTGGTGTGCGGACAGTACACGTAGGCCACGCCCGAGGTCACACCGCTGGCGTCGACGATGTCGTTGACCTGGCGGGTGATGTTGATGAGCACTTCGCGACGGCCGGTTTTGATCGTCAGGGTCTGGAGCTGGGCCATGATCCCTCTCTCGGCTAGGGGCGCGCGTGGTGTTTGGGCTTGACGATGGAGAGGCCGTTTTTGTGAACGGCCCAGATACGCCGGCTCGGATCGATGGCGATGGAGATCACCTCGTTGGTCAACAAGCCGTCCACTTCGTCGAAGGAGGTGAGCTGGCCCTTGTGGAGGCGGTGCAGCCCCGTGGGGCCGCCGAACCAGATGGCGCCGCCCGGCGCGTGTAGCACGGTGTTGACCTTGCCTGTGCGGGCGTCGCTTCCGTCGTGGAATCGCCAGACCTGGCCGTCGTAGACGCCCAGGCCGCTGGAGGTGGCTGCGTAGACGTGGCCGCGGGGCCCCGTCGTGATGTCGCGGATGATCTCCGACTTGAGACCCTCGTTCTCGGTGAAGACCTTGATGGACTGGTCCTTCGCGATGCGAATCACGCCGCCCCGGCTGCCGATGAAGACCTGGCCGCCGGAGAAGGTCGCCCCCGACAGTTCCGAGGTGAGGCCGAGGGCGCCTTGGGTGGCGGGCAGGCCCGCGCCCCGGCCGTGGACCATGACCGTGCTCGTAGCCAGGTCCACCACCGCCATGCCGGCGCCGCGGCTGTCGTCGGACTCTTCGATGGCGAGGCCGATCCACAGCTTGCCGGCGGGCCCGATGCGCACGAAGGTGGCCTGGAGCGGTCCCTGCTTGGTGTGGATGGCAGGCTTGAGCTCCAGGGCGGCGAGCTTTCCGTCCTTGCCCAGCCGGACGACCTCCAGCGCTCCGCGCCTCGTGCGCAGCACTGTGAGCAGTCTGCCGGCCCTGTCCTTGCCGACCCACTGAAACACGGCGTCGTTGTCGGCTGGGTAGCGGACCCGGGTCATGGACTTGCCGCGCTTCTTGAACAGGCGGTTGCCCGTGGCCATGTAGCAGGTGGTGGCGTCGGGGCAGGCCAGGCTCAATCGCCGGGAACCCTCTGTCAGGTCATTGGTGCGGAAGTACTGGAGCAGGTCGCCGTTGAACCGGGCCACCCCGAGCCGTTGGCTGCCGATCCACAGCGAGCCGAGGGCCTGCTTGACCACCGTAACGCGGCGGGGGAGCTGCCGCCGGACCTTGCGGGAGATGAACTCAGGGGCGCCGGAGGTCTTGGGATCCAGCTCCACCGGTCCGGGCGGCGTCTCGGAGTCTCTGCGTGGCACGAGCCGGTACACCGAGTCGCCCGCGGAGAGAAACAGGCGTCCCTTGGCAAAGGACGCCCAGTTCAGCGGCACGGCGGGCTTGGCGACGTAGCGGTGCCAGCGGCCCTTGTGGCGGTAGGCCACCAGGTCGCCCTTGGCGGTGGCGAGCAGGGCCAGGACGCCGTGCTTGGAAATGGCCAGGCCGGTGACGTTGACCGCGCCGATGCGGTCGGCGCCGAACTGCTCACATTGGATTCCCTTGCAGCGCAGGGCCCCGTGGCCCCGGGTGCCCACCCACAGGACTTTCTGTTCGGGAAGGTACCTCAGGGCGGTGACCTCTGACTTGCCGAAGAGTATCTTCCACCGCTCGTGCTGCATGCGGGCCAGCCCCTTGGGTCCGCCCACCCAGACGGTCTCGCCGCCCGCCGCGGTGGCCATGGCGTTGATCTTGTCGCCCAGGGGGCAGTCGCCGAACTGGGTCCAACGATCGGCGCGCATGCGGGCCACGCCCGTGGCCGTACCCACCCAGAGGGTCTGGTTTCCGTCGCTGGCCAGGGTGAGCACGTTGTTGCCGGGCAACCCGTCGTCCACGGTCAGGATCCTGGCCTTGAGGGCCTTGAGGTCCCAGGCCACCAGGCCCTGGCCGGTGCCGATCCACAGGGTCCGGCCCAGGGGGGTCACCGCGTTGACCGAGGCGGACTCGGTGTAGACCTCCACCTCGGCCCGGGCTGACTTGGACGCGGGCCTGGCAACGGAGCTCTTCTTGGGGCAGCCCCCGAGCAGGAGCGGGGCCACCAGTAGGAGCGGGGCGTGGAAACATCGGGTGGACACGGGACCTCCTTGAGCGGAGCGTGACGACGCCGACCGTGCGGCGGCTAGAGGTGAGCTAGCGCATTGTGGCGGCGGGCACCGTGGCTGGGCGTGCTGCGGGTCGCTTGGCCGGACGGGCCGCAGCACGGCTGGCCGGCCTCGGCGCGGGCATGGCCGCGGGACGTGCGGCGGGCATGGCGGCCGGCCTCGGCGCGAGCATGGCCGCGGGACGTGCGGCCGGCATGGCCGCGGGACGTGCGGCGGGCATGGCGGCTGGCCGGGCACCGGGCGCACCGGGCGCCATGCCGGGATCCGTGGCGGGCGCCATGCCGGGATCCACAGCGCTGGGGTCGGCGGCAGGGGCCATGGTCGGCGGGGTCAGCGGCTGGCCGCCAGCGGGCGGAGTGGGACCCGCGGGGTCGCCGGGATCGGACTGGCTTGGCGGCAGGACGGGCTTTTTCTTCTTGCCCTTGTCCTTGAACAGCAGCTCGGATGCCTTGGGTTTCTTGGAGTGCTTCTTCAGGCTGCTCGAGTCTCCCTTCGAGGCCTTCCAGGCCAGGGAGATGGAGGTCAGCATGAAGGTGACCGCCACCACCCAGGTCACCTTGGACAGCACCGTGGAGGCCCCGCGACCGCCAAAGACGCTAGAGCCCCCGCCACCACCACCGAAGGCCGCCCCCATGCCGCCACCCTTACCGGCCTGGAGCAGCACGGTGATGATCAGCAGGAAACAGACGAGAATATGAACTACCTTGATGATCCCGAAGATCCACATGGGGCCTCCAAACCGACCCGGCCGGCGGGGTCTCCGCCGTCATGAATGACTTTCTACGCTAGCTGACGTCTTTTACACCGCGGCCTTGATGATGGCCACGAAATCTTCGGCTTTCAGCGAGGCGCCCCCAACGAGGGCGCCGTCGATGTCCGGCTGGCCCAGCAGAGCCGCCGCGTTGGCTGGCTTGACGCTGCCGCCGTACTGGATGCGGACCTTGTCCGCCTCGTCGCCGGCCAGGTCCCGGACCAGCCCGCGGATGTCGGCGTGGACCTGCTGAGCCTGGTCGGTGGTGGCGGTGAGCCCGGTGCCGATGGCCCACACGGGCTCGTAGGCCAACACCAGCGAGCCAATCTGCCCTGCGGTGAGGCCCGCCAAGGCGCCGCGGGTCTGGGTGCCCACCACGTCCATGGTCCGGTCGGCCTCGCGCTCTTGGATGGTCTCGCCCACGCAGACGATGGGGAGGAGCCCCGCGGCCAGCACGGCCTTGGTCTTGACGTTGACGCCCTCGTCGGTCTCTCCGAAGAGCTGCCGCCGCTCGGAGTGGCCCACGATGACGAATCTGCAGCCCACGTCCCCGAAGAAAGTCGGCGAGATCTCTCCGGTGTAGGCACCGGAGGGCTCGTGATAGCAGTTCTGTCCGCCCAGCAGCACGGACGATCCCTGGAGCGCTTCGGCCACCGGATGCAGGGCCGTCGCCACGGGGGCCACGCCCACGTCCACACCCGGAGCCTCGCCCGCTCCGGCCGCCACGCCCCTGGCCAGGGCCACCGCGTCGGCGATGGTCATGTTGAGCTTCCAGTTGCCGCAAACAAACGGGGTGCGATTCATTGCTTCATTCCTTTGCTCCGGGGCGCCGGACCCCGATGGCTGCTACCTGCCCAGGGCCGCCACGCCGGGTAGGACCTTGCCCTGGACCAGCTCCAGCGAGGCGCCTCCGCCCGTGGAGATGTGGTGGATCCGCTCGGCCACGCCAGCCTGGTTGATGGCCGACACCGAGTCTCCGCCGCCCACCACCGACACCGCCTCGCTCTCGGCGACCGCCCTGGCCAGGGCGAAGGTGCCCTCGGCAAAGGCGGCCCTTTCGAACAGTCCCATGGGCCCGTTCCAAAAGACGGTCTTCGCGTCCAGCACCACCTCGGCGAAGGCCTCGCGGGTCTGGGGACCCACGTCCAGGATCACGTCCTCGGCGCCGACGCCAGTGAGGGGCACCACCCGGCCGCTTTCGGCCTCCAGGCTGTTGGCCACCACCACGTCCGTGGGCAGGAGCAGCGTGACCTTGCGCGCCGCCGCCCCGGCCATGATGTCCTTGGCGAGGTCCACCTTGTCCCGCTCCACCAGGGACTTGCCCACGATGTGACCCTGGGCGAGCAGGAAGGTGTTGGCCATGGCGCCGCCGATGCACAGACCGTCCACGCGGTCCAGGAGGCTGCGCAGCACCTGGATCTTGTCCGACACCTTGGCCCCCCCCAGCAGCGCCACCAGCGGACGCTGGGGAGACTCCAGCAGCTCGGCGAAGACCTGCAGCTCCCGCAGCAGCAGAAACCCCGCCGCCGTCTGGGCGACGTGGTCGGCCACCCCCGCGGTGGAGGCGTGGGCCCGGTGCGCCGTTCCGAAGGCGTCGTTGACGTAGACGTCACACAGCGCGGCCAGGTCCTTGCCCAGCTGGTGGTCGTTCTTCTTCTCGCCCGGGTGGAAGCGCAGGTTCTCCAGCAGGAGCACCTCGCCGTCCCGCAGGGCCTGGACGCGGTTCTTGGCGCCGTCGCCCACCACCTCGTCCACCAGGGTGACCTCCTTGCCGAGCAGCTCGGCCAGGCGTGCGGCCACGGGCTCGAGGCTGAGCTTCGGATCGGGCTCCCCCTTGGGGCGGCCCAGGTGGGACGCCAGGATCAACCGGGCGCCCTTGTCGAGACAGTGCTTGATCGAGGGCAGCGCCATGCGGATGCGGGTGTCGTCGGCCACCTCACCTGTGGCAGACAGGGGGACGTTGAAGTCCACCCGCATGAGGACCCGCTTGCCCGCGAGATCGACGTCCTCCAGGGAGGTGATGTCGTCGATGAGCCCCATGACGAAACCCTAGAGCCTGGCCGCGACGTATCCCGCCAGGTCCAAGAGGCGCGCCGCGTAGCCCATCTCGTTGTCGTACCAGGACAGCACCTTGACCAGGTTGCCCTTGACCATGGTGCTCAAAAGGTCCGCCGTGGAGGAGGCCGTGTTGCCGTTGAAGTCGATGGACACCAGCGGCTCGTCGCTCACCGCCAGGAAGCCGGACATCGGTCCGTCGGCCGCAGCGCGCATTATGGCGTTGAGCGCCTCCACGCTGCCGGGGGCCTTTTTCACATAGGCCGCCAGGTCCACCAGGGAGACGTTGGGCGTGGGCACGCGGATGGACATGCCACCGATCTTGCCCTCGAGTTCGGGAATGACCAGACCGATGGCGCTGGCGGCGCCCGTGGTGGTCGGGATCATGGAAACGGCGGCGGCCCGGGAGCGCCGCGCGTCCTTGTGCGGGGCGTCCTGGAGGTTCTGGTCGTTGGTGTAGCTGTGGATGGTGGTCATCACGGCCGAGACGACTTCGAGCTCGTCGTTGAGCACCTTGGCGATGGGGGCCAGGCAGTTGGTGGTGCAAGAGGCGTTCGAGATCACGTGGTGGGCGGCCGGATCGTAGGTCTCATGGTTGACGCCCATGACGAAGGTGCCGTCCGGATCCTTGGCCGGCGCCGAGATGATCACCTTCTTCGCGCCCGCCTTGAGGTGAAGCCCGGCCTTGGCGTGGTCGCGGAACAGGCCCGTGCAGTCCAGCGCGATCTCCACGCCGAGCTCCTTCCAGGGCAGGTTGCCGGGGTCTCGCTCGGCGGTGATCCGGACCGTCCTGTCGCCGACTACCAGGTTGCCACCCTCCTGGTGGGCGGTCTCGAACCGGCCGTGGACCGAGTCGTAGCGCAGCATGTGCGCAAGGTCCTTGGGGTCCATCAGGTCGTTGACAGCGACCAGCTCGAGCTCGGGGTGCTTGTCCATCAGCCGCATCACGCAGCGGCCGATGCGTCCGAAACCATTGATGGCGATCTTAGTCATGACACCTGTCCTCCTGGGGTTCGTTGAGCGAGGGGCGCCTCCGGGCGTCGTTTCACGGAAGATGGAAGATAGTCACTCGCCGGGTCCACGTCAATAGCAAGGTGTTGGGGATGGGCCATGGCTTTGTCTTTCGTTTCGCGGTCCTGGGACAAATGCGATGGTAATGCTCTCCTCGCAGTGGGCGACCTGTAAGCGCCGTGGCTCCCTACTCCGCCAGCAAGGTGAGGGCGACGTCGAGGACCTGGTGGGCGATCGCGTCCTTGGAGGCCAGCGACAGGTGCTCCGGCGGGGCGTCGGGGCGCACGAGCACCACGCGGTTCGTGTCCGCGGCGAAGCCGGCGTCCGGGCGGCTCACGTCGTTGGCGACCACCAGGTCACAGCCCTTGTCCCGGACCTTGCGTTGGGCCTCGTCCACAGGGTCGCCGGTCTCAGCGGCGAAGCCCACGAGCACGGGCCGCGGCCCTTTGCGGCGTCTCCCCAGCTCGGCCAGGATGTCGGTGGTGCGACGCAGCGCGAGGGTCTGCGTGTCTGGGGCGCCCTGTTTTTTGAGCTTGTGATCGGCCACCTGGTCGGGTCGCCAGTCCGCCACGGCGGCGGCCTTGATGACCAGGTCCATGGCGTCGGCCCTCGTCAGCACTGCCTCGGCCATCTCCTCGGCGGTCTGCACGTCCACGCAGGTCACGCCGGGCGGCGGCCGCAGGTGGTGCGGTCCCGAGACGAGGGTGACCTGGGCGCCCCGCCCGGCGGCGGCCCGAGCCAGGGAGAAGCCCATCTTGCCAGTGGAGCGGTTGGACAGATACCGCACGGGATCCAGGGGCTCCCGGGTGGCGCCGGCGGTGACCAGCACGGATCGGCCCGCCAGGTCGGACGGCCCGACCGCGGTGCGGGCCGCCTCCAGGATGGTCGGTGGCTCGGCCATGCGGCCGGCGCCGTAGGTGCGGCAGGCCAGATCGCCCTCGTCGGGGCCCACAAAGCAAACGCCGCGATTCCCCAGCACCTCCACATTGTCCTGGGTGGCGGCGTGGTTCCACATGTTCACGTTCATCCCCGGGGCGACGAGCACCGGGGCGCGGCTCGCCAGCATCACCGCGCTCAGCAGGTCGTCGGCCAGACCGTGGGCCAGCCTCGCCAGGAAGCCGGCCGTGGCCGGAGCCACCAAGATCAGGTCGGCCAGGTCCGCAAGGCGGATGTGCTCGATGACGCCGGGCTCCGAGGCGCGAAAGAGATCGGTCCCCACCGGGTTGCCCGACAGGGCCTCGAAGGTGACCGCGCCCATGAATCGCTCGGCCGCCGCGGTCATGATCACGTGCACGTCCGCGCCGGCGCCGATGAGCCCACGGCAGACCTCGGCCGACTTGTAGGCGGCGATGCCGCCGGTGATGCCCAGCACGACGCGCCGGGACGCCAGGGTGTGTCGCTCGCTCATGGCCTCACGGTACGGGGGGGGGCGGGCGCGCGCAAGGGTTTTTGCGCGGGGCTCGGTCTTGGGCTAAGCTACCACCGTGATCCGAAAACACAGCATTTTCCGAGCGGTGGTGGTTTCGGCCGGGTTGGTGGGCGGCGCCGCCCTGGCCGCACCCCGGCGCGGTCCGACCCAGCCCGTCAAGCGGGGCTCTGTGGCCTGGAAGAAGGCGAACCCGTCCCGGGTGGTCCGGGCAGCGACGCCCCGGGTGGGCCGCCGCGCCAGCGCGGTGATCAACCTCGTGAATCTGCACACCGGTGAGCGGCTCCCCGTGGTGGGAGGGAGCCTGCCCTCGCGGCGATTGACGAACCGCTTCTTTCGATGTCGCTGGACAGGGCACAAAACGGCCATGGCGCCCCAGCTCCTTCGCTGGGTGGTGGAGGCGGCGCTGCACTTCGGCGCCCGGGAGGTGCACGTCGTGTCGGCCTTCCGCCACCCCAAGTTCAACGAGATGCTGCGCAAGAAGGGCCGCCAGGTGGCCCGGCGGAGCAACCACCGCCTCGGCAAGGCCGTGGACTTTCGCCTCGTCGGCGTCGGAGTGGACCGCCTGGTGGCCTACCTCAAGGGTCGCAGGCTGGGCGGCATCGGCCGCTACCCCCAGTCCAAGTTCGTGCACCTGGACACGGGCCGCTACCGCACCTGGGGTGGCCTCTAGGGGGTGTCCCGCATTACCGGACCGAGTCAGGCGAAGCCATTGGAATCACAGGCACGAAGCGAGGAGGGCCCATGCCTGGCGCATGGAACCGACGAGCGACAAAGCCTGTGATTTCAGGTGCGAGCCTGACGATGGGAGGTAATGCGGGACACCCCCTACAGCGGGTCCCGGCAGCACCGAAACCCCCTGGCCGAGATGCTCCAGGTGGGGACGAAGTCGCAGCGCGAGTTGGACATGGAGTTGGCGCAGTTGAAGGCGCCCCCTCGGAAGGGGTACTGGTCGGCGGCCTCCACGACCTCCCAGACGTTGCCGTTCATGTCGTACAGGCCGAAGCCGTTGACGCAGCCGGGAAGGGCGCCCGTGGGATCCACGTGGAACGTCCCTCCGCACTGGGACCAACAGAAGGCGTAGGGGCACTCGGGCTGGGCGGCGCAGGTGGGGTGGGTGCAGTTGCAGCGCGTGTCGATGCCGTTGCAGGTGGCGGGCTCGTAGATGTCCCCGTAGCCGTAGATGGTCTGCCCGGGGCCCTGGCAGGCGGTCTGCCACTCCGCAACCGTGCACAGCCGCTTGCAGGCGGCCTGACAGGCGAGGTCGGCCTCCCCCTGGGTGAGCACGCCCGACCACCAGGGGTACCGGTTCGGCGCCGACACTGCGAAGGAGCTGTCCACCCCAGGGTACAGGGCCGTGGCGTCGGGTCGGGAGGCCTCATAGGTGTCGATGCAGAAGGTCCCGTTGATGAGCACCATGTCCGCCGGGCAGTCCGGCGGTGCGGAGCCGTCGGGGCAGCCGCCGTCGGTCACGTTCGCGTCGGTCGTGCTTCCATCGGTCACGTTCGCGTCGGCCTCGGCGTCGACCAGGCTCGCGTCGGCGTCGGCGTCGATCAGGCTCACGTCGGGGCGCGCGTCGGCGTCGATCAGGCTCACGTCGGGGCGCGCGTCGATCGCCGCGTCCAAGCCCGCGTCGGGCCCCACCCAGGGGTTGCTCCTCTGGCAGCGCGGCGCGACAAAGGCGAGCGTCACCACCGCGCCGAAGACGCGAATCTGCCTCCAGATGGATCGTTTTGGCATCACGACAATGGGAGTATATCAGCCGAGCCCTTTTTGCCCAACCAGGGAGCCAATTCCCTTGACAAATCATGCCCGCGCGATTGAACTATGGGGTCCGGTCGCCCCTGCGGGTGGCCGGACCTGTTCGAACGCTTCGGAGCTTTGCGTTGTACCTGACGAGCCTGATGCATCGGGGTGACCTGTTCGACATCACCCTGCGCTGGTTGAACGACGACCTGCAACCCGAAGACGGGCGGCGGCTCACGGAGATCTTCCTCTACGAGTCCATGGTGTCCTGCCCTACGGTGCAGGACTTCATGCTGCGCTTTTTCCAGCGCCTGTATGGGGTGGGCCTTTCGGTGGAGCGCGTGCATCAGAAGCAGGATCTTCGGCAGCGGCTCATCGAGAGCGTTCCGGTGTCCAATCCGCGCATCAGCTTCCTGGTGTCCGCCTTTCGGGAGAGGCCCGAGGAGTTCTTCCCGCGGCTGCCCGTCGACGCCGTGCTCCTCTTCGCGCCGGCCCACAAGCTGGTGTCGGTGAGCCGGATCAAGCGTCCGGCGCGGGTGGCGGAGAAGGCCGCCTACCGCATGGCCGACGCTCTGGCGGACATGATCCGTGGCGAGGCCGAGCTCTACGCCTCGGACCGCGCGGTGGCCAGGGGCGTGGACCTCAAGCAGCTCATCTCCACCCAGGAGCAGATGCGGTCCGACTTTTTGGCCGCCGAGCGGCGCGTTGCGGCCGGGTTCCGCAACGGCGAGATCTCCCTGGACCGGCGCGATCTGACCATCAACGACATCACCGGCTTCAAGATCATCGGCGACCCCGAGGAGCTGGCCTGGGCCGAGCAGATGCTCGCGGAAGAGCCCTACGTGACGGTGGTGGAGCGTGAGGTGCACCGGGGCCATTACAACGCCACCAACCTGCAGGTGGACGTGGAGCTGCCCCCGGTGGGCCAGCTCGTCGACGAGGCCCGGGACATGGACTGGAGCGCGGCGGCTTCCCGCGGCCTCGATCCCGCCGACGCGCGAAAGAACTTCGCGCGGTTCGTCGAGAGCGGCGCGCGCACCGTGCGCACCGAGGTGATTCTGACCACTTTCCCCGAGCTCATCGAGTCCGAGCTGGGACGGTCCCTGCACGAGCTGCGTATCCTACGGCTGCGGGAGCGACAGTCCTACTCGGGGCAGATCGCCGAGAACGCGCGGTTTCTCATCGAGTACCTCCTCGCCGTGGCCTACGCGCCCACGGTGCGGGTCCCCGAGCTGCCCATCAAGATGTGGGGCCGGTACCTGCCCGAGACCCTCATGAACGCCATCCAGCGCCTCCACGGCATCGAGTCCTCCGGGGTGCTCCTCCGCAGCTTCACGCTCGCGGCCCCGCCCGCCCCCGGCACGTATCACTGAGCCCCAGCCGGAGGGTCGTTTCAGGGCCCGGTCAGGCGCAGGCCGAGGCCCACCAGGAAGACCGCGGCGCACAGGATCGTCACGATAATGGCCCATCCGGGCATGCCACCGACGCCCTGGGAGATCCAGGTGGACTGGAGCATGGAGGCACTGGCCTCGGACTGGCCGCCCCGGCGAGGGCGAACGGCGAGGGGCTCATCGATGGTGGCGTGTGAGCCCGTCGTCTCGGCGCGGCTCACCGCGGGAAGCTCTCCGTGGAGCCGGGCGGTGATCGACTCGAGGGCGGGCACCAGCTCGGCGAAGTCCGGGCGGTCGTCGGACTCGATGGCCATCATGCGCAGGCACAGGTCGGCCAGGTCGGGGTCTACGGCCGGGACCACCACCGCCAGGTGGGGGCGGGGATCGTTCATGTGGCGATTGATGATCGCCATGTAGGTGTTGGGGCTCTTGGCCGAGCGGAAGGGGGGGCGGCCCGCGATGAGGTGGTAGAAGGTGCAGCCCAAAGAGTAGATGTCGGCGCGGCTGTCCATCTCGTCGCCGCGGGCCTGCTCGGGGGCGATGTAGTCCGGCGTGCCCACGACCACCCCGGCGGCGGTCAGCTCGGGGTCGACGTTGATCTGCTTGGCCAGGCCGAAGTCGGTCAGCTTCACGCTGCCATCCTCGGTGACGATGATGTTGGCGGGCTTGATGTCCCGGTGCACGAGGCCCTTGACGGCCGCGGCGCGCAGGCCGCGGATGGCCAGGAGGATGACCTGGGCCGCCTCCTGGGGAGCCACGGGGCCGGTGTCCTTGACCAGGCTGGACAGGTCCCGGCCGGCGAGGAACTCCATGACGAAGTAGGGCAGGCCGCCGTGCTCGTCGATGCCGTAGACGTTCACCACGTGCGGGTCGGAGATCATGGCCATGGCCCGGGCCTCGCGCTTGAACCGGGCGCGGAGCTCGGGGTTGTCGCGGTGGCCCTCGGCCAGGATCTTCAGCGCCACGTCCCGCCCCAGCCCCGCGTCGTGCGCCAGGTACACCTCGCCCATGGAGCCGCGGCCGAGGCGCTCCCTGATCGCGTACTTGCCGATGCGCTCGCCGGCGCCGAAATCTCGCGGACGGGGGGACATTGGAAAGTAATACTACGGGCTCGGGATATTTCGGGCAACAACGGTGAGGTCTTACGGTATCGTCAATCGAACTCGAAGTAGATCCGTGTGGTGTATAGGGTGCCCAAGTAGGACAACTTCAGGAAACCAATATAGCCTTCGTCCGTCCACTCAAGATCATAGGTTTCGGAGTTGATCCACCAGTTGTTATAATGATCCTCGTTCGCGTAGTCGAAGTAGTCTAAATAGTCGTCATCCTGGTACATCTCAGCATCATCGAACGATCCGTTGAAGGCGGGATCCAGATAGGCCTTCCATAGCGTCCCCCAGTCGTTTGGATCACCCACTTTTGAGGAGAAATAAGCCGTGTACCTGTGGCAGTTTGTCCCGCAGCTGAAGGGGCCATAATAGCTGCTTGCCTCGCGCCACGTATGGGACCGCGAGTTGTAGTACCATAGCTCCTCCAGGGCTGCGGGAACCGTTGCCTGGGCGGTGTTGGCCCAAAGACACAGGACTCCGGTCATGAGAATCAGCAACCGTTTCATTTGCTCCCTCCGTGGTCGGCTATTCAAGCCGCCGTTGATTGACAATGTTGGAACGGTAGAGTCCGATGGCATCCGGAACAATTCGCAAAGGCCCTTAGCTGGATCCCGGTGTGTGACAGGTATCTCGGTAACCGAGGTTGCGAAATCGCCAGATATGTGTGGGCGGGCACAGTTGGAGGAGCTCGGCTGTCAGTAAAATTACGTGCGGTTGGCGCTTTCTGCACTGAGAACGAGCCGCGCTTTTTATTGCATGAGCCTACAGATGAGCCGCAAGGTTTTTGATCCTCACGGCTCGGGTTGTGTTAGCCGCTTCTGGATTGCCCACTTGGTGAGACCGGCTGTGGTGCGGAGCCCCAGCTTCTCCATGGCGCTGCGTCGGTGTGTCTCAGCGGTACGGGAGCTGATGTTCAGCAGTGCGCCGATCCCTTTGGCGCTGTGCCCTTCCGCAATGAGCTGGACTACCTCCAGCTCCCTCTCTGTCAACGTTTTCTCTGTCTTGGACTCTGCGCCGGCTCGCTGAAGAGCCCGAAAGGTGTGTACCAGCAGACTCGAGGCGTCTGGACTGAAGTAGCTCTTGCCCGCCGCCGCCGCCCGAATACCAATCAGGAGCCCCTCCATTATATCGGTCTTCGTGACGAATCCCACCGCGCCAGCGTCGAGCATCGCGGCAACTGTCTCGTGGTCAGAGTGCTGAGAGAAACCGAGGATCTTTGGTTTTTTTCTTCGGGCCAGGATCCGTTTCGTTGCCTCGATTCCACCAAGGCCTGTCATGGCGACGTCCATGAGAACTACGTCCGGATCGAGATCGGATGTCATTTCGATGGCTTGCCGTCCGTCTGTGGCCTCACCCACCACATCGATGTCGGCTTGAGTCGCAAGCAGGCGGCAAAGCGACCGGAGAACGGCAGGGTGGTCATCAGCGACCAGCAGCCGTATTGTGTTCGCCGTGTGCCGTGTCATGATTGAACTTTTTTCGAAGGCTAACGCTGCAATTTGCAACACCCGTTGACGGTGATGGTTGCTGCTCCTCATTGTAGCAAATCGCGGCGCCCAGTGCTCTGACTGGTTTCAGACAGCATTGTACCGAGGTTTGGTCGATGTGGGCGCCGTCGCTTTGGCGAGCTCGTGGCGCAGTGGTCAGCGTCTTTCGGAGTTGGCCGGGTGGGGTGACAGGCGCAGGCTGACCAGTCCGATCCGTGGCCGGGCGCCTTGGGAGGCGTGGCCGACCAGTCCAACCCGTGAATGGGCGTCTCGGGAGGCGCGGCTGACCAGTCCGGTACGTGGCCGGGCGCCTTGGGAGGCGCTGGCCGACCAGTCCGGTACGTGGCCGGGTGTCCTTATAGGTGCAGACAGTGGTGCGGGGTCAGTCGCGGGCCTTGGCCAGCTCGTCGAAGTAGCCGAAGACGAGCTTGTCCAAGTTTTTCGGCAGGCTGTCGTTGGTGCTGGCCTCGTCGGCCAGGGCGCCACGACAACGGCCGATGATCCCGATGGCCCGGGCGCGCAGGGTCATTGCCGCTGATCGATCACCTGGCTCGCCGCCGGCCTCTCCGGTCACCGTGGCCCGCTGGCTCATCAGCTCGTCGAGCGCCTCTCCCTGGTCGAGGAAGTCGTTGACCCAGTCGAGCAGGGTGTGGCCGGGATCCCCGGGCACAGGGAACAGCCGGAGATCGTCGTCGCGAGCCGCCACCTGCTTGCGACGCGCCTTGGCTCGCGCGGCCTCGTCCTGGTAGGTGGCGATGAGCTCGGCCAGCTTGGGGACGAAGGCGTCGCGGATCCGCCCAGCTGCAGCCTTGAGCTCCTTGGAAAGCCGGGGATGGCGCAGGGCGGCCTCCGTAATGCTCCAAACGGCCCCGCCGATCCCGTCGTGCAGCTCGTCGGCCTCGGCCAACTCCTTGGTGAACGGGATCTTGAACTCCTTAGCCTCGGGCAAAGCCTCCAGCTCCCCCAGGATGGCTATAATGGGGCTCTCTTTCACTTCTTGTGGGTAGCCTCAGTGTCTGAAACGGTGCTACGCCACTCCTCGGCGTCGATCTCGCAAGAATCGCAGTCCCTTGATGATGCGCACGGATAAATCGCCTATCTTCTGGGTGCTTATAGCCATCCGAAAGGTGAGCACCCGTGCGCGCAACCACTCTACTGAAAATTCTCCTGGCAATGAAGCATGTTCTGGTCAGGGGCTTCGAGATCGAGCTCGGTGCTCTGGTTCTCATCGTGTCACCGAGCTGGCGGAAGACGCGCTGCTCGGGTTGCGGTGCCATCCGCCCTGGATACGATAGGCTGGAGCCTCGAAACTGGAGGCACCTCAACTTCGGGGAGATCACCGTATACCTGCGGTATGCTCCCCGGCGGGTGCTGTGCCCATGCTGCGGCGTGGTCGTGGAGAAGGTGCCCTGGTGCGAGCATGGGGCGTCGCGATTCACCACGCCATTCGAGGAGGCCGTCGCCTTCCTGGCCCAGCGCACTGACAAGACCTCAGTGAAGGAGATGTTCGGCATCGCCTGGGCCACCGTAGGGGCGATCGTCGAGCGTGTCGTGGAGCGACTCCGCCCGGAGGATCCGCTCGACGGGCTGGTGAACATCGGGGTGGACGAGCTGTCGTACCGCAAGGGGCATCGGTACCTGACCCTGGTGACCGACCATGACACCCACCGCATCGTCTGGGCCATGGAAGGCAAGACCGCCGACACGTTCAACGCGTTTTTCGATGAGCTCGGTCCCGAGCGCTGCCAGCAGCTCGAGGTGGTCACGATGGACATGAGCAAGGCGTACATCAGCGCCGCCGAAAAGAGGGTCCCCCAGGCCCAGATCGTGTTCGACCGCTTCCATGTGCAGGCGTTGGTAAGCGACGCCGTAGACGAGACACGCCGGGAAGAATGGCGTCGCCTGACTGAGCTGTTTCCGGACGAGGCCAAGGACATCAAAGGGCTGCGCTGGCCGCTGCTCAACCCCCCCTGGAACCTGACGCCTACCCAGAGCGCGCGTTTGTCGTCGTTGCCACGGGACAACCAGCGCCTCTACCGTGCCTACCTGCTCAAGGAGAGCTTCGCTGAGATCCTCGACCGCCGACAGCCGAACGTGGTCCGGGAAAAGCTGGTGGACTGGATCAGCTGGGCGAGCCGAAGCAGACTGCCAGCCTTCGTCAAGGTCGCCAGGACGATCCGGAAATGCCTCGATGATATCGTGGCCTACATCCGCCATCGGTTGACCAACGGCCTGATAGAGGGGCTCAACAACAAAGCGCGGCTGCTCACGCGCCGGGCCTACGGCTTCCATTCCGCCTCCAGCGCGATTGAGATGATCATGCTCTGCTGCACAGGGCTCAAAATCGACCCCCCAGGCAAGAATCTCGCCCCGCTCTCGTGACGCCCGACACTTCTCCCCCTTGTGACGAGCCGGGGGAAGGCTGATGGAAACTGCCGGTCCGGTGGACAAGTCCTTGTCCGCTGCCGCGGTTGGCCGTGGACAGCCGCCAGGGACCGCGCCAGCAGGAAGCTGTCACGCTCCCTGCAGATCACCTGCCCACCGCCAAACGGGCTTGCCCACCGGTCCTTGGACAGCCGCCAAGAGCGGCTGACCACAGTTACCACAGCCTCTACGAAGACAATTCCATTGTTTCTGAGCAGAAGAGGGGATTGGAGCACCGGAATCTACCCACATTAAGTGAATAAGGACCTTGAATCATCCAGGCCCCTGTAGGGTTCATTGTGATCCCGGCAATCTCGATCCTGCGAGTGCTCAACTCGATGACGAACAGCACGTGGTAACGGATCAATCCGCGCAACGTCAGCACTTCGACCGTGAAGAAGTCGGTCGCCGCAAGGGCTTCCCAATGGGCCTTCAGGGACGTCTTCCAAGGCGTCCTCCCACCACGCTCTGGAGCCGGCACGATGCCCGCATCCTTCAGGATCCGCTTGACAGTGTTCCTAGCGAGCTCATGTCCAAGGTTCTCCATCGCGCCACGGATCTTTGTGTACCCCCAGCGGGGGTTGGCTTTCGCCATCATGATCACCAGGTCTGCGATGTCCTTCTGGGTCTCTGGTCGACCCGGTCCACGTTTCTTCGAGCCGTCGTACTTCTGGGCGATGAGCTGCCGATACCAGCGCAGAATAGTGTCGGGTGTAACGATACCGGCGAACTTGCGCAGTGCCGCCCTGCCCAAGAGCTTCCCCTTGGCCGCCAGACGGCGGCGTTGGTCGTTGGTCAGGCGTGGCCGTCTACCACCGAGCTGCTCTCGCAGGACACGATTCTCCTCCAAAAGACAGTCGATGACCTCTTGTTGCTTGCGGTTGACCCAACCAGCGAAGGCGAGCAGAAGGAACCGGAGGGCGGGTGGCAGCCTGATCTTCCTTCCAGTCTCGCAAGCTCCAAGCGGCTGCGCAAGCGGCCAGCGGGGCCTGATTGAAGGTCGGCTGAGCGGCGATTGGACGATTCGCCCGAAACGGCATACGACAGGCCAAGTCGGCGATTTTTCGGGTCGATCGTATTTCCGCACCTGACGGGGGACACCCCCCCCGAAGCGAGCCGGGATGGATCGGCGTCCTGAGCAATCGACTTGTCGATTCGCGGCCCCTAAGATGTCTACGCGACGGACTCCGTCAGGGCCGAGGAGATCGCTTTGGCCACGCGCTTGCCCGAAAGCACCATGCCGCCGAAGATCGGGCCCATGCGTGGCCCTCCGAGGGTCGCACAGACACTCATTCCAGAGACCCAAAGTCCCGGGAACACCTGCGCCACGTTCTCGACCACGAACGCTTCTCCCGAGGCGGCGTCCATGGGCCCCTCGCCGTGCTGTTTGGCGATGGGGGAATCGGCCAACATGCCTCGCTTGCGAAGACTGTCGACCACTACGGCTTCATGACCGGTGGTGTCGATGACTGCTTTGGCTGAGAAGGTGATCGGGTCAACCGGGAGCTCCCCTCCAATCATGGTGCGATTCACCACGACGCCCGTCACGCGTCCCTGGCGAACGCACACGTCCTCCACCATCGTCAGGTTCAACAGCACCGCCCCCGCCTGGACCGCCTTCAAGCAGAGCCCGGCGGCCAGCTCGACGGCGTCGACGGTGTGGAGGTTGCCGCCTACGGGCAGATGTGTAATCTCGAGCTCGTCCAGCAGCGGCAGCGCGTCATTTTGTACGACGACCTCGTTCATGGCCATGCCGCCGCCCCATATTCCCCCGCCGGGGGACAGCCGCTTCTCCACCAGCGTCACCTTCAGCCCTTGCCGGGCGAGGTAGAACGCGGCCACAAGACCCGACGGGCCAGCGCCTACGATGACCACGTCGCTGACCAGACAGCGCGACAGCTTGTCGTGATATGCCGTGATGATTGCGCTGGAGATTTCTGTTTCTTCAAAGTCATTCATTCGATGAGCACCTTTGCGTTACTTGGAGGTCCGGTCCGTAAAACGGATCATCCCGGCGTTGGGACATCTGGCTGAGTATGGAGAAGAGCAGGTGGAGGATCAAGGAGGATCAAGGAGGATCAAGGAGGATCAAGGATGGTCTGGCGGTGTGAAATGGGTGCAGATCGTGCCAAGCCACGCCGCCACTTCGATCTCCGGCAGCGGAGCCGGTTCGCTTGTCTGCAGGCGCGGCCTGGCACCGCCTGCCGAAGGCAGCTGGCACAAATAGTCTTGCCATCTGGCGCCCGAACCATCGCGGCTGGCATCGTTGCTCGTCGGTTCCATACGCCCGGCATGCGCCCTCCTCGCGCCTTGCAAGCCACGCGCCTCGAACCCCCGCCTGGTCAGATTATTTGTGCCAGCTGCCGAAGCTCGGCCCGGGGCGGCTCATCCTGCGACCGAAACGGGACACACTGGACGTTGCCGTGCGCCTGTTTTCAGCGGAAGGCACGGGCGACCGGATGGAGGACCGGCGCCGGCCGGCGTGGTCGCGCCATCCCACGGGTAGCCTTGCATCTTCATCATGGTCCTACCCGACGCGGGCCGTGCCGCCCGCCTCCACTGTGTCGCCGCTCCCATTGGACGCGTTTGCTGCTGGTATTGTCCCATGGGCCGGGGCAGGATGACGAGTCGTTTTTTCGCGACCAACGGCGACCTTACGAGGCTCGCGCCCGAGATTTGGTCCCACAATCGTCGGTCCGAGCACCGCGGCCAGTGGAAGGGGCAGGTAGCTGCTTGTTTTCGCTGCTGATAAATGAGAGGTTCGGACATGGGGAACAAATGAGCCATGGAGGTCGTCTCCCCTGAGACCCAAACCACGACCTGGGACTGTCGAAAGGAGACTTTTATGTGGAATCGGACACTATTCATGACGTTGGCCCTGCTGACCGTGGGCGCATTCGCAGTGGCGGGGTGCTCGGACGACGACAGCGGCGCGATCTGTGGGAACGACCTGGTGGAGGAGGGTGAGTCCTGCGACGGGGCCTCGCTCGATGGCATGAGCTGCACGACGCTGCCGGGGGACTTCACCGGCGGCACCCTCACCTGCGCGGACAACTGCACCTTCGACACCAGTGAATGCACGAGCGGGCCGGCCGAGTGCGGCAATGACGTACAGGAGACCGGCGAGGACTGCGACGGCGCCGACCTCGGGGGCTCGGACTGCGCCGACGTGGGCAACTACGTGGGCGGCACCCTGGGCTGCACGGCGGCCTGCGTCTACGACACGTCCCAGTGCGAGGTGGATCCCAACTGCGGCAACCTGGCCATCGACGCGGGCGAGGACTGCGACAGCACCAACCTGGCCGGGCAGACCTGCGCCTCGATCCCCGGCACCTGGACGGGCGGCGTGTTGGCCTGCGCGGCCGACTGCACCTGGGACGAGAGCGCCTGCACCCTGGGTGGCGACGCGGTCCAGCAGATCATCGACGCCAGGGCCGCGGCCGACGGCACGGGCCTGACCCTGCCCATCGAGGGCGCCTGGGTCACCTACGTGAAGGCGGCCGTGGGCACCGACGTGGCGGGGTTCTTCCTCCAGGCCTCGGTCGCCGGGCCGGCGCTCTTCGTGGCGGTGGATCCGGCCACGCTCACGCCCCAGCCGGTCGTGGGCGACACCGTGACCCTGACCGTGACCACCATGGCCACGGTGAATCTCATGCGCCAGGCGACCGAGATCACGGGCTTCTCGGTGACGGCCAGCGGCTACGACGTGACCGCCCTGGCCCAGGAGGTCTCCGCGGCCACGGACCTGGTCTCGAACGTGGACGACTACGAGGTGGAGGTGATCACGGTCACCGGCACCATCGCCAGCCCCTTCAACTACGCCGGCCCCGGACACAGCTCGGCGCGGTTCGAGACCGCGGGGATCGTGGGCGACGCCGACCTGCGGCTGCGGGTGCCCGACACGATCCTCCCCGTGGTGGGGCTCGACCAGGACTGTGTGGTGCTGGTCCAGTACACGCCGCTGTGGCGCTACGACGCCCAGGCGCAGGTGTCCATCTGGGCAACCCAGGACGCCTCGCTCATCTCCTGCCCGGCGCCGGAGGTCCTCTCGGCCGAGGCCACGATCAACGCGACGACGGTGGTCGTCACCATCAGCCGCCCCGTGGACCCGGCGAGCGTCCTGGCCGACGGCAGCCAGTTCACCTTCACCGGGGGTCTGACCGCGTCGGCGGCCACGGCGACCGGCAACGAGATCACGGTGACCACCTCGCCCCAGACCCCGGCGCTGGTTTACACGGTGACCGTGGCCCAGACGGTGACCGACATCCTGGGCACCGGCATGGCCGGGCCGCCGAACAACCAGGCGGACTTCACCGGGTACGTCCTGAACCTGTGCGGAAACTCCACCCTCGATGGAGGTGAGGAGTGCGACGACGGCAACCGCGACTCCTATGACGGCTGCTCCAACACCTGCCAGGACGATGCGGACCACCTGCTCATCTCCGAGCTGGCGGTGACCCCCACCGCGGGTGAGTTCGTCGAGCTGTACAACCCCACGGCGAACGCGATCGCCCTGGACGATGTCTACCTGGCGGACTACAACACCTACTACGAGATCACCCAGGGCACGGCGCCCTCCCAGAACTCCGACTTCGCGGCCCACTTCCCTGCCGGGACCTCCATCCCAGCGGGCGGCTTCCTGGTGGTGTCGATCCGCACGGCCACGGAGTTCAACACCACCTACGGCTTCTTCCCGGACTTCGACCTGAGCGCCACGGACACCAACGCGCCCGCCCTGATCGGCAACATCGGCGGCAACGCCGGGCTCACCAACAACACCGAGATGGTCGTGCTGTTCACCTGGGACGGCGCCTCGGACCTGGTGCAGGACGTGGACTACGTGGTCTGGGGCGCAAACGCCACCTCGGGCATGGACAAGACGGCCGTCAACGTGGGGTCCGGCACCTACCTGGCGGACACGGCAACCTCCTTGCAGGTTCCGGCCGTATCGCCCGGCGGCGGCCAGAGCCTCGAGCGGTGTGACACCTCCGAGGGTGCGGAGGTAGCCGCCGGCGGCAACGGCCTGACCGGCAACAACGAAACCAGCGAGGACTTCTCCGCCACCTTCGTCGTGAGCACCTCGCCCTCACCGGGTGTGGCGCCCGCCGCGGGGACCTGCGGCCCGTAGGTCCGCTGCCTCCATAGACCCTCTCTCCCCTCACAAAGCCCCCCCCAAACACGCCCAAATGATGGTAGGCTGAAGCCCGCCAGTCAGACCTCATTTCAGATCAAAGGAGACCCCCATGTCCCTGTGGATCAAGGACAACCAGAACTTCGAGCGGCCCTGCATGATCACCTGCGCCCTGTCGGGCGTGGTGGCCAACCGGGACCAGTGCCCGGCCATCCCCTACACACCCGAGGAGTATGCCGCCGAGGCCAAGCGGGCCTACGACGCGGGCGCCGCCGTGGTGCACCTCCACGCGCGCACCACCGAGGGGTTCCCCAGCTACGAGGTGGCCGACTACCAGGCCATCTACGACGCGGTCACCGCCGCCTGCCCGATCATCATCAACTTCTCCACCGGCGCCATCAACATCACCACCGACCAGAAGACCGCCCACATCAAAGCCGTCCAGCCCGCCATCGGCGCGCTGAACATGGGCTCGATGAACTACGCCAAGTATCACCCCAAGCGGAAGGACTTCGTCTTCGAGTTCGTCTTCCCGAACCCGTTTTCCGAGATCGTGGAGATCGTCACGGCCATGCGTGAGGTGGGCGTCAAGCCGGAGATGGAGTGCTTCGACCTGGGCCACGTGGGCAACTCCTACCCGCTCATCGACATGGGGCTGCTCGACCCGCCCTACCAGTACAGCCTCATCATGGGCGTGCTGGGCGGCATCGCCCCCACCACGCCCAACCTGGTGCGCATGGTGGAGATGCTCCCGCCAACCTCCGACTGGGAGGTCATCGGCATCAGCCAGGACCAGTGGCGCCTCCTGGCGGCCGCCATCGGCCTGGGCGGCAACGTCCGCGTGGGCCTGGAGGACAACTTCTACCTGTCCGCGGGCGAGATGGCGGGCTCCAACGGAGACCTCGTCGCCAAGGCCGCCCGGATGGTCCGCGACCAGGGCCGCGAGGTGGCCACGGTCGACGAGTGCCGCGATCGGCTGGGACTGCAGCACACCTGAGCGACCCGACGTGGACGACCACATGGGTCACGACCTGGACGACCACATGGGTGACGACATGGACAACGACAGGGACGGCGACATGGATGGTGACAGGGACGACGACAGGGATGACGAGTTTTTCGAGTTCATCGTACAGGAGCGGCCCGAGGGGGGCTACATCGCGCAGTCGATGGGCGCGTGCATCGTGACCGAGGCCGACGACCTGGAGAGCCTCAAGCGCGAGATCTGCGACGCCGTCTGCTGCCACTTCGACGACGACTGCAAGCCCGGCCGCGTGAAGCTGCGGTTCGTCCAGGTCGTGCGCGAGGAATTCCTCGAGCCATGAGACGACCCCGGGACATCTCCTCCCAACAGCTGATCCGAAAGCTCCGAAAGCTCGGCTACGAGCCCACCCGCCAGACCGGCAGCCACATCCGCCTGACCACCGAGCAAAACGGCCAGCACCACATCACGATCCCCCAGAAGCGCCAGCTCACCATAGGCAAGATAAACGCCGTCCTGTGGGAGCTGGTCCGCCACTTCGGCGTCGCCCGCGCAGACCTCGTAAAGCAGCTCTTCGGCTGAGCCGACCTCGGCCGCATACCCGCGGAGGTGCTCTTGCAGGTAGGCCGCCGACGGAATCACACGCAATGTACTTTCGGTATCCACCGTTGGCGTGAGAGCTTCATCCCGTCGCCCCAAAGCCCAGCTGCAATCGGATAGCCATCACGAGGTCGGGATCCGCGTCACGCGTCCGCAGCCACCGCAGCGTGCGCGACCCGATGCCGAGGACCTGAGCCACCTCACCGCTCGAAGCACGGCTACCGATGATTTCAACCATGGCCCGCCGGGCCCTGACCACGGCCTGGCTCGAGCCGCGAAGATTGTCGAGGCAGGCCGCGGTCAGGGTGGCGACCTCGACCAGCAGGTCGTAGCGCTGGCCGTGATGCAACACGACCCCCGCCACCTGCCGCCGCTGGTCAGCCGTGGGTGCGATCACTCGATCGTCCGGCAAGCCCAGACGGATACTGTCCAAGTGCTCGTTAGTCCCCTTGGGAGAAAGATGAAGATCTTACGTCACGATTCGCCGACAAGAAGTGCCACCGAGCCCAAGTACTCGTGATCCCGTCAAACAGGGATCAGACGTCATGTCCCTCCGGGGATCTGCACCCCCGACCTCGCGGGCGTTGAATCGCCCCGCGGTTGCCTGATATGATCCATACACGGTAGCCTAGTCATTGCCCGTCAACTGGAGGTGGCGTCATGAGTCATTCGCGCATGCTGGTCGTGGGGGCCCTTGCCCTGGCCCTGGTGCCTTACGCCGGATGTGGTGGAAAAAAGAGCAGCGGCGGAGATCCGGTCTGCGGAAACGGCGTGGTGGAGCAGGGCGAGGCCTGTGACGGCGCTGACCTCGGCGGGGAGGACTGCGCGAGCCTTGGTCTCGAGGGCGGCGACCTGGCGTGCACCGACACCTGCGAGGTCGACACGTCGAGTTGCACCGGTACGGCCCTGTGTGGCGACGGAGTGCGCAGCCACCCCGAGGAGTGCGACGCCACGGATCTGGCCGGCTCGTCCTGCGCGGACCTGGGGTTCGACAGCGGAACCCTGTCCTGCACGGCGGCGTGCACCTTCGACACCGACCAGTGCGAGGTAACCGGGGTCTGTGGAGACGGAGAGGCCACCCCCGACGAGCAGTGCGACGGGGATGACCTCGCCGGCGCGACCTGCGCGTCCCTGGGGCTGGACAGCGGGAGCCTGGCCTGCACGGCGGGCTGCACCTTCGACACCAACGGCTGCGCGGGAACCAACGACTGCGGCAACGACGCGATCGAGTTCCCCGAACAGTGCGACGGCCAGGACCTGGCCGGACGAACCTGCCAGACCCTGGGGCACGGCGGCGGAGTGCTCACCTGCGCGACGGACTGCACCTTCGACGAGAGCGGCTGCACGGACGACCTGTGCGGCAACGACGTGGTGGACGCGACCGAGCAGTGCGACGGCCCGGATCTCGCCGGCCAGACCTGCCAGACCCGCGGCTACGACACCGGCACCCTGACCTGCGCGGCGGGCTGCACCTTCGACGAGAGCGGCTGCGACCTCTGCGCCGCGATCCAGCCCGTGTCAGACCCTGGCTTCGGGGCCACCACGGACTGGAGCGGCACGGGCACCGCGGTGGTGGACCCCACCGCCGCCGGCTACTCCGACGCCGGCGAGGGTCAGATCCCGGACACGGCCGCCTGCGATCTGGACGTCCTGTCCCAGACGATCACCTTGCCCTCCATGGACGACTGCGGCCCCGCCCGCCTGGTGGGCTGGGTCGACATCCTCGGCGTGGGTGGCCCAGGAACCGGCCTGGGCACCTACGTCAATGGCAACTGGCGCGAGATCTCCGTGGCCCTGGGGAGCGGCTGGGAGGACTTCTCCCACTGCCTGGGCGAGGCCGCCTTCGACGGCGCGGTGGACCTGCGGCTGGGCGCGTCCGCCCCGTCCATGGGGTGCCCCGGCTCTGCGCAGGGGCTACGGGTGGACAACGTCGAGGTGGTCTGGGATCCGCTCTGCCCGGGCATCGGCGAGGTCAAAAACGGCGACCTCGAGGCGGGCAACGGCGAGGGGTGGACCCTGGAGTCCAACGCCACGGGAACCGCCGAGGCCGACGTCGCCGGCGTGGGGGTCGGCGGGTCTGTCGGCGCGCGCATGGCGATAAACGCGCTGTGCGACAACGCCGCCATGTGGGCGCCCATGTCGGTGCCGACCACGGCCACCCTGGCCTCCCCGGCGCTGACCGTGCAGGCAAACCTCACGGCGGGCGAGGAGGCGTGGCTCTGGATCGACCACGTCACCGACGTGCCCCTGGTGGGCACCGGCGCCTTCGACACGGTGCAGATCTGCCTGCCGCCCCACGCCGCGGGCGGGGTCTGGGACGTGGGCTTCGACATGCAGACCTGGGGCACCTGCGGCACGCCCGTCGGGCCCTGGACCCTGGTGGTGGACGATCTGGCCGTGGTGTCCGACCCGATGTGCCTCTTCGCAGACGGGCTCCTCGACCCCGGCGTGGAGGCCTCGGTTTCCGACGCCAGGCGGTTCGGCTGGGTCCTGTCGGCCAACGCCACGAGCTTTGGCGGCAGCCCGGTGTCCGAGGTGAGCAACAGCCCGGCCGACGCACACGCAGGGTCGGGCTCCATCCACCTGTCGGTGGACCAGCGCTGCGACCTGGCCACCGTCAACCAGTGGTTCGCCATCCCCGCGCCAACCGCCACCGAGGGCCCGGCGCTCGCATTCTGGTACCGCTACCCGGCGCCGGTGGACACCTACATCGCCGCGTACGTGGACTCGGTCGGCATGATGTCCAGCCGCCTCGGGGAGCTGCTCACCGTACCCGCCGCCGCGACCTACACCCGGGCTGTGATGTGCCTGGACCCGAGCATGGCCGGCCGGCCGGCCGTCCTGGGAATCTCCCTGTCGGCCGCCGGCGCCTGCGCGGACTTCCTCGGTGCCGTGGAGGAGATCTGGCTCGACGACTTCGAGGCCACGACCGATCCCTCCTGCCCGACGCAGTAGATCGGTCCAGACATACAGGCTAGAAGGAACGGCTGACGTAAAGGGAGAGGTTCCAGGTGGTGACGGGGAAATCGGTGGGGGCGGAGGTGCAGGCGCGGCCGCCGCCGACCTCCAGGCAGGTGTCGACCCAGACGGGGAAGCGGAACTTGAACTGGAGGCCGAGGTAGACCCGTGGGGAGAGGGCGGCGCCGACGCCGACGCCCAGGCCCAGGTCGACGCCCTGGCTGGTGGTGGCCGTGTCCACGCCCGAGGCCGCCAGCCGGGTGTAGCCCACCTGCGCGAGCAGGTAGCCCATGACGAATCGGTTGGCCTCGCGGTGGGGCATGAAGTAGTACCGCGCCTGGGTGTAGACCGACCAGTCCGACACCGAGTCGTAGCGGCCGCCGCCGGTGAGGGCGAGGTACTCGAGCCCGGCGCCGATCCAGAGGTCGGCCACCGGGCGGGCCAGGGCCGTCAGCCCCACGGCGGCGCCCGGGTGGGTCGGGATGGACTCGGCGCCCGCCAGGCCGAAGGTCGCCTCGATTCGCCCCCGGGGCACCGCCTCGCCCAGGCCGGGGTCGTCGGTGAGCCGCTGTATCTTACGCGGCCTCGGGGGCGGCGGCGCGTCCCGCACGAACCCCGCGCCTCCGTCGCCCGCCCACGCAGTGGCCGACACCAGCCCGCCGAGCAGCAGACCGCAGATGATGGCGTAGATTCTCACGCAGCCTCCAGAGCCAACTGCTCCAAGTCCCTCGCCCTGGAAGTCTGTTCCGGGGCGAGGAGCTAGCTCCGCAACACCGCTCAGGTCGTCATTCCCGCGAAAGCGGGAATCAAAGACTGGATCCCCGCCTTCGCGGGGATGACAGGCATCCTGAGTGCCATGGTGTCGCGACAGTACGATCATCTTCATCTAGCGCCGGTAGATGTAGATGAGGCGGGTCACGCCCACCTGCTTCATCTTCCACCGCGCTCGGCCGCAGCCGGTGATGTACACGTTGGCGGTGTTGATGGGGTAGAACCCGTTGGAGATGTTCTTGATCCGAATGATGTTGTACTTCCCCTTGTCGAGCTTGAAGTAGAAGCGTCGCCGGGCGTGGCGGCGCAGCTTGAGCCGCGTGGCGCCCCGGCCGTTGAAGGTCACCAGGATCGAGTCCCCGTCGGGCTCGTCGTAGTCGTAGAACTCCACCGCCACGGTCTTGCGCTGCGTGACACAGGTGGCCAGGGCCTTGCGCTTGGGCTTGGGTGGCAGGCGGAACCGCGGCCGCGGCGTCGGGCCCGCTGCCCGGCGCGATCCGGGTGTCATGGACGGCGCCGTGGACGGCGTCATGGACGGCGTCATGGACGGCGTCATGGACGGCGTCATGGACGGCGTCATGGACGGCGTCATGGACGGCGCCGTGGCAGGATTCATGGGGTCGGCCACCATGGGCGCCATGGGGTCGGCCACCATGGGCGCCATGACGGTCATGGGAGCCCCCGGGTCCATGGGGTCCTTTTGTGGGACCTTGGGCGGGCGTCGCATGGGGGGTCGCACCTGGGTCGGCGCGACATAGGGCTTGATCAGCGGGCGCGGTCGCTCGACGGGGATGGGCCGCTTGGCCATGGCCACGTTCACCAGGGCGTCCTTTTTGGTCGACGTTCCGGACTCGGACCAGGGGGTCTTCACCTCGACGTTCCCCTTGCGCTCCACCACCGAGACGGTGTCCCCGGTGACACGGTTGTCCTTGAGCTCGGTGGCGAAGACGTACTCGAGCACCTCGGAGCACTGGACATGCCGCTTCTCCGACCGGACCACCTCCACGCGGGCGTTCACGGTCTTTTTGTACTGCATGATGAACAGGATGAGGATCGCCCCCAGGGCGGACGCGATGACGTCCAGAAAGGAGATTGAGAACACCATGATCTCGCGGCTGGGCTTCTTCCGCATAGTGGCTAGATCTTCTCCGGGTTGTACAGCCGGACAATGAGATTGTTCAGGCAGTACTCGGACTGCTCGTTGATGATCTCCTCCTCCCGCTTGTGCAAGAACTGCGACAGCAGCACCACGATGATGGACAGGAGCAGCGCCAGGATCGTGGTGTTGAAGGCCAGCGCCAGGCGGGTCGTCACCGTGGCCGAGGTCTTCTGGGTACGCACGGCCTTGCGCTCCACCCCGGTGTCGGTGCCACCGGCCTTGGCGACCAGGGCCGAGGGGTCCTTGCCGGCCGGGGAGTCCACCTCGATGGCCGACAGGGCCGCGGAGATGCCCACCACGGTGCCGATGAAGCCCAGGGTCGGCAAGAGCCAGGCCAGGTACCGCAGCAGCGTGTAGCGCAGGTCCGAGCGGTGCAGCTCCAGATCCACCTGGGAGGACATGACCTCGTGGGCCTGCTCCGCCGAAGAGTGGGTCTGGAAGCTCATGCCCGCCGAGTGGATCAGCCGCGGCAGAAAGAGGTCCTCCTTCTGCATTACCACGTAGGTCTTCTCCATGACCTCGGGCAGGTTGTCCTTGGTGAGGATGGTGGACTGCTTCTCCGGCAGGAGCCCCAGCCCGATGGAGCCTCGCTCCTGCCGGGCTCGGTGGTGCCGGTAGATGCCGTCCCCCACGGCGATGCCGAACATCACCCACATGACGTTCTGGATGGTGAGCGGATAGGGGAAGACCGCCGCGCTCCCGGCGCCGTGGTAGTCCAGCAGCAGCTTGGCCAGGGCGGACCCCGGCGTGAAGGCCGCGCTGAGCACCGCGATGAGAACCACGCCCCCGAAGGCGCCGAGCCCCAGCAGGGCCATGCGGTTGTCGCCGAGCTTCCGCCAGGAGGTCATTTGGGACACAGCGGACATTTCTTGCTCTCCAGGTAGATGACCCCGTGCACCGGGCAGCGGATCCTCTGACTCCCCACGGGGTGCCGCAGGTTGCGGATGACCTCGGTGAGCTGCTTGGCCGGGAAGGGCTGTTGATAAAAACCGAAGAACAGCAGGTCCTCGTCCTGGAGCACCTCCACGGCGAAGCGGGTCAGCTTGCGCCGCACGCCCTTGCGCTCCAGGAAGGTGCCGTTTCGGCTCACGTCCTCGATGCGAAGGTGCTCCTCGAAGTCGAACAGGACGGCGTGCTCGATGGAGATCGAGTCGTCATCAATGACCAGGCTGCAGCTCTCGCCACGGCCGAGCTTGTACCGCAGGGCCATTACGCGCCCGCCTCCCAGTCCCGGGGACAGTACAGCGCGTAGAAGTCTCCCAGGACGAAGTCCACCGACTCCTGAAACACCTCGGCGTCCACGTAGGCCTCGTAGCCGATGATGCGCCGGGACCACCGCTGGCCCTCGGCGAGCCACAGGGCGCCCTCCCCGTCGCAGTCGTAGCCCAGGGCCTCCCACCAGGTGCGCATGAGCTGCCGCCACTTGGGCACCGGGAGCTGCTCGAGGAAGGGGCCCCAGTACGGGTGGTCGCGCCCGGCCGTGCGCTGCTTCTCGACGATCTCCAGCTTGGCCACCGTGTCGTCCGAGTCCGACAGGACCCTCGTTCGCATCTCCTCGAGGAAGTCCCGCTTCTCGATGTCCCTGTCGAACCCGGCCGAGTGGTCGTACAGCACCCGCAGAAACAGCTGGGCCAGGCTGTGGTGCTTCTCCTGGGTCACCCGGAACACGTGCATCAGGTAGCTGCGCACGGTGACGTCGTCCATGTGGAAGGCCACCGAGAAGGCGCCGGGCGTGGCCAGCTCGAAGATGTCGATCCAGGTGGGCACGCCCTCGCCGTTCGCCGGCGGGGTGTGCGGTCGGTCCCGCCACCGCAGCGACGCGTTGTACAGCGCCCCCGCCCGAAACGCCAGGGAGTGAAAGTCCGTGGCCAGCCCCCGCCCAAACAGCTCCGGATCCCCCGCGATCATCTTGCCGAAGGCCCGGGCCAGCCCTGCCTGGGATTGCACCAGCAGGTACACGTCGCGCATCTCCGGCTGGGTCAGGATCCACTTGTGGTCCCCCAGCTGCTCCACCTGCTGCCCCTTGAGCACGCGCTTGTAGGCGGAGATGACCGGGCCCACCAGGTCCTCGAACACGTACCCGTCGTACTCCAGCAGGTCCCACAGGAGCCGGAAGCCCCCCTTCCCTTTCCCCTTCCCCTTCTCCACCTGGTCCGCCACGCGGTCGTAGATGGCGTCGTCCTCCAGGTGGATGAAGTCCCGGGCCGCATCCCGCCACCCCGTCTTGCCGGGCACCACCGCCTCGAGGGCCCCGTCCAGCCTGTCACGGACGGTGTCGAGCCGCCCCCGGAACCGCTTCTGCAGCAGGGCCGCGTCCGCCACGATGGGCTTGGCGCTGCCGCTGGAGTAGCCCTCGCCCGGATCGTCCTCGCCGGTGCGGGCCTCGAAGATCTCCAAGAACTCGCTGATCACCCGGTTCTTGGAGGAGTAGTCCTTCTCCCAGTCGTCGTACTCCCAGCCCTTGCGCTTGCGCACCCCGCCCGAAGGCGACAGGATGTTCCACTCCTTCTCCAGCGGATCGTACAGGTAGCGGTTCTGGTAGGTGATGCACCCGTCCCGGATGAGCCCCTTGAGCTCCAGCAGAGACAAAAAGCCCCGCACGTACATGTGGTACGCGATCCGCTCCATCGCCTGGATGTCTTCGGTCAGATCGCCGGCCATACCGGATCCCTCTACGCACCTGGGCGCAGCTCTTCTATTCTAGAATCCCGCCCCGGATGGGGCAATAAATGGGTCCGGACGGATCCGACAGGGATCCGGTAGAAAGCGATGGAGTCGGTCGCTTGTAGCGGATCTTGGGATCAGAAGATCCGGACCCGCGGCTTGCCGCGATAGGGCACGGTAAGCACCACCGTGGCCACGGTGGGCTTGGTGCTCCGGGGCCAGCCCGGGTGCTTCACCCAGTTGATCCGCACGGGAAGCACGAGCCGGTGGCCCGGTGGGATCCCGTCCCACTTGAGATCCGCCGGCCACTGGTCCTTCATGGACCGGGACTGCCCTGCCCCGAGCTGCGGCGGGTGGGACCAACCGCTCAGCCCCAGGCCGCTCAGGCTCAAGACCTCCCCCGGCGCGAAAGGCGGCAGGCGAAACTCGCGCCCGTCCAGGGTCAGCGAGTCGTCGAAGCCGTGGGTCTGACCGTCGACCACCTTGGCCCGGACGCTCACCTGCACCCCCAGCCCGCCCTTGGCCGGCACCACCCGGGACCGCACGCGATACCGGATGCCGTGCCTGGTGACGGTGACCCGGTCGCAGCCGTGGACGCAGCTGGCGCCCTTGCACTTCACCACGCAGCCATCGGAGGGCCGGCCGGGGTAGATGCGGTAGGTCCACAGGTTGCGCCCCGCGTGCGCTTCGCCCACACACAGCGCCACGAACATCACCACCGCGATCAGGAACGTCTTCATGGCCCATGTGACAACAAACGCTCGCCAAGGTTCCGTCAAACCACTGCCGCCGACCTCCTCACGCCGACCCCGACGCACCCCAACGCACCCCGGCTTGACGGGGCCACGCTCCATCGGCCACAATGCGGCCGTCTTGAGCGACCAATCCACCATGGGCCGGGTGCGCAGGGCCTTGCGGGCTCCGGTGTTTCGCTCCATCCCCTGGGTGCTCTTCGGGTCGGTGTTCATTCCGGCCGTCCTGACCACCGCCGTGGGCATCGTGATCCTCGCCATGGGCACCATCCCCCTGTCGGGAGCCATCGCCCTGGGAGTCCTGACCGTGAGCTTCGCGGTGTTCGTGGTCTCCGGGGCGTCGGTGACCCTGGGTCTGCTGCTCCGCCAGAACAAGCTGGCCCGGATGCAGACCGAGTTCATCGCCAACGCCTCCCATGAGCTGCGCACCCCCCTGGCCTCCATCCGGATGTTCGTGGAGACCCTGCGTCTGGGCCGGGTGAAGACCCCCGAGGACACCGAAACCTGCCTGGTCGCCCTGGAGCAGGAGACCGTGCGACTCTCCATCCTCGTGGAGCGATTGCTGGAGTTCCGCACGGCCGACGCAGGCGACGAAACGCGCGCCGATCGAGAGCGGATGTCGTCCATCCGGGCCATCCGGGAGGCCGTGGCCCCCTTCGAGCAGCGCCCCGACGTCGGAGATCGCATCTCCGTCGTGGTGGAAGAAGGGATCCCCGAGGTGGTTGTGGACCGCCAGGGCTTCATCGAGGCGGTCTCCAACCTCCTGCAGAACGCGCTCACCCACGGCGGAAGCGACGGGCAGGTCGTGGTCACCGCGCGTCCGGACGATGGGGGGGCCGCCTTCGAGATCAGCGACTCGGGGCCGGGCATCGCGGTGCGAGACCTGAAGAAGATATTCGACCGCTTCTATCGCACCGCAACCACCACCGAGAGCAAGATCCCCGGGTTCGGTCTGGGCCTCTCCATCGTGCAGCGGTTCGCCCAGACCCACGGCGGCCAGGCCATGGTGCACAACGCCTCCCACGGCGGCGCCGTCTTCACCATCTGGCTGCCGGCAGCCCCCGAAGGCGGGGACGCCCCCGAAGGCGACGACGCCCCCGAAGGCGGAGACGCCCCCGTGAGAGACGAGGCATGAGCGAAAACGAAGAGACCATCCTCATCGTCGAGGACGACACCGCCCTTGCCCAGGGCCTCGGCCACAACCTGCGCTACGAGGGGTACCGTGTCCGCCTGGCCACCGACGGGCGCATGGGGCTGCAGATGGCCCTGGAACAGCCGCCGGACCTCATCGTCCTGGACCTGATGATGCCCGGCTTGTCGGGTTTCGAGGTGTTGCGGGAGCTTCGGAGCCAGGGCGTGGAGTCCCAGGTGCTCATTCTGTCGGCGCGGGACCTGGAGCAGGACAAGGTGGACGGGCTGGAGCTCGGCGCCGACGACTACGTGACCAAGCCCTTCAGCCTGCGAGAGCTCCTGGCCCGGATCACCGCGGCGCTGCGACGTCCGCGGCAAGCGCGCACGGCCTTCGCCGACCAGGTCCTCTCCTTCGCCGACCTCACGCTGCGGCCGGCAACCAGGGAGGTTCGACGGGACGGCACGCCCATCCGCATGACCGCCAGGGAGTTCGATCTCCTGCTGCACCTTGTGGACCACCCCGAGCGGCCCTACAGCCGCGGTCAGCTCCTCGCCCAGGTGTGGGGGGACGACTACGACGGCACGGAGCGCACCGTGGACAACTTCATCCGCAAGCTGCGCCGGAAGATCGAGCCGGACCCTGCCAACCCGACCCACCTGCAGACCGTGCACGGCGTGGGCTACCGCTTCATGCCTTGATTTCTTCGCGTGCGTTCCACCGGCGCTTCTTCCATAATAGAGGCTGCTGTCATACATCACGAGGTTGACCATGCGCAGCAGAAGATGCACCCTGTCGTTGGTAATGGGGATCGGGGTGGCCCTGGCGGGAGGCGTCGACGCGGCGCTGGCACAGGAGGGGGGCTACGCGCCGCCTCCGCCGCCGCCGCCACCACCACCGGCGGCGGACACGGCGAGCCCTGCACCGGCGCCGCCGGGGACCGCTGCCCAACCAGCGCCCCCCCGCCGTCGTCGGCCCCGATACCGACCGAGCCCCTGGGGACGCTTCTACCTGGGCGCTGGAGGCGGATACCTGATCCCGGGCGGCGAGCTTGGAGACCAGTTCCAGTCCGGCGGAGCCTACGGCGCCTGGGCGGGCTGGCGGAAGCGGTGGATCGGGTTCGAGGTGGGGTACCTCGGCTCGAACCTCACCCAAGACCTGCCCGACCGGGTGACCCTGACCGTGGATGGCATCCCGCAGGCCTCTGAGGGGAGCACCCTCACCGCCTCGGCATCCACCGCGCGCCTGTCCCACCTCACGGGGGACGTGAAGGTCTTTCTGCGGCTGTTCTGCTCGAGCACCCTCTTTGCCCGGCTCGGGGCCAACTACACAGAGCTCGCCCTGGCCAACGGTGCGCGGTACACCGGCTATGGCTACCAGTACGGGGCCGGCCTCGACTACCGCATCCGCCTCGGCTACCGACCAGACCTGATCCTGAAGCTGCGGGCGGAGGTGCTGCACGTCCAGGCCGACCTGGCCGTGGGCGACTCCGGGGATCGCCGCTCCCTGTCGGGGCTGTACATGATGGTCTTGGTGAACCTGGGCTGGAGCCCGCGATGAGAGGAGCAGTGGCAGTCGCTCTGGCCGCGGCCGGCTGGCTGATGGTGTCCGCACCGGCCGCCGCCGGGGGACGCGGAGGCGGGCGCAAGCAGCTCAAGTGGAATAGCTTCCGGCCCAAGGGGCTGGGCATCTGCGTGGCCAAGCCGACCACGCTCAAGGTCAAGAAGCAGCCGGCGAAGAAGGGCTACCTGGCCTTCACCGGCACCGACACCGTCACGCGCACGAGGTTCACCCTGTACGTGCGCAAGGCCGGACGCACGGCAGCCCAGCTCAAGGCTGACCTCTCGGGGCTCACGGGCATCGCCGCCACGAAGATGCTCCCGCTGATGAACATCGGCGCCGTGCGAGGGTTCACGTGGCAGCAAAGCCTCTTGTACCGGCCCGCGAGCGGCTTGGCGACGGCGGTGCTCATCGCGCGGCACGGAACACGCGCGCTGAGCTACGTGCTCGTGGTGCGCGTGCAGATCGGCGTGGCCACGACCTACCTGGCGGACTTCAGGAAAGCCTACTTCGGCTTGAAGGCGATTCCCTGAACGGCCCGGTTGACCCGGGCGCCAGAGCCGGTACCTTCTGGGCTCGACTTTCGCGCTTTGGTTCCACTGCGAACGGCCGGAATCGCGGCTGGCTGCGCTGCTCGTCGGGTTTTTTGCTCGATGTAGGTCGGCTACACCTGCGCAAAATCCTCCTCGCGCCTTGCCAGCCACCATTTCTGCTCGTTCTCGCTACGAAAAAGTGCGAGAGTCGAGCCCAGTGATGCCCCGTATGGTGCAAAGCGTCGGTGGACGCATCGTGATCCTCGGCACCGTGGCCGCGGTGGCCATCGCCTTCGGCGTCTGGTTCCGAGCCACCGAGCCCTTCTTCAAGACCTCCCGCAGCGAAGCCACCGGCCGCGTCCGCTCAAAGGACCCCCAGGAGCCACGCCGGCCTCACACGCCCGTCCGCCCCGCCAGGTACCCGTCCCTGGAGCAAGCCATCCCAGACGGCGGGCTCAGCTACGGCGCCGAGCCCGACTTCGACCCCCTGGGGGCCAACCCGCCCGCCAGGAAACGCCCCCGCACCCTGCTGGACCTCCTCGGGCTCATCCCGGACGGCCACTCGGTCCTGGGCATCGTGGACATGGCCGCGCTGCGCAAGTACCGCTGGGCGGCCTCCATCCTGGCCCGGCGACGGCTGCCCCGGCTGCGCCGCTACCTCGACCGGCTCGGCTTCGACCCGACCCAGGCCCGCCACGTGACCTTCGGCGTGGATCTCGAGACCCGCGCCGGCGCGAGCCGCGGCAAGGAGGATCCCCGGTTCCTGGGCGGGCGGTACGACAGGCCCTTCTGCATCATCGCCACCGGCGACCTGGAGCGCCGCTCCCTGCTGCGCCGCTTCCGCCGGCCCGGCCCCCTCGCGGCGACCATGGTCATGGGCCGCCGTGTCTACCGGCGGGCGGGAGACTACGGGCTCTCCTTCCCCGCCCGGAAGGTGGTGGTGTGGAGCTACCGGCGCCCCATGGGGCCGCTGCTGCAGCTCCTGCTGGAGGACGCCTCGCGCAGCGCCCTCACCCCGGCGCGACGGAAGGTCCTCCGGCGCGGCGGGCTGGCTCTCGAGCCTCCCCCCCCGCTGGTGGCGCTGGTGTGGACACCCCAGCCCAGGCGGAGGATCCCCTGGCCCTTCAACCGGCTCGGCGGCTCCTCCCTGCGGGGCGCGGTCCTGGTGGTGCGGAGCAAGGGCCGCAACCTCGTCGCCGAGGTCCGGCTGATCCTCGCCGACCCCCGCGCCACCCAGCGAGTCGCCACCCTGCTGCGCTACGTGCGGCACATCGTCGCGCAGAAGCCCATGCTCCGTCGGAGCCTCCTCAAGCCCGTGCTCGAGGCCGTCGCCGTACGGGCCGAGAACAACACGATCCGCATCGTCGCCGAGATCCGCCCCTGGCATGCGAGGGCCCTCATGGCGATCCTACACAAGCTGATCGAGAAGTAGGCATGGGAGCTTTTAGCTGTTAACCAGAGGCTGTTAGCCAGAGGCCAAACGCCAAAAACCAATAGCTAATAGCTGCTCTCAAAGTGCTGGTGCACCTGGTGAACGAAGGTCTCGAGGTGGATGCGGTGGGCAGGACCTTCGCTCCCCCCATAGGCCAGGGCCACCATGGGGAGACCGCCGTGCTCCTCTCGGATGGCTGGGATCATGGCCGCGGCGCTGACGCCGACCATGCAGTTGAGCCCCGCAGCGCTGACCACCCCATCGGCGCCGCGGCGGGCAAAGTCCACCATCTTGCAGACGATGTCCCGCACGAAGTGGATGGTCTTGGTACCGCAGTAGGGTGCGGCGGCCTCCAGGAGCACCCGGGCCGGGGGCTCCTGGCACCGCTCCCGCATGTCGTCGTCGAGCAGGTCGGCGAGGCGAGCCGCCTGTCCACGGAACATCAAGCCCATGAAGGCATCGTTCACCGCTTCCCCCACAGCCCCCCGGTCGGCGTGCCGCAGAGCCTTGGGCACGGCCTCGAAATCCACCATGCCGCCAAAGAACGGGCTGGGCCACACGGTGCAGCCCATGGACTCCAGCTTGTGAAAGAGGTCGCCGTTCCCCACGCTGTTGACGCGGGAGTACAGGTCCCCGGTGACCCCCACCAGAGGGCGGGGAACGGCAGGACGCAGCGGCACCGCGTGGAGCTGTGCGAGGCACCTGGCGAAGGTGTCCCGCAGGTCCTCTCGCTCGGCGATGGCCTCCTGGACCATCTCGAAGCACCGCTCGAGGGTCTCGTCCACGCTGCCGGCCACGACCTCCCGCGGCCGCAGGTGGCAGCCGATGATGATCAGGTAGTCGACACACACGAGGCCCTCGTAGACCTTGGCCATTCCGTGGATGCCGAAGACCTGCATCATCTCCCCCACGTGGGGGTCCCACACCGTGATCGGCGAGCCCAGCTGCTCGGCCACCATGGTGAAGCTGTCTCCGTACTGGGGCATCAGGCAGGGGAGCCGGCTGCCCGGCACGAAGAACTTGTCCCCCTCGGCCACCGGCCGCCTCCGGATGAGCCGCGCCAGCTCCCCGGCGATCAGCGCGTAGGGATGGCACTCCCGGCCGTTGCTCACCTCCTCCCCGAGGCGGACCGACTCCTCGTCCGGGGCGGGCAGGACCGTGACCCTGTGTCCCAGGGCCCGCAGGCTCCCGGCGAAGATGTGCGCGTGGCCGTAGAAGTTGGGGACGAAGACCCGCCGCCGGGGCTCTTCGAGGTTCTCCCTGGCCATGTCCGGTCGCGCCACACGAGTCGACAGGGACACGTGGCTGCCGGCGCGCTCGTACTCGGCGATCTCGTCGGCGAAGGCCTCGAGCCGCGTGACGAGGCCCGCCTCGCCGCGGTGCTCGTCGAACTCCAGGAAGAGCCGCGGCCGCGCGCCCATCATCCGCTCGAGGTGCTTGGTCGTGAAGGCGTCCGGGCCGCAGCCAAAGTTGGAGACCAGGATCGGGTGGAGCCCCGGGTAGCGGCCCATGACATGGAGTGCCCGGACCTGCTGGCGGTTGAGCTGCCAGGGCACCGTGTACCAGGTCGCGTTCAACACCTCTTCCCGGGTGGGCACGACATCCATGGGCATGGCCGGCAAGCCCAGCCGCTCCAGGTGGCGAGCCAGGTTCAGGTTGGCGAAGGGGTCGTGTAGGTTGTAGGGCTTGCCCAGCACCACCACCCCGCGCCCGACCTGGGTCATCTGCCGAGTCCCGAGGTCTTGCCGGGCACGGGTGAAGGCGCGCTGGCGCTCGCGGCCGCGCTCCAGCCCCCGCTCGGCCGCGCGCTGGGAGACCCCCAGGGCGTCGGCAATCGCCCGGACCGTCTCGACATCCGACCTCGCGGTCCCCTCCAGGCTGACCTGGGGCGTGAGCAAGCGCCCGCGCTGACGGACCCGCACCATGTCCGGGAGCTCGTGGGCAAAGGGGCACACCAGGGGGCGATCCTCGGGCTGGACAGCCTCCACCTCGAGCAGCGTCGGCAGCAGCACGCGCTCCACCCGCAGGTCTTCGATGAGCTCCCGCACGTGGCCGTTGGTGAGCTTCAGGGGCAAGCACACCTCGGGCGGGAGGCCGGCGACGCCCCGCGCCAGGTGGTCGGCCGTGGTGGGTGAGGAGATCACGGGCTCGAAACCCAGCTCGTCGAGCAGGTGGGCCCACAGGGGCATGAGCTCCAGGTGAAAGGTGGCCCGGGGCAGGCCGATGCGCGTGCGCCCGGGGGCGCCCGGCTCGGGCAGGTGATCCTGCAAAATCTCCGCCCGGGCGGTGAAGAGGTTGGTCTCTCCGGCGGTGACCGCCTCCACGCCACGGTCGCGATCCCGGGACGTGTACCGCTCGCAGACGTCACCGAAGTGCGCCACGCGGCCCCCGGCCTCGACCCTGTTGACCTGGCAGCGGTTCTCGCAGCGCTTGCACTCGAAGCTGGTGACCCTGTGCTCGGCGCAGGAATCGAGCCCGTGGAAGGTCGACCTGGTGCCCCGCCGCTCCATCTCCCGAGCGGCGAGGAGCGCCATGCCGATGGCGCCGGAGATGCGGTTGTACGGGTGGACCTGAACCCGCCGGTCCAGGAGCTGCTCGAAGGCCGCCACCACCGCCTGGTTGGAGGCGGTCCCGCCCTGGAAGACCACCGTCTCGCCGATGTGCCGACCGGCCACCACCTTGTCGAGGTAGTTGCGCGCCACGGAGTAGGCCAGCCCAGCGCAGATGTCTTCCACCGACGTGCCCTGGGCCTGGGCGCGGCAGAGCTCGGTGTCCATGAACACGGTGCAACGGGTGCCCAGATCCCGGGGGCAGTCCGACGCGAGCGCGTGGTCGGAAAAGTCGCCGATGATCTCGATGCCGAGACGCTCGGCCTGCTCCTCCAGGAAGGAGCCTGTGCCGGCGGCGCAGATCTTGTTCATCTCGAAGTCCCGCAGGTGACCGCCCTGGGCGTCGATGAACTTGGAGTCCTGGCCGCCGATCTCGAAGATGGTGTCCACCTCCGGGACATAGTGCGCCGCAGAAACCAGCTGCGCAGTGATCTCGTTCTTCACCAGATCCGCGCCCAGGAGCCGCTCGGCGAGGTGCCGGCCGCTGCCCGTGGTCCCCACGCCGAGGACCTCGAGCCGCTCGAAGCGCCCGGCGACCTGCGCCAGGGCCTCGGCGAGGACCTCCACGGGGCGACCGCGGGTGGGCAGGTAGATGCCCAGGATCATATGCCGCTGGTCGTCGATGAGCACCACGTTGGTAGACACCGAGCCCACGTCCACGCCCAGATAGGCGCGCGTGACCTCCACCGGGGAATGCGACGCCGCCGGGGACCTCGATCCATGGGGATCCTCGGGCAGCCCCGGATCCCGACAGCGGTCGAAGGCAACCAAGGGGGCGAGGTCCACGGGCGCCTCCATGGCCTCCGCGCCGGACACCACTCCGAACCCCGCGGTCCCCACCGTCGGCGGCCTAAGCTTCGCCAGCAGGTTGCCGGCCGCAAGGGCCGGCGCAGTGGAGCACCCCAGCGCGGCGCCACGGGCTCCCGCTGTGAGGTGATCCTCCGGCACGAAGATCTCTCCCGGCGCCAGGCCGAGCACCTCGGCGAAGGCCCGCACGAGCCCACGGTTCGCCGCGCCGCCGCCCACGAGCGCCAGGGGCGCCTCCACGGGGCGGCCCTGCAGCACCGTGGCCACGAAGGTCCGCGCCAGGGCCAGGCACAGGCCGAAGGCGATCTCATCGGGCGGCGTGCCCTTCTGCTGCAGGTGGATCATGTCCGACTTGGCAAAGACGCTGCAGCGCCCTGCGATGGTGGCGCCCCGGGCAGCTCCCTCAGCCAGCCGGCCCAGGTCCGCGAGGTCCAGCTTGAGACGGCCCGCCTGCTGCTCGAGGAAGGCGCCCGAGCCAGCCGCGCAGAGCCCGTTCAGGGCAAAGTCCTCCACCCTCCCCGGCGCGTCTCGGTTCGTCGGATCCACGAGGATCCACTTGGTGAACTGCCCGCCGATGTCGATGATGGTCCGGACGTCCGGGCGGGAGCCGGCCACAGCGGCGGCCACGGCCACCACCTCGTTGACCCGCTGAGCCTGGGCGCCCGGCACCAGCTCCTTGCCGCTCCCCGTAACCGCGAGCCGGACCGGGCTGCCGCGATCCTCGAGGACCTCGTCGAGGAGCTGCTGCACCACCTCCAGGGGACGCCCCTGGCTGGGTCGGCACCAGGTCCCGCGCGCGACGAGCGAGGCGTCTTGACCGTGTTCGTTCCCTCGGAGGACCACGCATTTCACATTCACCGAGCCCACGTCGAGCCCGACGAGCGACGGGTATTCCATAAAAAAGACCTCGCGCCGGCCTGTCCCCGGCAGGCCCGTATTAGGGACCAGCCACCCCCGGAAAGCAAGCCAAAATGACGTGGAGCGTCATCGCGGCCCGAACGGGACGATGCCACGTCTACACAGCGGGGCTACCGTTGGCGCCAGAGTCGATCTCGGTGGCGACCCGGCCGACCTTGCGGGACTTGCTGGTGTCCAGACAGAGCAATACGGCGGGGAGCAGGGTGAACACGGCAACCAGGGAAAATCCCATGCCGAGGACGGCGAGCACGCCCAGGGATCGCAGGCCGATCTGGTGAGCTGCCATCATGCCGCCAAAGCCGATCATGGTAGTAAGAGTAGACGCAGTGATGGGGCCCGCAACACCTCTGACCACGTCCTTCATGCGCCCGGGCCCGAGCTCCATCCAGCGGTGGGTCAGGTGCACGCAGTTGTCGATGCCCAGACCGAGCAACGACGGCAGGACCACCAGGTTGTACATGTTGAGCTTCACTCCAAAGCTCGCCATGGCGAGCAGCAGCCAGCCCACCGCGACGGCCAAGGGGGTGAAGGTAATCAGCGTGAGCCCCACCCGCCGGAAGTCCACCAGGAGCAGCACCAGCACCGTGAGCAGGGTCGCGCAGATGGCGACGCGGCCGTCCACCAACAGAACCCGGATGACCTCCGAGAAGATCACCCCCTCCGACACCGGCCGGTAGGTGTGCTTGGCGGTCTTGAACTCCCGGGTGTCGGCCACAAAGGCCGCCTGATACCGTGCGTCTCGAGGTGGGCGCGTGGGAACGATGAGCAGCAGCGTACCCGGGACGCCGGGCTTTCCCAGGAAGGGCCGTCGAAGCTGCCGCGGGAGCTGGAGGTGGGTCATGGCCTTCGTGACCGCCTTCTGCTCCAGCTCCTTCACCCGATCCCGCTGCTTCTTCGGCAGGTCCTCCAGGGCCTTCTGCACCGCTCGCTTCTTGAGTATCTTGCGGATCTTTCCGATCCAGACGAGCTTCGCCGCCTGGTCACGGGGCAGCATGTCGTTGAGGCTGAGCACCTCCTGGATGGTCGGGGTCTTGTCCCTGGCCGCAGAGGCCATGACCACCTTCTTGAGGGCCGCCGCCTCCTGCATGGTGTCGACGAACACCACTGCGGAGTCCACCCTGCGGCCGTAGACCTTGGTGACCTTGTTCTTCACCTTGATCACCTTCGGCGGCAGGGTGTTCAGCTTCTCGAAGTCGTACTCGAAGTCGATGCGGCCGGTGGACGCCAAGTACCCCCCCACCAGGCCCAGGCACACGCCCAGAACAACCCCGAAGGCCAACGTCAGGCGTCGCCCCTGACTTGGCGGCGGCGCGAGCGCCACGTCCCGCTGCTGGACATCGCCGGCCCGCGCGTTGAACTTCAGCACGCCGATACGCTCGCTGACCGTCAGCAGCGCGGGCAGCACCACGCACATGGTGCCGTAGGCCAGAATGACTCCGACGGCGGCGATGTACCCGAACTGGCTAAAGCCGCGAAAGTCCGTGATGATGAGGGAGGCGAAGGCCGCCGCCGTGGTGACCATGGCCGTTCGACACGCCACGCCAGTGGTGGCCAGGGTAAGGGCAATGGACTCCTCCACGCCGCGCCCGGCGAGCCGCTCGGACCGATACCGTGCAAACAGGTGAATGCCGAAGTCGATCCCGAGGCCCAGCAGGATCACGAACAGAAACGCCGTGATCATGTTCAAATCGCCGATGGTGACCTTGGTGAAGGCGAACGTCCAGGCCATGGACATCACCAGGGGCGCCACCAGCAGAGGCACGGCCAGGATGTGACGGAAGTACAGCGTGAGCAGCAGCACGATGAGCAGCCCGCCCCAGAAAGCCGACCGCTTCAGATCGAGGATCACGCTGTTGTAGTCCTGGACGCGGGTATAGAACTTGCCACCCACGGTGACCTTCAGCCCGTGCTTCCGGGCGAGGTCCCTGCGCTGGTCCACCAGCCGCTGCACGTCGGCGATTGCCTTGCGGCCGAACACCAGGTTCGATGTGGGCATCTGAGGAGGGTAGACGCGGAGGGTCCGGATTTTGCCATCCTTGGAGTGGAAGGGATACTTCCGCGCCTTGGCGCGCGCCTCGTACTTCTTCGTGATGTCCTCGAAGGACAGAGGCGGTGGCTCCTCGTCGTCGTCCGCGTCCAGATCCGCCCCCACCGCGAGCTCGAGCCGCTTCTGGAGCCTGGTGTGGATCTTCTCGAGGTCCTCGATGTCCATGTACAGCGGCCCGTAGGGCTTGAGGGCGTCCAGGTCCACGCGGTAGTCCGCGCCCTTGGTCCACTCGAGGTCGTTGATGGCCGGGAGCAGGTCGGCGAAGTAGGCGTCCGACCCCGCGCGAGTGCCCCCCTCGGCGATGACCACCAGGTCCCCGAACCCGCCGGTCTTGTCATAGATTCGCTGGAGCTTCTTGACCTCGGGCAACGTGGGAGGCAGCAGCGCGAAAAAGTTCGCCCGAATCTTGAGATTGCGCAGGACCAGCGCGCTGGCTCCGGTCAACGTCAGGGAGACAATCAGCACGACTACGGCGTGCCGGGTGACGAACCGCGCAAGGCGGGCAGACAGAGCGTTGGGAGGGGGTACCGACATATCGAGCCGTAGACATTACCACTGTTCAAACGGCCGGTGCACAGGAAGTTGAAAACTGCATTATTTTGGTGCAGAGCCATTCCATGGATGCCTCTGCACTTTTCCATGGACCGCGCGCAACCCCAAACCCGGCCGGGAATCACATTCTTGATCGACCCTCGCCGCGACTGCCGCTATACTCGCGGCCATGCCCTCCGCCGACACCCGCGGTCGCAACATCCTGGTCACCGCCGCCGCGCTGGTGATCCTGGTGGCTGGCCTTCGCGCTGGCCAGTCCATCATCGTCCCGCTGCTGTTGGCGGTCTTCGTGGCGATCCTCTGCATCCCGCTCTTGTCCTGGCTCACCCGCCACAGGGTGCCCGCCTTCCTCGGTGTGGTCCTGGTGATCCTCGTGGCCATTGGGGCCCTGGTCGGCGTGGCCTTGGTGGTGGGCTCATCGGTGAACGACTTCGCCGACCGTGTGCCCTTCTACGAGAAGCGGTTCAAGCTCCTCCACACCGCGACCCAGGCGTGGCTCACCGACCTGGGCATACCCATCTCCTTCGATCGTCTCTACGCCGTGGCCAACCCCGGCACCATCATGGGGCTCGTCTCCTCGGCTCTTTCGGCCATGGCCGCTGCCCTGTCGAACCTGATGCTGGTGCTCTTCGTGGTCATCTTCATCCTCTTCGAGGCCGGCGGCTTCCGCAAGAAGATGGTGGCCGCGCTGGCCGTGCGCGGCGACGCCAACGACGATGCCACCGAGGAACGTCTCGGCCAGCTCGAGGAGATCGTCCAGAACGTCCAGAGCTACCTCGCCTGGAAGACCCTCATCAGCCTCGGCACCGGCCTGTGCGTGGGCGTCTACTGTTGGATCCTCGGCGTTGACTTTCCCATCCTCTGGGCGCTGCTGGCGTTCTTGCTCAACTACGTGCCGAACATCGGCTCCCTCATCGCGGCAGGGCCACCCGTGCTGCTCGCCGTGGTGCAGCTCGGCCCCGGACGCGCCCTGGCCCTGGCGGCGGGCTACGTCGTCATCAACACGATCTTCGGCAACGTGGTCGAGCCACTGGTCCTGGGCCGCAAGCTCGGTCTCTCCAGCCTGGTGGTGTTCCTCTCCCTGATCGTGTGGGGCTTCGTCTGGGGACCGGTGGGCATGCTCCTGTCGGTGCCGCTGACCGTCATGGTGCGCATCGGCCTGGAGGCCAACCCCGAGACGCGGTGGATCGCCGTGCTGCTCGGCCCCTCACCGGAGTCCGAGACCCCGCACAAGCGGCGCATCGCTGGCCGCGAACGACGCAGCGTGGGCCGGCGCGAGCTCGCCAAGATCCCCGCGAAGCTCGACGCCTCGAATGACCCCAAAAACGCCGACGAGACCGCCCGGGAGGTCACGGGCACGCACGCCCCCACGGGCGACGAAAAGCAGGACTAGTGGGGTGGAACAGAAATCTGACCCAAAATTTGCTTGCTATTTCGGCCCCTGTCTTCGTTTCTCGTCGGTTGAATAATCCCGGTATT
>Ga0272441_10000697_pt1 | contig 74825 bp, 73 predicted proteins | sample SSMProp6N_FD_193582 | JGI IMG/M metagenome (GOLD analysis project Ga0272441, IMG submission 193582) | Marine sediment archaeal communities from Little Sippewissett salt marsh, Falmouth, MA, United States - SSM-Prop-6N | ecosystem: Environmental > Aquatic > Marine > Wetlands > Sediment ...
ACTTCGATCGACCACACCAAGGCTACCGAACCAAAGGACGAACCCCCTCCGAGATCTTCTGGGGTGCCGTCCGCGAGCAACGTCACGAGGAGGTCTGATGTGTCAACACCATTACGGGACTGGACACGCTAGGCGTTCTTAACCTCTGGCTCCTCTCCGAGCTGGTCTGTCTCAATACTCCTGTTTCTTGCACGCTCCTCGAGTAACTTGCCTGAACGCTGTATTCATGCTGCGTTCATGTGCTCGACATAACCTCCGACTGAAACATCGAACGATCGGAGGTATATGATGAATGTCATGAGGAAACGACTCAGAGTACTGGTGCCAAGTCTGGCCGTTGGGTTGATCTTGAGTGGATGCACGTTCCTGCCGTGGCTGGGTGAGGACCTGTTGTCAGTGTCTGTGCAGGCTGCAGATTTGGCGTACTCGATTGTGGATACGGGGCAGACCGAGACCTACGGCAATGCCTATGCGACTGCCAAGCCGGGGGTCGATGACCCTTTCTATGGCCAGGATGCGCAGATCGACGGCAATCAGCCGAGCTATCTCGATAACGGAGACGGAACGGTGACTGACCAGGTCACCGGCCTGATGTGGCAGCAGGGCTACTCCGGGAAGATGACGTACAGCGAGGCGGTGGCTTCGGTCGATGACTTCTCATTGGCTGGATACTCCGATTGGCGGCTGCCGACGATCAAGGAGCTGTACTCGCTGATCGATTTCAGTGGGGAGGATGTGAATCCGCAGGCGGGTTCAGCCAATAACCCGTTCATTGACACAGACTACCTCAAGTTCGCCTATGGCGATACGTCGGCAGGCGAGCGCATCATCGACTCCCAATGGGTGACGACAACGCTGTACACGGGATCTACGAATTTCGCCGGTGGCGCGCAGCTGATGTTCGGTGTCAATTTCGCCGACGGTCGTATCAAGGGCTATCCGGTTGGAGCTGCCTCGGGGCTCGGTGGCGAGGAGAAGACGTACTTCGTTCGCTATGTCCGCGGGAACACGGAGTACGGTCAGAATGAGTTTGTCTCGAATGGCGACGGCGGCCGCGCTGAAGACGGCGCGGCTAGGGCGGAATCCGGCGGGACGTCGATTCCGCTGGGCGGAGAGGGGACCGTTACTGACCTAGCAACGGGGCTCATGTGGTCCAAGAATGACTCTGGTTATGGGATGAATTGGGAGGCCGCGCTGGCCTATGTCCAGGATCTCAACGATCAGAACTACCTCGGGTACTCGGATTGGTATCTGCCGAATGCCAAGGAACTGCAGTCGATCGTGGACTACACGCGCTCTCCGGATGCCACCAACTCGGCAGCGATCGACCCAGTGTTCAGCGCAACCAGCATCACGAACGAAGATGGCGAACGCGACTGGGGCCACTACTGGTCAAGCACAACGCATGTGACTGCGATGGGCGGTCAGAGTGCAGTCTACATCGCGTTCGGGCGCGGTCTCGGGTACATGAATGGTCAGTTCATCGACGTCCATGGTGCAGGCTGCCAGCGTTCGGATCCCAAGACCGGCTCTGCCTCCTACGGAAACGGCCCCCAGGGAGACATCCGCCGCGTCGATAACTTCGTCAGAGTGGTTCGCGATGAATCGGCAACCGGCTACAGCAGCAACTTCGACAGCTCATCCAACCCGAGTCTGGGGTCTACCGAGACCCCAGACTCGGACCTCGCCTTCGGTTCATCGGAAACCGGCGAGGCAGATTTCATCCTCTTTGCTCCGTTGGGCGGGCAGACTGCGTATCTGATTGACCGGGATGGGGCCGTGTTGAATGAATGGAGCCTGGCGGGCAAGCCAGGGAACAGCGTCTACCTGTTGGAAGGCGGGAATCTACTGGCCACCTACACGATTCAGGGCAAGTTCAACGCAGGTGGTGTGGGTGGCGGCGTGCAGTTGCTGACATGGGACGGCGTTGAGGTGTGGTCGTACCAATTGGCAAACGATCACGCCCATCTCCATCACGATGTCGAAAGGCTCCCGAACGGCAATGTGCTGTTGATCTCGTGGGAAGCGTTCTCACGATCTGAGGCATTGGCCGCTGGGCTGACAGCGAATCAGCTGCCGAGGTCCGGCGAGGTCTGGAGCGAGATGATCCTGGAATACGATCCGAATCTGGATCAGGTCGTGTGGGAATGGCACCTGTGGGATCACGTCCTGCCCGAAGGATGGGACGCCTACGATCACCCGAGGAAGATCGACTTAGATTACTTCGCCAAGTCAAACACGTCCGACTGGTGGCACTTCAATGCCATCGACTACAACGAGAATCTCGATCAGATCGTGATCTCAAGTCGTGCGGCAAGTGAGTTTTGGATCCTCGATCACAATCTGACCACAGCAGAGGCTGCGGGAGATGCCGGCGACCTGCTCTATCGCTACGGGAATCCTGAAGCGTACGGTGCATCCGGAGTCCGGATCCTGGTCGAACAGCACGATGCGGAATTCGTCTTTGACGAATCCCTTGCGGAGGGCGCCTCCCCCGGAGTCGCTGGCAGTTCCTTCGGAACTGCTAATGGAGTCCGAATCCTGGTGTTCGACAACGGAAATCCGCGAACCCGCCCCTACTCTCGCGTCGTCGAGATCGACCTGCCCGCCTATGGGGACAGTCCCCAGGGCGTCGTCCTGCCCGCCGAGATCGTGTGGGAGTATGGTGCCGCGAGCGGCACGCAGTACTTCTTCGCAGACCATATCTCGGGTGCACAGCGCTTGGGAAGCGGCAATACGCTGATCTGTTCAGGAACCGAAGGCCGATTCTTCGAGGTCACACCGGACAACGAGATCGTGTGGGAATACGTGAATCCCTACACCAGCGTGAAGAACGGCAAGGAATCGAACGAGGTGTTTCGGTGTGACGCCTACTCAGCTGCCTTCCTTGGGCAGGATCTTGGGGAAGCAGCTGAGATAGGTCCGAGTTCTGTGGCACAGGATGTGCCCCGGAACGTCGGGGTAGGTGAGCCATCGCCGTCTGGAAGTAGCGCGCCACCAGCAAACCAAGGGGGGCAAGGAATTGCGTCCGTTGCGCCAGCTTCGCTGCAGGCAAATGGCGTGCGCAAATTGATGACTATCACACTCGATGATCGGTTGGCCCCACCGATGCAGGTTCCGTTTTCAAGCACTGCAATCGGCGATGTTCAAGCCACAAGCTGGAGCCGCTTGGGACTGGAGATCCAAGCTTGGTTCACAGTCCCAACATCCACAGCCTCAGGTAGCTATGCACTGACCGTGACATTCCCAGACCGACAGGGCAATCCCATCTCGTTCGGGTTCCCGATCGTCATCGAGTAGCAGCAGCTGTCCTCTGCCCGGACAGGCCAACAGCCCGATTTTCGGATGTATCCATTTCTGCATTGCTGGACAGCGCATTTCCGCACCCCCGGGCTATGCCAATCGCGCCATCGTGAATCTCGCCTCTCGGCCCACAGATTCCTGAGTCGACTGGACTTGCGAATTCCATGACCAAGCGGGCGTTTTCGCCTATTCACCCCCGCCCATTCCGATGCTATGCTGCGCCATCTTTCTCGCGCAACGCGGGGAGGAGGTGGGCTGCATGCCAACGAAGAAGAAGGGCTCGAAGAAGGGTGGAGGAAAGAAGAAATAGCCCGTGGCCTTGAGGATGGAGGAACCATGCCATCAGCCGTCTGCCCCGCTTGCGGGAAGAACATCCGTATCGCCGAGGATCAGGCGTTCTTGTACGAGCGTATCATCTGCCCGTCTTGCGACGCGGATCTTGAGATCATCGACGAGAACCCGATTGTCCTCGAAGAGGTCGAGGATTGAGCACTGAGCGTTCTCGTTTCGCGGCCGGCTCCCGTCGGCCGCTTGTTCCATTCCATTAGGTCGTTACACGCGAATCCGTCGGAACACTTCGTCGCCTGCTCACATCCGGTGGCCATTTGCTAGGAGGCGCAAGTTCCAAGTCGTCAATTCAGGATGTCCCGTTTCAAAGCAAATCTCCGTTGGGTCGGGAGCGATCAGCAGCCGGTGCCGCACGGATCATCCGACCCTGTTCCGGAGTGACCGTTTCCCGGATTTCATTATTCGCGAATGGGTGCTTGCGTCTCTGCCTTCTGTCACGGACAACCATAGGGACCCCAAGGAGGTCCCCATGGTCGAGATCCGAACGATTGCGCCGTCGAAGGAACCTGTTGCAAAGACTGCAGCCGTTGTGATGCAGCTGCTCGAACAGGGGATTGGCGAGCCCATTACGAAGTCTGACGCCGAGGATTACGTTGGTCGCTGGGCAGAGTACGAGCAGGCTCGCATGCTCGTTGCCACGAAGGATGCAGAGCCGGTCGGCTGGCTCGGGGTGGTCCCGTGGCCGGGGGAATACGCCTCCCTACATTGGCTGAAAGGAGCGCCCGTTGGATGGCCGTCTGTCGTGCCGTCGCTCGACGTCGAGGAGGTTGGACGCATTCTTCTCTCAGCCGCCGTCGACATCGTGCCGGATGAGGTTGCCGCGCTGATCATGAGCATCGAGCGGGACACCGAGATCGAAGCCGACAGGCTTGACCTGCTTCAAACCCGGTACGCTGCGATCGGCTATCAATACTCCGAAGCGGTGCACTTCGTGCATCCGACCCAGGGGGCAACGCGCCCCATGCCTCCCGAGGGCGTCACGTTCCGCCCGCTCCGTGAAGCCGATCCAGAGCAACTGACAGTGTGCATTCGCGACATCTTTAGTGGCGAGTACGAGGAGATCTTCTGCGGGGGTTTGCCGGAGGAGCAAGAAGCTTTCCTCCGAGGACTCCCTGATTCGGAGACGATGAACGAGGCCGCGTCGGTTGCTCTGCTCTCCGAGGGTGAACTCGTCGGCTTCTCCTCGGTGCACGGGATTCACGCGCATGAGAATCTCCTTGTGAACTGGATCGGTATCAGACCCCAATGGCGCAGACGCGGATACGCCTCGTTCCTGCTGCAGCACCTTCTTGCTGTGGCAGCTGAGGAAGGGTTCAAGACTGCGAGTCTCTCGTCCGAGCTGCGCAATCATGCGTCGCTCGCGCTGTACAAGCGCCAAGGCTGGGAGATTGAGGGTGGCGAGAAGCAATTCGCCAAGTACCTTCGGTAATGATCGACGCCTGCCCGCGAACACATGGCTTGGCGGCGCATTGAATCTGCAAGTCGACGCGGTAATCCGCGCTTGGTTCAACGTCCCAGCTCAGCTTTCAGCCTGGGAGTACGTTTTGACCTGTATCCTCCCAGGCAGCAAGGGTGAATCCGTCACGTTTGCATATTCTCTTGCGATCTTGCGAGGACCGATGCTGTGCTCGCCAGCTGCTACACATGGTCTGTATGATGTGCCACCATTGTGTGTCTCGAAGGAGGGTGCATGCATTCCAGATCAGCAGTCATCTTGTGTATCGTCGGTGTTCTTCTCGTGCTTGGATCGGGCTTGGCGACCGCACAGGAACCGGTCAACGTATCGGATGGGAGGCTGTGGGGAATCGGCATGCAGGCCGGCTTCCCATACGGAGGGTTGGTCAGCATCCGCTCGTGGCTTTCGCCGAAGCTCGGCGTCGATGGGATTCTGTTTCTCAGCGGGGGCGTGTATGATTTTGGGGGAACGCTGACCGCACGAGGGTTGTACCGTGTCAGCGATGCGGATTCGACCGACTTCTATGTTGCGCTCGGTGGCACGCTCCCGATGGAGAATCGAGTCCTGGCGGTCTCGTGGATGGGCGGGATCGAGTTCGGGTTCCGGCGTGCACCGGTGTTGGCGTGGAATATCGAGTTTGGCGTAACCTATTCGGCTGACGGCCAATTCAACATGGCCGTTGGAACCGGGCTGCACTACTACTTCCCCACGCGCACGGCAGCTCCGGGAGAACCGGCATTCTAGCACGTCGGATGCATGCGACTGCTCGTGTACGCCCCTTGCAGGAGGAGATGGTTGGGGAACCTCGACGGTCGGCGTGAGCGGCAGCGAAGACCGCAGTATCAGATGTCACTTGCGCGAATTCGGCGACGTGATGCTTACGGTTCCGGGGTTGCTTGTAGGGGATATACAGCTGACTTGGGCACCTCGTTGCTGGCGATGAAGCCTTTGCCCGCAGCTCCCTGCTCCAGCCATCGCGCCCATCTGGAGAGGTTCACAGAGAATTGGATCGCGTGCTGCGTGCAGGTCGTGATACATGCCCCACAGTGGATACAGGCTGGACAGTCATCCTCGACTACCGCCTGCCCGTCGTGAAGACTCAACCTGCCTACGGGGCACACATCGACGCAGCGGGCACACCCTGTGCAGGCGTCCGGGTCGAACCGTAGCTTCGGATACGCCACGCGATGGAATAACCTCTCGCGCAGGATGGTCTTCGCCTTCCATCGATCCAGCCGGCCGAGGTAGTACAAGTCGGATGACAAGGCAAGGTTCGTCACCTGCTTTGCTGTCGGCAGTTTCATGATCCGATGCGCGAACTCCTGAACGTGTGGATGCGCCTCTTGTCCAGGCATTCCTTCGTTGATCTCTACACCGAAGATTTCGGAGTAGCAGTGGCGGGCGTCAATCTTCATGGCAAGGGCAGGAATCCTGCCACTCTCGTGGAGTGCATGTGCCGTCTCTGCAAGTGCCACACCCGATGAGACCGTTCCGTATGTCGCAAAGGGTACGGCGTAGCTTCCCCATCGCGTGTTCGGAGGATCGAGGGAGGCAATGAGATCGAGCACGTTGTATTGCATGTGATGCGCGTACACCGGCCCGCCAATGCAGAGTACATCGTGTGGCTCGAGGTGCGCATTGAGGAAGTCCCTGAACCCATTGTCGCGGAAAGCCTGTTCCTGCCGCGTGACGTCGAGTAGCTGCACGCGCACTCCAGCTTCTTGGAGCGACGCTGCAAGCATGCGCCCGACCTTGAGTGTGTTGCCGGTTGGGCTGAAGACAACAATTGAGATGTTCATTTCTCCACCCTTCTGTGACAGCTGTGATTGCCTTCTAGCTCATCGTTTCATGCAGATCCAGGATTGCTTCGAATTCTTGAAGGACCCTGAGGTACAACTTCACTTTCTCTTCGACGTTCGCGCCACAATGGGCGATGACGGCAGACAGGATGCGGCGCTCAAAGGCTTCGTGATTTCGATAGGCAATCTGACCCAAGTCGGTCAGCTCGATGCGAATCTCCCGTCCACTGGTCGGTGCTCCTTCTTTTGCCGCAAGCCCCTTCTGCACCAACCGCGAGATGGTCTGGGACATCGCCCCTTTGGTAACGCCCATCAGGTTTGCAAGATGCGTCAAACTTGCGTCTCGGAAATCGGCAACGGCTTGGATCGTATGAATTTCGGTACTCGTCAGTTCCATGTTCGTGCCGTAGGTACGTGTCGTTTGCCGAATCGCCGCAAGGCGGGCAACCACACGATCGAGCACGTAACGCAGTACGCCAAGGTCTCCTTCTAGGTGCTGATCCTCTTGCATGGACATCGGATCGTATAGTACCTAAACGATCTTTCACTCGCAATCTTCCTTTGACCTTGCTTGCCTGTGTTGCGAGGGCAATCCGTTGTGTACTCTCGCCCGGAGGATCATCGAGAGGGGGCCTCTCGTCGCGCAAACGATCAAGGTTGAAGTACTCGTGTTGCGGCCGCTACGCTCCGGTCGCTTCCTCGCGCTGTCAGCATCCCTCTGTTTCGTCGACCGGATCTATGCTACATTCGAATATGCTTCGTTTTTCAGCGACACCGCTGAACCTCTGGAGCATAGGCAAGGAGGGCAGACGGATGAGTACCGCGCAACGATGCGCATTCACTACGCTGCTGTTGCTCTCGTGGATCCTAGCAAGCAGTGGGACCACTAGAGCAGTAGACGTACAGGAATTGGCTCCGATCACGGAATCGTTTTGCCAACTGGCAATGTGGGATGCCCAGGCCGCGGGCGAGATATGGATGGGCGAACAGGCACTGCAGACCTGGGAGAGGTTCGTCGAGATTGCACTCCCTGACCCAACAGCCATGCTATCCTTGTTCTCGCACACCGTTCTTCTGGGCATCATGACAGAGAGCAATGTGCCTATTGCGGGCATCATCGACCCGTGGACAGGCACCTTCATCACCCTGGTGTTCTCGGAGAATGCCGCGTCAATCGAAGCGGTCACGATCGAGCGTGTCACCGCGCAGTCGGTCAGTGGGATGCAGACCGAACAAGCAGCAAGGAGCTTGATGGAGGCGATCACTGCCGCAGGAGATCGCCTAGACTATGCGCTGGCGCAATCTGAGGATTCGGGTTCAGACGAGTCGGATTGGCAACGCATTGCCGATGCTCTGCTAGCGCGAACGGCGCAGCTTCGCTACGCCTATCCTGCCGGTGAACCGAGAGATCCTGCAATCCGCGTGGCGCAGGAAACCGTGTTGGCCATTTTGGGTGGGCAGCTGAGCGGACTCACTCAGGTGCTCGAGGACGCGGACAAGCAGTGGCTGCAATCTCTTGCGCCCGTCTATGCGCTGAAGGTAGACGACGAGATTGTCCTTGCACTGGGATCCAGCCTTGAGCCGCTTGATCTGATCTGGCTGCACATCCGTGGGAGTAGGCTGCACGAAGTCTCTTGGATCCGTTTGTTCGATCGTATGATCACTCAAGTTGAGGAGGCATCATGAGACATCGAGTGCTATGCGGCCTCCTCGCCGCTCTCTTGGTGCTTTCCGGGGTGTTGGCGCTCGGCGTAGACGAGGCAACGTTCATCAATGAGAAGGATGAGAAGACGTTCAAAAAGCTGGTAAAGGAAATGGCCTGGAACTTGGAAGCACCCTATCCCTACGGCAACTGGTACGGCCCAAGGTGGTGGGGAGGAGGCAACGACGTCAGCAGCCCGGGAACTCGCGCTCCGGTTGATGCATTGGACGCCGTCGCCATGCGTCACGACTTCGCTTATGAGATCGCGGAGGAGCAAGGCAAGATTCACGGAGCAGCAGAGGAGCAGAGACTCAAAGCCTTGGCCGACGCGATTGCAGTTCGCGATGCCAAGAAACTACCAGAGGATCCACGCGACTGGGACCCCCCAGCAGCCGATCCCGCCAAGGCAGATCGCTATCGACGACGTATTGGCTTCGGTTTCGCTTATCTCTCGGAGGGCCGTAATCTTGCGTCCTATGCTGGCTGGGTGTACAACGCGCTCTCGGACAAATTCACCGGAGACAACACAACCACTGGCTCCTTGCTGACAGAAGAGGACATCGACCGGCTCGCACGCGAGCGGGCGCAGAACTGGTTCAAGACCACGAAGATCACGGAAACGTACCGGATCAAGATCACCGCACCGCAGTCCGTGATTGCTGAAGGGGAAACCGTTACGTTGTCGCTTCAGCTGGTTCCCGTCAGTTCGACGGCAACGGCCGAGGGTGCCGAAGCGCTCGGGCTGTTCGCAGAGGTGAACCTGGATGCCGACGGACCGGGATCTCTGTCGCAATCCCTTGTACCCATGACGTCCATCGTAAACGTCACCGCCAAGAGCCCGTGGGTCTTCACCAACAGCTACGTCGGTGACACGATTAACGTCACCGGCGCATCTCAGCTCATCCGATTCGCGCCGTTTGACGATGAAGAAGGTGGGGGGATCACAAACCAGGAGATTGCGGAAGGCCAGGCGTATGTTCGCGAAGTGCAGATTCTCGAAGGATCGATCGATCTCCACGTAGCCGCGATCACAACTTTGGAGTTGACGGCAGTGCCTAGCTTCATCGACACATGGGATACCTCACAGGCCGACGCGTGTAGTGAGCTTGTGCTATCCGCGCGGGTGAGCACAAAGACCGATCCGCATGTAGGATCGATCCCGATCACGTTCACCTTCCCAGATGGAACCACGGGGGTGGCGTCAACAGATGAGCAGGGGATCGCTTCCTACTCGTCCGATGTGTGCAGCGCCCTGCTCGGCGGTGAGCCAATGACTGATGTCGTCTGCTCTGCTACGAGCGCGGAGACGAAGACCGACGACGGCAAGTTCTATTTTTCGGCAACGGACACCGCAACCGTTCATCTCGAGATTGAGAACATACGGACGATCCGTGGTCGCGTGGTCGATGCCATGCACAGCAACCGTCCGATTTCCGGGGCAACCGTGAACGTGACGTTGCTGGGAGAGCCCAAGACGGCTACGACAAAAGCGGACGGAACCTTCGCTACTGGTTTCCAGATTCAGGAGGAAGCAGGTCTCACCGAGACCGCGAGTATCTCCGTGACCGCAAAGGGATTCGAGTCTACAACCGCGAGCGCTGGGCAAGGTGCAGGCGAGATTCTCGTGCAAATGGAGCCTGTTGCCGCCGTTATCACATGCATCGTGCTTGACGACAAGTCGGGCGAACGGCTTGACGGCTCGATCGTGAGGATGACTCAGCCACTGACGACCACAGTGGAAGCCAGCAACGGTCAAGCCACCATCCATGGCATCTATGTCGGCGACACCGTGACCATCAGCGCGGGCGGTTTCAACCACAAGACGTACCAGAAGACAGGCGTGATCACCGCCCCTGATGTCACGATTACGTTCCGGCTGCCGGAAGGCAAGGGGGAATTGTCTAGCGGCGACTTGAATGCCGAAGAGGTCAAGCCGGAGGATCTTCCGATCCTGCATAGCTTGATGATCTGGGCGATGCCTGCGAATCCGGACCCGGGGCAGCACGTTACGGTCACCGCTCAGATCTTCCCTCCGCAACCGGGCATTCCTATCAAGCTAGAGATTGTAGGGACGGACAACTACACCGATTCCGTGGTGTCGATCACCAATGCCATGGGCCAAGCGTACTTGCCCATCCCGGGCGGCGGAGAGGGCGTCGTGGATCGTGTGATGGTGCTGATCATCGGCGAGAACGTTCGGAAGCGACTCAACTACACCTTCTAGAAGGGGGACACCATGCAACACACATCGAATACGAGCCAGATCGTCGTATTGGCACTGCTGATGATGGCTGTCTGCCTTGCTGTTGGGGCCCAGGATCAGGGCTTCGACGTTATCTCGGAAGGCGTCATTGATCCATCAGCAGGGCTATCGTTTGACGCATCGGTCTTCGGCAATGCGGGGTATAGCATCATTGGAACGTTGTGGGCATCCGCTGGAGCGCAGATTGGCATTACCCTCGACGCGTTCGAGATGCACGCTCGTGCGAGTGCCGGTACCGACGGAACACAGGTTCAAGGGGGAATTTCGACCGAGCTGTTTGGATTTGGCGTCGGAGGAGATGTGACCTACTCCTTGGGTTCAGCCCCGGTGATCATGGCTCGCGGTTGGGGTGAGATCGCTGGCATTGGCGTGTCCGCCAATGCATCCCTTGCAGGAACCGCCATCAGCCTGTTGCTCGGCGCGAACATGGATCTGGAGATGTACGGCATCTCAGCTAGCTTGGGATTCGCAAACGGAGCGTTCACGACAGCATCGCTCGGAGCGAATACGTCTCTCGGGGCGCTCTCGTTGTCGGCAAATGGAGGATGGGCTGGAGCTCAATTCACCCTCGGTGGAGGCGCGAGCCTGGTCCTCGGTCTTCTGCAGGTGACAGCCAATGCTGGGTACAGTGAAGGCCTCGGAATCAATGCGGTACTCAGCGTAGGTCTCGAACTGCAAGCGCTGCAAATGACAGCCGTTGCCATGCTTGACAATACGGGGATGGGGATGGAAGCGACGGGACAATTGGCGTTGGGCGACATGGTTCTGTCAGCCATTTCCCGCTTCGGCGGTGGGGACTTCAGCGCAGAAGTCGGGCTGGCACTTCCCTTTGGCGCGTTGAGTACATCGGTATCCGTTGCGTTTGACAACGCAACCGGATTTGCGTGGGCTGAGGCAAGCTTCGATTTACCGTTGTAGCAAACTCGCCGCGTCCGGTCGATTGGCTACGGTCAGACGCGGCTCTTTCTTCTCACTCGAATTCTAGCACTTGACAAAGCCCCGAAAAGTTGTATGATCAATTTGTTGGCTAAAACAACAATTTGATCAGCAACACAAGAGGTGAGGCAATGTCCTTGAAGGATGCGGAGTATCTGCAGGTCAACCAGTCCATCTACAGCTTCGCCAACGCCTATCGCAGCCGGATGCAGGCCGAGGGGGTCGAGGATCGTACCGAACTCAATCTGGCGGATCGTTCGACGTTAATGGTGCTCGGCCAAATGGCGCCGACAACGGCTCGCGCACTCTCGGCACGCATGGACATCAACCCGGGGACAATCTCGGTTTATGTTCAGCGCCTGGTGGAGAAGGGGTTGGCGGAGCGAGCGCGAAGCAAGGAGGATCGAAGGGTTTGGCACTTGACCCTGACGCCTGCGGGGCAATCGGCGTACGCGGACACGATTCAAGGGACGATTGACTACACACGGCAGTTCCTTGAGCCCCTATCCGCTGACGAGCAGCGAGTGTTTCACCAATTGCTGCTGCGGGTCGTTCACCAGCTGGGCTATCCATGGGGTTCTGTTCAATGAAACCGACGATTGGGATTCCTCAAGCCATGCTCCATTGGGAGTTCGACGGCGCGCTTGCGCGTTTCGTTCAGGCACTCGGCCACGAAATCCTGATGAGTCCGGCCACCCATCGCTCGATCTTCGAGCGCGGCAAGCGGCTTGTGCTCGACGAACTGTGCTTCCCCGTCAAAGTGTTCATGGGGCACGTCGCCTGGTTGAGGGCCAAAGAAGTAGATCGCATCTTGATTCCCGTGATCGTCGGACACGAGAACAATCAAGTGTTCCCCTGCCACTTGCGCACCCGGCTGGCAGACCTCGCTGTAACGCTCGGTGTCTGCAGCCGAGAGAGGCTGTTTTCTCCATCGTTTCGATTCGATGCAAATGGATTGACCTTCTCGGGGTTCCTGGAGCTCGGTCACCAGCTGGGCGCCGACTCGGACGAGATTGCAGCCGCCGTACCGACTGCTGCTGCGCCGTTGACAACCTCATCGCATGAGGATCGAAGAACGCCCGCACGATTACGCATCGCGCTCTTGGGACATCCGTACGTCGTACGCGATTCCTGGGTCAACGGCGGTGTCGCAAGCAAGCTGCGCTGTCTCGGATGCCAGGTGATCGAAGAGCCAGGTCTTGGGTTCTGCCCCCAGGGCACCGGCCTCCATTTCGATCTGGCAGCACGCACGCTGACCTTGGCCAGGCAATGGGATCGCAACCGATCGATCGACGGCATCATCTTCTTGCTCCCGTTCAACTGCGGACCGGATGGCGATATTGCGCGGCACATGATCGAGACAACACAGACGCCCATGCTGACATTGGTGTTGGACGAATTGCAGAGCGACGGCGGCGTGCTGACAAGACTCGAGGCGTTTGTCGATCAGCTCTCCGTTGTGCGAGGAATGCAAGGAGCGTCTGTAACATGAACCACTTCACGTTCTCATGGGGCAACAACTACATTGCGGTTCGTGCCTTGCTGCGCGCTGTGGGACACAAGTTGCAGCGACCGCCACGGATCAACGCAAGCGTCATTGAGCGCGGCATTCAGGCCGCTCACCCCTTTCTTTGCTTCTCCGGGAAGCTCGTCTTGGGACAGCTCCAGCAACAGGTGACAGAAGGCGCGGAGCGCATGGTCTTCATGTCATCCCTCGGACCGGAGGCCTGCCGTTGCGCGGACACCTCGGAGTACATGGAATCCTTGTTCTGCGGCGTGTGTCCAGCATTCTCGGCACATCGGATCGGTGGGAGCGGGTTCGACAGTGCGCTTGCCAACTTGCGCGCGCACTTCGGGCCGGGCGTGCGTAAGTCCCAGTGCGTGCGCGGCTACGCACACTTCTTCCGGAAGCTCGACCTTATCCACAAAGTGGAAAAGTGCTGCGCCGCGTTGCGCTGCTTGAGTTCGGATCCCCTTGCCGTACGCCTTTTGGAGACTGAAGCGCTGGCACGCGTGGATGAAGCCAACGGGTGGCTCTCGATGTGGAACATGTCGCGGTGGTTCGATCGACGGATCGCAGCGCTCCCCAAGCGCGACGGGCCGCCCAGACTTCGAATCGGTGTGGTCGGCGGCGAGCACATCTTGAGCGAGCTGGGTGACATCATGCAGAAGCTCAAGACCATCGCAGAGACAGGTGTGTTGCTGGATTGGCGTGGCGGGTTTAGGCAGTTGGCACGAGCGGATGACCGTCAACGTGCACCGTTGAAGCAGAAATGCCGCACCTATCTCACCGAGTCGGTTTCGACATCGGAACTCTACTCGTGTGCGCATGCCATCGACTTCGTCCACGAGGGCTATGACGGGTTGCTTCACATCTATGCGTTCGGCTGCATGCCGCAAACGGCACTCAAGCCGATTCTCCAGCGTTTGGCAAACGACAATGATGTCCCCATGCTCTCGCTCTCGATCGGCGACCGGTTTGCGGACGAAGGGCTGGAGAACCGCGTCGAGGCATTCATCGATCTCTTGGATGCACGAAGACCAACACAAGGAGCTTAGAAATGAAGGCGACTGCTGGACGATGGATTGGGATTGATGTGGGTTCGATTACCTGCAAGGTGGCGGTGTTGGATGCACAAGGAGCGTGTCTGTCATCGACCTATGAACGAACCCACGGCCGTGTCATCGAGACTGTGAAGCGCTGCATGGGATCTGTTCGCGCCGAGCTGGATGGACAACCCGTTTTGGGCTGCGGGACCACGGGCAGTGCACGCCAACTCGTCGGTGCGCTTGTGGGTGCAGATCTCGTCAAGAACGAGATTACGGCACACGTGCGGGGCGCAATCAGTCTACAACCGGACGCACGTACATTGATCGAAATCGGAGGTCAAGACTCCAAGATCGTGCTCCTCCGACACGGGATTCCATCGGACTTCGCCATGAACACGGTATGTGCTGCCGGGACCGGTGCCTTCCTCGATCAGCTTGCTGCAAGGATTGAGGTTCCCATTCAAAAACTCGGCGCACTCTCGAGTGCGTCGCAGCAGGACGTGGCAATCGCCGGCCGATGCACGGTGTTCGCGGAGAGCGACATCATCTTCAAGCAGCAAACGGGCCATCGTGTCGAGGACATCGTCGCAGGAGCTTGTCGAGCATTGGTCCGCAACTACCTCAACGATGTCGGCAAGGGGAAACCCATCGCAGAGCCTGTGCTTCTGCTCGGGGGTGTTGCATCCAATGACGGAATCCGGCGCGCCTTCTCCGAAGCGCTCGGAGTCCCCGTACACGTACCGGAGCAACACAAGATCACAGGCGCCATTGGGGCAGCACTGCTGTGCAGGGATGCCGGACTCACGGGTTCGAGCATGTTCTCACTCGACGAGATTGCAGCCTCTGACTTCCAAACGAAGACCTTCCTGTGTGACGGTTGTGAGAATGTCTGCGAGATCGTGTCCTTCGTGCGCGCTGGTGTGGCTATCGGGTATCTGGGCGGGCGTTGTGAGCGATGGAGTGCCTCTGAGGATGTGGTTTGCTCAGAAGCTGTCGCGCAGTCGCAGTAGCTACGGCTCTTCAGAAGATCGTGCACGGACGGCTGGGCACCGTCCGTGCTTTCGGTTCTACAGCCTAGGCACCAAGAACAAAGCGTAGCGCTTGCTCGAACTTGCCCTCAAAGTCGGACGGGAATGCGTGGCCGAGATCCTCGTTGAGGATGAGCTGGATCGGGAATCCGGCCTCCTGCATGACGTCCATCATGTCTTGCTCGTCATCCAGTGGCCAGACGAGGCTCCCTTCCAGGAACGCGCCGCGGACGCCTCGCTCAGCGGCTGCCTTCACGGCTTCGGGTGTGAAGCGCTCGGGTTTGAACTCCGGACACAGGCAGATAAATCCTGCGGCCGGGATCGCCTCACCGAACACCAGATCAACGGTTGTGATTGCGCCCCCGGAGAAACCGCACAGCAACACCCGTTCTTCGTCAATCGTGTATTGCTCGCACAACTCCATATAGCTCGTCCGAATATCATCCCAAGCGATCTTCGGATCCGGCAGCCAGGCAAATCGATTCGTGAACACGAGTTGGGAAGACTGAACAAAGGCGACAATGAAGCCGCGCTTCAGCAAAGGTTCTGTCGTCCAATGTTCCATGAGTTTGCCGCTACAGTCCCCATCCCCGTGTAACAGGATGCAGAGCGGAGAACGGTTGCCCACCCTGTGATCCTCGGGAAGCATCACTGTCACCTCACGTCTTGCTGCGTCTCTCTCCGCGTGAATGAGTTCCTGATTCTCCTTCTCAACATCCGGATAGCCTTCGAGGTCGCGAATCGAGTCAAACACGCCCCAGGAAAGCCCCCAAGAGTAGCCGCTTCGGAGCGCCGCACGGATGACTTCAAGTGTCTCCTCGGAACGGCCCAGGTGTGCCAAGAGGAAGGCTTTGAACTGCAGACAGTCCTGCATGCTTGGATGCATCTCGTCTTCAGGCAATCCCGGCCACGTCTCTTCCATGAGATCATAGGCCTCTTGGAATTCCTTGCGCCCATAGCGCCAGTCAACTTCGTTGCCAACTTCTGTATACGTCTTCGGATCGACGGGTTCGCCCCATCGTGCGGTGGTTTGAGATGTCAATGGATGCTCCTTGGTTGCTGCTCTGAATTGCATTGCCCTGCAGTGATAGAGATTGGATCCAGCACCGAAGGCGTGGAGGGCATGGCTGCGTGTTTCTTCGCCGGATGACGTCGACGCGTTGCAGCATATCGGACGAAGGGCCGGATATCAATCGCGTCACGAGCGGTAACTATGCGTTCCGGATGGCATCCAGCGCGACGTCGAGAAGTGCATCCCGTGAGAGCCCACCGTCAAGCACGACGTCAGCAGCGCTTCGCACACGATCGGAAGCAGCCGCATACATCTCGCGCCGTTGGATGTAGTAGACAATCCATCGCTGTGCCGCGATCAGACGACGATCGACCTCTGCTCGCGCCAGCTGTTCTACGGCCCCCGGATCCGTGTCCAAAGAATCGAATCCAAGCGCACGCTGCATCAGGCGCGCAACACTGAGGTCACTCGGCAGTTCCACAAACAGGACATGATCGATGAGCGGTGCGATCTCCCTCCGGGTTCGTCCGAACGGATCCTCAAGCAGGATGGTCTCCGCCGGCAAGATTGCCTCTCCGGTTTGTGGGTGCAGCACCGATTCGCCGTTGAGCAACGTCGACAGGTCATCATGCAATCGCGGGTTGGAAACCGCGGATGGATCGGCACCTTCATCGAGCCAGTGCTGAAGATCCTCCGGCCAGATGCCAAATGCTTCGTACTCGTCGAACAGCAGTGCAGCCGCATTCAATGCCTTCTCGAGCTGTCGTACAAGTGTCGTCTTGCCTGCGGCAAGGCGTCCGGCAATGCAGATGATTCGCGGCATGTTCAACTCCTGTCGATCGCGAAGTCCGGGGCAAACTGGACGCCCTGCAGTTCGCTTATGGGATGCGGCAAATCGCTCGTACTCAATCCGCTTCATCTTGCCTAAGACTTGATCCAGGACATGGAGTACAGTAGGGTTTCATTTGTCGACGCACAAGCGCAAGCAGAAGGCTGTATGACCGGCAAGGACTGCCACGCATAGGAGGAGCGAAAATGACCGTACTTCGAAATCGAGATTGGTCCGCAACTCCGATGGACGTGGTGGACGTGCGGCAGACTGCGTAGACGCATCGATTCCGCGCTTTACGCGAAACTTCCTTCAGTTCACTCCCCCTCGGAGCGAGGTTCCGTGAGACTCTATCCCTTCGACTGGATGTCTCTTCGCTTCTGATCTATCACTTGACGGTTCCACTGTAGAAGGACAAGAGGATGAAAGTACCCATCAAGCAATACTGGCTGCTACTTCGCACGTACTTACGCGCGCAATGGCGTTGGGTCGCGATGCTGGCGGTCCTAATCATCATCACCATTGGACTCCGGCTTGCCAATCCGCAGATTCTCCGTGTGTTCATCGATACTGCGACCGAAGGCGGCGACCGTTCGATCCTCATTCGGTCCGCTCTGCTCTTCTTCGGCATCGCCCTAGGCACGCAGGCACTATCTGTTGCCGCAACGTACGTAGGAGAAACGGTTGCCTGGACCGCGACCAACGCACTGCGGCTGGATTTGCTCGATCACGCCCTGCATCTGGATGCAACGTTCCACAAGGACCACACGCCCGGCCAGATGATCGAGCGGATCGACGGCGACGTTGCCACGCTCTCGAACTTCTTCTCCAGATTCACCATCGATGTCGTAGGCAACGGCATCCTTGTACTCGGGATCTTGGCACTGCTGTTTCGAGAGGATTGGCGGATCGGTCTTCCGATCTTCGGATTCGCCATCGTTACCCTGTTTCTGCTGATTTGGATTCGCAAGCTCGCAGTTCCGTACTGGACGAAGTATCGCAAGCTATCAGCCGAGTTCTTCGGGTTCCTGGGCGAGCAGATCTCGGGCCGAGAGGATATCCGTGCCAATGGCGCAGTCAGTCACGTCATGCGCCGCTTCTACAGCTTCGTACAGCGGATGTGGCCGGTTCGGCTGCGTTCCAGCCTAGGCGGCTACGGCATGTGGATGGCCAATGTCGGATTGTTCGCCTTTGGGCATGCTGTGGCTTTCGGCGTCGGCGCTACGTTGTGGCGAGCCTCGCTCATCACGATCGGAACCGTGTACCTCGTGTTCCATTACACCGAACTGCTCCGCGGCCCCATCTCGGAGATCCGAACGCAGATTACCGATCTGCAACGCGCCGAAGCCGGCATCCGTCGCATCCGCACGTTACTCGAGACGCGCTCCAAGTTGGCCAACGAAGGAACCGCACGTCTCCCCAAAGGAGCCTTGCCTGTCGCGTTCGAGGATGTCTCGTTCGCGTATGAAGCTGCAAAGGCGCTGCAAGTGAGAGATGACGAGGAATCCGAACCTGAGATGGTCCCGGCACTTCATGACATTTGCTTCGATCTGGAGCCCGGAGACGTGCTCGGCTTACTGGGAAGAACGGGCAGTGGCAAGACGACGCTCGCTCGCCTTCTCGTCAGGCTCTACGACCCTCAGCAGGGGACGGTTCGTGTGAACGGGCAGCCGGTCGAAGCCGTGCAGATTGCGGATCTTCGGCATGCCGTGCGCAAGGTGCCTCAGGAGGTTCAGCTCTTCCGTGCAAGCATTCGCGACAACGTGCGATTGTTTGACCCTTCAGTCTCCGATGAACGCGTGTTAGATGCGCTCGAACACCTCGGATTGAGGGAATGGGCTCTCAGTCTGCCGGAAGGGTTGGATACGATGCTGGCAGCGGATGGCGGCGGCCTCTCAGCAGGCCAAGGACAGCTAATCGCTCTCGGACGCGCGTTCCTGGCGGATCCGGGCCTGGTCATTCTCGACGAGGCGTCCTCGAGACTCGATCCTGCAACCGAATCGCTGCTGGAGCGCGCGGTCGACCGCCTGCTGGAGAACCGAACCGCCATCATCATTGCCCATCGCCTCTCCACCATCGAACGCGCAGATCGGATCTTGATTCTCGATGACGGCCGGATCGCGGAGTTCGGGGATCGGCAGACACTCGCTGCAGATCCCGACTCCCGCCTCAGTCAGTTGCTGCGGACCGGTCTGGAAGAGGTGCTCGTATGAAGATGCGACAAGTCATGTGGCAACTGGCCAAGTATCGCCCCGTGCTCTATGTGGGCGATCTCGTTGCATGGTCTGCCATTCTGTTGGCAGAGCTTGGTGCGGGCTACATCGCCAAGCTGTTCTTCGACAAACTGACAAACGAGTCGACCGTCATCCTCTCGATGTGGGGAATCATTGCACTGGTCGTTGCTGCAGGGTTCGCACGCATTCTGACGATCCTGATGGGAGCATGGATCGACATTCGACATCGCTACAACATGGGAACGCTCATGCGCCGCAACCTGCTCGCCGGCGTGCTTGCACAGCCTGGTGCCGCATCCCTGCGACGATCGACGGGGGAGGCACTCAACACTTTGCGGGACGACGTGCAAGTCATGGAAGACACCATGAGCTGGCTCGTGGATCAGACTGCGTTCATCGTGTACGCAGCGGTAGCCCTTGTCGTGCTCCTGGCCATCGATGTGCGCATCACTGCAATCGTCGTGCTCCCGCTGTTGACCGTCATCGTGGCAGCACGCGCAGTCGGTAAGCACATCCGTCGCTTCCGCGAAGCCAGCCGCAAGGCAACGGAGCAGGTGACCGGTGCAATCGGCGAAGCCATGGAGGGCGTGCAAACCATCCAACTCGCCGGAGCAGAGCGACATGTGCTTGCGCATGTGGACAAGCTGAATCGCAAGCGATTGCACGCAACCGTGCGAGACCGTCTGCTGAGCCAATCCTTCCATTCCTTCTTCTGGAACACGGCCACGCTCTGCACGGGGTTGATCCTGCTGGCAGCCGCCGACAGCCTGAGAGCCGGTGCATTCACCGTCGGCGACTTCGCGGTGTTTGTGATTTACGTCGGTGTGCTTGCTGAGGTTGTCGCGGTCACCGGCGACTTCATGATGCATGTCAAGCAGGGGGCGGTCTCTATCGAGAGGATGGCCGACCTCACGCAAGATGCAACGGCCGCAACGGCAGTGATGCACGCGCCCATTCATATGACCGGAACCCTTCCGGAAGTTGATATTCCGCATCGCAGTTCAAGCGACTTGTTTGAGCAGCTACGCGTCAAGAACCTCAACTTCGATTGGCCAAAGAACGGCAAGGAAGAGCGTACGGGTTCGCACGGCCTGCGTGACATCTCGTTTGAGATCGAGCGCGGGGAGTTTGTGGTGGTGACCGGAAGGATCGGATCCGGCAAGACAACGCTGCTTCGAGCACTGCTTGGATTACTTCCCGCAGACTCCGGAACGATCACTTGGAACGGCACTTTGGTCCGCGATCCTGCAGCCTTCTTTGTTCCCCCGCGGTGTGCCTACACGCCGCAGGTCCCGCAGTTGTTCTCCGACACGCTGGAAGCAAATATCCGCATGGGGCTGCCGGCAAGCGAGGAAGCATTGGACGAGAGTGTGCACTTGGCGGTCATGGAAGAGGACATTCCCCATCTCCAGAACGGGATGCAAACGCTGATCGGCACCAAGGGTGTGAAGCTCTCCGGGGGACAGCGACAGCGATCTGCAGCTGCACGCATGTTCATCCGCGATCCGGAGCTACTCGTGTTTGACGACCTCTCCAGCGCACTGGATGTTGAGACAGAACGCCAGCTTTGGGAGCGTACGTTCGCACGTGGGGATCGCACCTATCTTGTGGTCTCGCATCGGAAGGCCGCGTTGGAACAGGCCGATCGCATCATCCTGCTGCAGAACGGGCGCATTCAGGGAATCGGATCACTTCAGGAGCTGCTCGCTGCAGAACCGGAAATGCGATGTCTCTGGGCTGGGGAGCTTGCTTCCTAGCCTTTCCTGACCTCACAGCTCTTTCAGAAGCTGCTCCAGGAGTTCGCCGGCGAAGCCCAGGAATGTGAATCCTTCCCATCCCTGGGCGGGCGTTCCCAGGATCGCGTGGGTAATGCCCCAAGCGACCACGTGAAGGCGTACAACGAACACCATGTCGTCGAGTCTGCGACGATGACGCGCTGTCGGCGCGTTGAAGTAGGTGTTGAGGATGACGCGACGATGCGCATCGCCTAATGGTGCGAACTCATCACATGCGACGACAAGCGTTGCAAGGTCAAAGAAGACGTCCCCCATGCCCGCGAATTCCCAGTCAATGATCCGAATTGGATCGCTGTCCATAATGTTGCCGGCAAAGAGATCGTTGTGGCACAAGGCGAATTCGCTCGGAACGAGATCCCCTTGAGACGCTTCGATCTCGGAGAGGTGCTCAAGGGCAAGATCGCTACCTTTCGGGAGTTCAATTCTCTGCGCGTTCGCTGCAGTGAACGCGGCCCGGATTCGCCCGATCGGATCGAACCTGTGATCAATGGGCGGGAACGCGTGCACGCGCCGAACCATAGCGACGATTTTGGAAAGGATCTCAGGATCTCGAAATCGCTCCGGCGTCAATCCGATTTCCTTCGCAGGAATCCAACGCACCACAAGATGCCCCTCAGGGAGCCTGTGATGAACCACCTCCGGGCCGATACCGATAGCTTCCGCCCATCGAAGCACTTCGAGCTCCGCCGGTCGGCTGATGCCGAATCGTTCGCTCCCCGGGCTGGCAAGCCGCACTACGTAGGATGCGTTCCCATCGTGAATCAAGAAATTCCGGTTGGAGAGCCCGCGAAGAGATTCGGACATCAAAGGCGACTTCAGCCATTTGATCGAAGCGAGGAAATCGTCGAGTTCCTTCATCTCTCGGCTCTCTCCCTTCGCTTCCGAATCGCTCGTACCATGGACTCGCCGGCAAGTGCAAAGACCAACAGGATCAACTTCAGGCCGACAAGCCGTCTTCGAAGCCACCGACTGAGGCCGGTTGCGCTTGATCCAGGAATCTTCTTGACAAGCACGGCTTCCTTGCCCACGCTCGCCGCGTGCAATCGTGCCCAGGGATCGGTGATTGTGATCAAGCCGTGCCAGAGGATGGGCGGCTCTTCACCGTAGCGATTGGCCACGAGATTCCACGCATCATAGAACGTACCCAGCAACTGGTTCAGCCGCGAACTCGTTGCGTAGTCGGCCAGACTTGCCAGCACGATGTCCACCTTCTCACCGCGGATTTGCCTGCGAAGCCAGTAGCTTCTCGCGTCCGCGCAGATGATCATCGCCATTCGGAAGCCATCTACATCAACGATCGTCAGCCGCTGCGCTCCTGCGGTGAATGCCCTGTTCCGAATACGGAACTTCCGATGCTTCGCGATGACCTCTCCGCGGGGCGAGATCACCACTTGCGTGTTGTAGAGCTTGTCGTTGTCTCGTTCAGACAGTCCGTAGGAGATGTAGAGATCATTTGCCCTTGCGAGTGCAGCGATGAACTCCGAGGAGGTCCCGGGGATCGTCTCGGCAATCGACTCATGATACTGCTTCGTTTCGCCCTTCTTGTAGAACCAACCGAGAATCGTCTCCCCAAAGAGGATGAATCGGGTGTTCGGGTGCGCTTGCTTCGTCTCCTCGATGATCCGGCACATACGATCGAGACTCTCTTGAGGATCGAGACTGGGTGTCATCGAGACAATGGCAACCGGTAATGGGGGGCGTGCGGTGTGAGCTTTCATGGCGCTCCTTTGGACAACGTACCGTAGGGCTCATACGACGGCATGGGCTGTGCGGAAACGAGAGATCCGCGTGTCGAAATGCCCGTGACTCCATAGCATATCGCCATCGGCGTCAACAGTGCTCTTCATCCCGCTGTTGGATGAGGGCAAGCACCTCCTGAACCAGCGCGTCTGTGTTCTGCAGCGTGTGCACCGCCGAGAGGTGCTTCGCTTTCCACTCCAGATGCGGGCTTCCTGCTGCCATAACGACGTGTTTGGCCGCGTGTAGAGGACTGCGAAACAGGAATCCGCACCGATCCTCAAGCAGACAAGGAACTGAGAGTTCGGGTTTCGACCATGAGGCAAACGACCGCCCCAACTTGTAGGCTTCCTCGAGTTTCTCCGGCGCTTCTTGAATCGGCCCTTTCTCCGAATGGAACGCGAGTGCATCGAATTCCATGCCCGCCCATCCGGAGATCGACTCGAACATCTTGACTGCCAGTTCGACACCGTAGGGATCCTGGGCAATGTGAGCCGTGATGAGGATGAGGTGTTTGGTTGGCAAGCAGTGCTCGCGATCGAACGTAAGCATCGGATGCATGCGGTCGACAAACGTCTTCAGCTGTGCACAGAGATGCCACCAATAGATGGGCGCCGCGAATACCACGAGATCTGCGTCGCGGAACACTGGATAGATCATCTGGAAATCGTCTTCGATGACACATCCCCTGTAGGGAGGCTTGAGGCACTGATCGCAAGCTTGGCAGGGGCGAAGATTCATGTCATTCAGCCGGAATTCGGTGATGTCTTTGTGCCCAACCGATCGAAGGCCGTCACCGAACCGATCGGCCAGGGTTGCTGTGTTTCCCTGAATGCGGGGACTCGCTTTCAACATCAGGGTCTTCATCGCTGCACCTCCGTGGCTCAATCGATTGTACGTATCCTCCACCGCGCCGTGCGTTCAATCGATGAGATCCCCAACCGCAAAGCTGTCATCATCAAGATCATCGACCCACTAGGAATAGGCAGCCGTTCACATGGCAAGCGCGTGTCTCTGGGCGCTCACCTGGCCACTCGCAGTTTGCTTTGCGCTGGCTGTGTAGGCCGAAGATGCCCCATGCAAGCTTGCGCTACGGCACTTCTAGTCATCGCCGGCCAGAGCAAGTGGGCGAACGATCCGGAATGGCACACTTGCAGTAGAGACATTCCCATCATCCAGAGTGCCGAATTGGACTCGCATGATCTTTGCGAGACACGTTCAGAGGAAGGCACAGAGCATCGATCCGGCGTCGCGATTCATGCGCCAGCAAGTTTGCGCATGACGCATGGGTGGCAGATATGGCCGAACTCGTGCCGCCTAGCCTGCCGGACGCAGGGACTCGATCACAGCTGCGTCAACCCAGTAGCTGTGCGATTCTTCGGTCTCCGGGTTGTAGCGGAAGAAGAAGAATCGTCGTCCGTCTGGCGACACCATCGGGCAATTCTCGTTCAGTTCGTTGTTCACCGGCGCTCCCAAGTTCTGCAGTGGGGACCACGCTCCATCGAACATCCGGAAGCTGACATAGAGGTCGCTGGCTCCGTTGTTCTCTGGAAGATTCCAGCATGCGATGACCAGGAAGCTTTCGTCCGGTGAGATACAGAGATCTCCTCCGGATTCCATTCCTCCCAGAATCGGTTCCCGGTCTTGATAGGTCCCTTTGTCGTATCGCGCACGATAGACACAGCACTCGTGTGGAGAGCGTCGGCCGGCAAAGTAGAGATTTCCGCTTTGTGCGATACCCGGGTATCCGCCATAGGCAATCTCATCTCCACACTGAATGGGAAATGGCGCACCCCAGCCATCCGCTGTGCGATCCGATGCCCAAAGCGCGGAGGACTTCTCGGGCTCCTTCTTGCCGGGAAGCGGCCGCCAGGATCGCCAGGCCACCCGCTGCCCGTTTGGGGACATGCAAAGGTCGTTGTCGTTCCATTGGCTGTTGAACGGTGCAGGTTCAGGGCGGGTCCAAGACCCATCCGGTTTCATCTTCATCCACACAAGATGGCCGATTTCTTGTTTCAGATCGGCTGTGGCAAAGTAGAACTCGTCTCCATCCGAACTGAAGACCGTGCAAAACGAGTAACGCCCGGTTGCCAGAAGCTCGGGACACAACTCCTTGGGTGCAGTCCCTGGGAAGTCCTCTCCAAGCCAAGGGCCTCGCAGACGCTTGACATCGGTCGTCCAGAACGGGTTGCTTGAGTGATTCGTCATCTTGCTACCTCCTTGGAAAGCGCCCTGGCATCCATAGAAGCCGTCTATGTTCCAGAGCTGTGTCCTGTTTCGCGCCTCTTCATTTCTCCTCTGCGATGGTCTTGTCAACCTCACGATCAGGGAGAGTCGTTTCGAGTTCTCTAAGCGATCGTACAGCAAATGCAACAACACATGTTAGAACCCCAAATAGTGCGCAGATGAAGAACAGGGTTCCCATTCCAGCTCCCGGACCGGTACCCACAAGGGGTCCCAGCAGGCGGGAAAGTCCCGTGTCCGAACGCATACCAGGTTCCAGGACGTGGTCGACCAGTGGACCCGCGAGAAGAAACCCCAGCGGAATCGTCAGTTGTCCCACAACTCGATAGAGGGAGAAAAACCGGCCTTGCATCTCGTTCGGGACTTTGGACTGCAGCATGCTGGTATTGACACTGGTCGCAACCACTGAGAAGAACGTGGCAGAGAACGCGCCCAAGCACCAGAGGATAGGATGCTGCGCGATCCCGAGCACGAGGAAAGCCGCAACTCTCCGAATGCCTCGAGTCCAAAGCACGAAGCGCATGCGATCGCGGATTCTGCTCGCGAATATCGCAACCGCAATGCCTCCGGCCACACCTCCGACTCCCATGAAACTCTGCGAAATGCCGAGAACGATCTCGTTGTCGCCTGTCCGGGCAAGAATCAGGGCGGGGAACGTAATCATTGCCGCAGCCCCTGGTAGGTTCAAGACAAACAGGAGGCCAATCAGCCAAAGCAAGCTCGGCCGAGTTCTTACGTATCGGAAGCCTGCAAGAATGTCGTCGCGTAGTCTGGATTTTCCCGACACCTCAACAGCACGCGAACGTGGGATGCGTACTACAGCAAGCGTTCCCATAGCGCAGGCAAACGTGCAAAGGTCAATCAGAAGAATACCACGAAGCCCGATCAGGACAAGCAGCGTGCTCGCTAGCGCAGGTGCAGCAAGTGATGAAGCGAATCGTACGCTGCCATGCATGGCATTCGCTCGCGCGTAGTTGCGTTGATCGACCATCATCGAGATCGACGCCGTCAAAGCAGGGAGCTGGAAGGCTTCAAACGCCGAGGCAAACATCCCCAACATGAACACATGGCCAAGCGACAGAATCCCTTGCATGTGAAACAGCAAGAGCATCACGGTCGAGAGCGCAGCTGCCACATCACTGAGGATTAGAACCAACTTGCGGCTCCAGCGGTCTACCAATGCCCCGGCAAGCGGGCTAAGCAGCACCGTGGGCGCAAATGAGAAGAATCCGATCAATGCAAGGGAGGAGGCTTGTCCCGTTTCCTGCCATGCCCAGACCGTGATCGCAAATCGAGACATAGCCGATCCAAGCAACGAGACAAGCTGTCCGGCCCACATGGTGCTGAATCCGGCCATTCCGGATACCAAGCCTTTGCTCGCGTTCATTGGATGATCCTGCCGGTTCGATGCATTCATCCGGCACTCCCGTTGCACACGATGGCTGTCAGATCCCCCAAGATGGATGCAAACGCCCGGTCGCGAAGACCTTCCTGAGAGGAGCCGGCGTCGTCGAAACCCTGGTCATCTTCGAATTTCGGGCTGGGTCCCCACAAATGTCGCAAGCGATCCGGTACGCAACCATCAGCAAAGCCCTCGAGCAAACATCTCTCCATGGCGGTGAAGCGATCGCTTGACAATTCAAGTCCATTCCAGCGCGAATCGCTCACTTCAGTACATTTGACCTTCGACATCGCCGGCTTCATCCTGTCTGTGTACCAACTGATCGCGGCCTTGGGGGTATTGACCCAGGGGAATCCGCCGCCAAAGGCCACTGTACGGACCTTCCCGTGAATGTCCGCCCAGGCCCAAGGATGACAATACTCCTGCGCTTGAGATCCGCCGAAGCACGTTTGGCCATTCTCTAGGAACGTGCACGGGTGGGTCTGCGGGTTCTCTGGATCGAATCCCCTCATCTGCGCTTCGCACGTGTTCATGTTCGCCACCTTCTTTATGGCAGTAGCGATGCGAACTTCTTTCCCTTCGCTCATGCGTCTCCTTCCTTCCCATGCGCAGGTCATTCCTGGTGTGGAAGCTCTGCGCCCACAAAGCCTTCGAGCACGCTCGCTTGAGTACGGTGATCCGAGTAGACGGCATTCGCACGCTCCTTTCCGCAAGGAAATCGGATCGACGTCAGCAAGAGCCGTGGAGGTGCGCGTACCGCGTATCGATGGATTCGACGAGTGAATTGGGGGGCAAATGCAGCATGGGACAACGGGTATGCCGCCGTCCTCGACACTCGCCTGATGGCAAGTGGATTTGTCACGGGTATTGCTCGATAGGGACTGGTTGAGCGTCTGGGAACTCTACGAGGTCAGGAACATCGTAGCACTTCCCTGTTCGGCTCCACCACATCCAAAGCCTTTGGAAAGCATGCGCACACCATACACGGAGCCGAGGCACTTCACAAGTTTCGGTAATTCCTCGGCAATCCCCAGTGAAGAAGCCTCGCTCGTTGCGCGGTCTGGACACGCATGGTGGGAGAGCGAGGCTCCGCACTCGTTACGAGAAGGTCTCTCCCTATGAGTGCACTCAGACAGGGACCAGGTTCAACTTTCGCTACATGTCAGTGCATGCTGCACCTTGCACAGCACGCGCTGACGCCGACAATTGTGGCATGTTCAGCATCCGTTTCGTTGCAGATTGCCCAGCCACAGATGACTTCTTCGCGCTCTTTGAGACAACGGGTTGGAATGCGAAATATCAAGCGACACCTCATGACCTCATCTCGGCAATCGAGAACAGCTGGTACGTGCTCTGCGCTTACGTGGAGGATCGACTGGTTGGATTCGGTCGCATCCTCTGCGATGGGAGTATGCATGCGCTCATCCTCGACTTGATCGTCGATCCGACATGCCAAGGGCAAGGCATTGGCTCAGAGATGCTCTCGCGGCTTGTTGCCGTCTGTCGGGGCGCAGGCATCCGGGATATCCAGCTGTTCTCCGCTCAAGGGAAAGCCTCATTCTACGAGCAACAGGGATTTGCGGCTCGCCCCAAGGACGCTCCTGGAATGGAATTTCTAAGCGAGTAGATCCTTCGCGTTCGTTTGCGGACGAGCAACCCGCTCGTGGACATGCGGGAGCTTCAGATCACGGAGTCTCTGTTCCTGCCAGGTAGCCTTCTACGATTCGATTCAGAAACAACATGGGAACCGGTCCTGCTTGCAGCACCAGATCATGGAAGTCGATGAGGCGAAACGCCTCGCCAAGCGCGCGCTGCATGCGATCGCGAAGCTGTAGGAGACAGGCAAGATCAACGTACGCATCCGTCGCACTTCCGCGGTTGCTCAGCACGCGGGTGATGCGATCGGTGTGTCATCGATCCCGAGCGTCTCTCTAAGAAACGGCTCGGCGTATTCGGATGTCCAACCATCGCGTGCAGGCCGACGTCATACAGTGCAAAGGAAGCGCGCCACAGCTTCGAGTCTGCAAATCCCCACTCATGGAGGAGATCTTCTATTCCATAAAGCCCGCATTCCCAAGCCCATTGCTCCTCGAAAATGCCTAGGACTCACCATGGGCGCGGAATTCTCACTTCCTTCGAAACTCCGGGAGATTCACCAGCCGGCGCTGACCAAACTCCTGCACATAGTGCCCGGGGAACGCCTCGTGGTAGGAGACTGTACGGCGCAGGTGAAACGGAACGCCATCACGCCCCGGTGCGATCTGAGCCTGGTTCGGTCTCCCCTGATTCTCTGATCCCCACCGGAAGCTCGCAAAAGACAGAATCCCTGGCACTTGTGTAACCACAGTACGAACCTCCGGATATGCAGAGAAATGCTGCGCCAAGGTCAACTGTGCCTCATTGACATATCCCTGCATCTCCGCGGATACGGCTTGGCCTGTCGTGGTAGCGCGTGTGTCACTCATGGCTTCTGCCTCCGCCCGTTTGGAAGCCATGGAGCCTTCAGAGATCCCAAGTCGAGTGAGAATCTCGTGTACTTGCGCCAGAGGGCTGGCTACATCGTCTGAGGGCAATGCGAATAGCTCGCGAGCAGGAACGTCCGTGGTTGTATAGTGACGCAAGAGACGATCGTAGGATACTGCTGTGGCCAAGAGATTGCCCAGCGCAATCGGCTTGAAGAAGATCTGATCCTGAAGGTACCCCTCGAAGAGGTCATAGGAAAGCTGATCGTCTCGGGAAAGCTCTTCGCGGTCGATCTCCCGGAGAGCACACAGACTCCCCTCGAAGTCCGAATGCTTGCGGTACTCAATATCAAGGAACTCGACAAACCCGGTCTGGCCGGGCACTGCCAACCCAGGGACACCAAGAGGAATGAGAAGGAGAATCTCAATCGTGCTGCGTGGCGGGTTCATGAAGCGAGCACAGCGCAGTCTTCAACGACAATCGATCGTCCACGCCATAGTGCATTTCGATACGCTGTGTCACGCCCACTTCGCAGGATCCTGCTTGAAGTACTGGCAGAGCGCATGGTACAGCTGGGGCTCGGATTGCCTTACCAACATGGGTTGCTGGAAGAAGGCTTCTGTGGCAACCGCGAAGAACTCCGAGGGGTTCTTGGCTCCATACGGTCTCAAGACCGTGCGAATGTGCGCTTGAGCCGCCGATTCCAAGCGTGCGAAGGCTTGACTGAGTGCTTGGGGCCACTGTTTCCGCAGCCTTTCCTCGGACAGAAGCGGCGCTCCATCCATCGCGCCGCTTCCAGCATCTAATTGATGCGCGAACTCATGCAGGATGACGTTCTCTGTGCCGTGTGTCCTTGCCAGGTCTCTTTGCACGTTCTCCCAGGAGAGCACAACCGTCCCCCAGGTCCAGGATTCGCCCGCTCGCGTCTCCAACACGTCGGCAACAATCCCCTGTTCGTTTCGAATCGGCTTCCGAACGCCATAGGGACCAGGGTAGATGAGGATTGTGATCAGTTTCGGGAAGTAGTCCGTGTTGCGATGGAGCAGCAGAACGGCAGCTTGGGCACAGACGGTGAACTCCATCTCATCCGTGATCTCAAGCCCGCCAGCGCCTTCAAAGTGCTTTTCCGACAGCAGCACCTGGAGGTGACCGTGCAGTTCGTTGCGATCCTCTTCAGGGAGTCTACGCACGAGAGGAACGGCTCGATAGAGGAAACGTTGCCACTCCGTTGACAATGGCAATGCTCGTAACCGCTTCCTTCGCTTTGCTTTGGATCGAAACATCCGGCCTCCTCGGCTTCATCAGTTGGAGAAAAGTTCTCCTGTGAATAGGACTACTAGGTCCACTCGTCCCGGATTTCGTCGGTGATCCGCATGACAGCCAGTGTCTCGTCGAGCGGCATGATGGAGCTCTCAAGTTCTCCCCGGGCCAGACATCTCATGACTTCCCGAGCTTCGTACACATAACCGTTGCCCGAAACAGGGAATTTGTAAGTTTCGGGTTCCGCATTGCTGGTCGTTCGCGTAAGCGCTTGCGGCGCAACCAGTGGCGGGTGGACTCGAAGGGATCCTTTGGTCCCGACAAGCAGCGCTTCATTTGGAAGATTCGCCTCGAGCGATGCAACAAACGTTGCCAGCGTACCCTTCTCGTATCCCAGTGCTCCTGCGCATTGCAGGTCGACGCCGGATGGAGCGGAAACCTTGACGCTGCGAACCTCCAGGGGTTCCCCGAGCAGCATAGTGAAGTAAGAGAGCGGATACACACCAAGGTCCAGCAGCGCGCCTCCGCCGAGCGCAGGATCGAACAACCGGCTTGCGGGATCGTAGGGCATCTCCCAGCCCAGGGTTGCGCGGACGGAGCAGATGGATCCTATCGCTCCGTCCGCGATCCACTTCTGCAGCGTCACAATGGCGGGCACGAACCGCGTCCACATGGCCTCCATGAGGAACAGGCCTCGCAAGCGCGCGAGATCAATGACTTCGGTGGCTTCGGAAGCGTCCATGGTGAACGGCTTCTCGCACAACACCGCTTTCCTGGCGCGTAACGCCATCATGGTGTCTCGAGCGTGAAAGACGTGTGGAGTGGCGACATAGACTACGTCAACGTCTGAACACTCGCAGACCGCCGAATAGGTATCGAAGCGATGGGGAACTCCGTAGTCGCCCCCAAAAGCATCGGCACGAGCCTGTGTGCGTGACCCTACGGCGGCTAGATGTGCCTCCGGGATCAGCTGAAGCGCATCGGCCATTGCGCGCGCGATATAACCGGTTCCGAGGATGCCCCATCGAGTCACCATCTATCTTCTCCTTCTTCCGACGATCCGCAAGATACGAAGAAAGAGGTTGATGATGTCCATGTAGAGAGCGGCTGCGCTGTCGATCGCGTTGTCCACGGTCTTGGGGATCCGATTCGCTCGCGCCCAGTCATAGCCGATGTAGCCGCAGAAGATCACGACCACGGCCCAATCGAGGATGTCATGATGCATTCGGAAGATGAAGATCTCGACAAGCTCAGCGATCACCACTGCGAGCAATGCCAGCGTAAGGGCTCGGTGGATCCGCTCAAAGAAGGCGGGGAACAGGCTCCCGAGCACCATCATGCCGAAGGTCGTCAGTCCGGTAACGCGGATGGCTTCGAGCACGATGGCCGGATCGTATTGCTGCACAACGATGTTGACGACGAGGCCAAATGGGATCACGACAAGGTTGTACCCCAGGAAGCTGATGAGTGGATTATCCGAGCGATTGAAGAGCGCAACCCCCGTCATCGCCATCGCGAAGTATCCTAGGAGGAAGATGAGCCAGTGAATCGAGGCAATCCACTCCAGCGGCACCTCTCGGACAATGATCCAGTTGGCAAGGAATCCCCAGCAGAGCGTTGTCCCGATGATTAGGTTGTACAGACCTGCGGATACTCGTTGCCCGCTCACGGATTCGTCGGTTCTCGTGAAGACATTATGTTTCAGTCGGCTGACCTTCTTTCTCATGCTACCTCCCGAAAATCCATAGACCTTGGTCTGCCGCAAGACGAGATGCAAGGATGGGATGATGAATCGAGAACGCTGCCCAGTTCTTCTGGACGATCACAGCGCTGTTGAAGGTCCAAGACGCCTTACTCAAGAAGACGAGCGCTGGATTGTCTGTCACAACAACGGTGTGATTAGCCAAGAGCAGCCAGATGATGAGAATGGCGATCGTCGCCAACCAGCTGATTCCGCTACGCCTAGGGCGTACAGGCCTTCCAGGATCGTACGGATCGTCATGGATCATGCGTTGCCTCCGATTTCGCGAGACCTGTTCCACGGCGCTGCCGCTTGCCGTATGGGACACACGGTACCCATCGCAGCCTCCTTGATCTCAAGCCGACGCTCAAGATGATTGCCCTTCATCATCTCCGGACGACATCCCGCGATCAACCATCTTCCGCGCACTGGGACTTGTCTGTGATGCAGCAGGTTCTTGAATGCGCGGACTTGCGTAGTACAATGCGCCATTCCATTCGTGGAGGATGATCATGTCTTCTCTGCCAACAACTCCGCTTCCCGCGGACTCTCTTGAGCAACTGAACTGGATGAGTGGTGCCTGGATCGAGGATGCCAGCCTGAGGCGGTGTGAGGAGATCTGGTCTACCGTGGATGCGCACACACTGATGGGCATGTTCCGCTGGATCTCTTCCGATGAAGTTTCGTTCTACGAGTTCATGGTGATGAAGGTGACAGAACGCGGTGCAGAACTGCATGTGAAGCACTTCCATCCTGAACTCATCGCCTGGGAGGAGAAGGATCGCTACCAAGCGTTTGTGCTCACCTCAATGGAAGGACAACGTGCTGTATTCTCGGCCATTCCGGATGAGGAATCTTCGGATGTTACCGGAGGCTGGTTGACCTACGAGCTAACCGATGAAAACCACCTTGAGGTCTGTCTTTTCGAGGAAACTGGAGAGGTCAAGCTGAACTTCCACTTCATCCGGGAGACCTAAGCGCACGCACATCGGATTGTCTCTGGAGTGCAGTCGTCGTCCAAGGCAAACGTCTGGTCGAAATGGATCAGATCCCGGAACACTGTCTCTGGTTTGAAGTGCTCACACAACAGTCTGACTGCGCCAACAACGTGGTTAAAAGCCGATTTGCGGGCTGGATGGTCGAGTCCGTCAAGGCAATTCGAGAGCGTGCGGAAGGTGAAATACTCCCGGGCTGTGGAAAATTGACCCTGCATTGCCTCAAGGCGGCTGAGTTCACCGGTTGCCAGGATGCCTACGTACTCGGCAATCCCTTCGGTAATCCACGTAGAGACCCTCATGTTCCGGTTCCCATCGCCCAGGATTTTGGTTGATCCGGATCGCTCTGCCACAAGCTGGTGCACGATCTCGTGCACAAGGACACGAAGCATCCGCGTTCTGTCCGCATTGAGCGGGTCCGTGATCGGCGAGTGGATCATGAGAAGACCCACGTCGGCATCTGCGTAGGGTGCCATCGCCATCGTTGGAGAGATCGCTCGCCGGAGCTGTTCACAAGCATCCGTATTGGAGTGAAAGACGCATAGGTGCAGTGCTCGACAGGGACGAAATCGGAGGGTTTCGAACGAGAACGCGAGGCCCTGCGTCATGATCTCTGAGACCCATTGGATCACAGCCGCGTCTTCGGCTGGGGAATGGTGGAGCACAAACCGCGCGTGGTTTTCTTGCACGTACGGGTCTGGGACATACGAAACGAGGGAAGCGGTCACTCCTTCTCCTTGGGAGGAGATACCGTGGCGCTGAGCCAGAATGGAACAAGCCGCCAGGCATCGCGGAGTTCCGCACGAAGCCGTTGGGCGTCCGGCTCCCAACGCTCAAGCTCCCTCCAGAACGCGCTCGAGTGATTGGGATGCCATGCGTGACACAGTTCGTGTAGCAGGACATAGCGCACAAGTGGCTTCCGCAGGAACAGCAACTGTGCATTCAAGCTCACCGTCCGCCGGGTGGAGTAGCTACCCCAACGTGTCTTCTGGCAACGGATCGATATTCGATCGACGCGCACGCCGAGACGATCTGCCAGCCGCGCCGCCTCCGGAATCAGCACGGATTCTGCCTTGCGAATCAACCAGCGTTTGAGTGTGGATTGCCACGAGGTTTCGGGCGCAAGGACCAGGACACCCGCCTGGCGCTCCATGAAGGGGGCCCCAGGATTCCATTCCATGTGCCAGACCTCGTCCACGGCCTTCAATTCGATCTGATCCGGCCGCTCGCTCGGGTCCGCCATGCGGTTCCTCAACCCGGCAACTTCGGCAAGCGCTTGCCGGATCCATGACTTCCGCTGTTCAATCAACTTCGGAATGCGAGAACGTTTGAAGCCCTCAGGGATGACTACGACCAGACCCTCCTGAACGCTCACCCGGAAGCGCACGTGCTTGGCACGCGCGCTTTCCCGGACTGTGTACTCAAACGACACGATAGGAATCCCGCCTATAGTTCCCGCACGACTTCGTCCATCGGCTTGCGCGGGCGTGCCGTAGGCGATTCGGCCGAGAGGCCAAACGATATGGCTGCAATCATCTCCCCCTTCTCCCCCAACCACTCCTTCAACTCCGTGCTCGCATACAGGACATCGCAAATCCAGAGCGATCCGATGCCCAATTCCTGAGCTGTCAGCAACATGTTCTGGATGGCAGCGCCGATCGATTGGACATCGACCAACTCCTGAAACTGCTGGTCGATGGTGTGCGGTTCCCATGGATCCACGCCGTCAGGATTCAGAACGAAGATAGTGACCTGAGCAGTCTCCATGACATTCGCCGTCCACTTCGCGCTGCCGGTGTCATCTCCTCGTTCTTCCCAAGCAACCAGCGTCTTTCGCAAGATATCAATCATCTCAGCCCGCTTGTTCTCGCGGACTACGATGAACTTCCACGGTTGGCGATTCTTCCCGGATGGCGCACGCGTTGCCGCAGACAGAATGCGCTCAATTGCATCACTTGGCAGTACGTCGGATCGAAAGCTTCGGATGCTTCGCCTGGCCATGATGGCATCGTAGGTATTCATGGAACCTCCAAGTTGTGTTGAATCTGATTGTCGGATCGAATGGCCCAGCAGTATGAGAGCCGTGTCGGAACTTATACCGAAACCGCTCACACGTGCAATCCCGGAGTCAGTGTGCCGAGAATTACGTGGAGGCGCAAGCACGCTTGGCCGTCACGCGCCAAACCCGAAGGGTCGTTTCTCCTCCAGACTCTTCATCGCTGCCGCTTCCGGAGGCAAGCAAGCTGCCGCCCGGGGACCAAACTGCACAGAGCGCGATGCCATGATCCGACGGAATCTCAAGCAGTATAGCGGCGTCTCCGTTCCACATGCGGACGAAGCCATCCGTTCCGGCTGAGGCAAACCAGTCGCCGGCAGGGGCCGGCAGGCATCCGTCACTCGGCCAATCCGACGAGTTCACCGCACAAGTATGACCTTCAAGCCGTTGGTCTTCGCGCGCTCGGGTTGTCACAACTGTTCCTTCCCAATCTCCATCCAATGCTCGAATCCCTGGACGACATGCACGTGGCTTCGTTGCAGTGACCTCTCCCTGCCTGCATGCTACAAGCATGGGATGTACGATCGAAGTCGCATGGGAGAGCGTATGAACGACAAGCGAGATCTTCTCCGGCACTACTTGGCATCGTTGGCGTATCGGATGCAAAAGGCGCTTCGCGATGCACCTTCCGGGTTCGGAGCATTCCGATTGCGTCCGGATGTTCGCACGCCAAAGGAGCTTGTCCGGCACATGACGAGCGTGCTTGGGTACGCGCGGACGTTCTTCATTGGCGGAGTGTACCAGGCGGAGCCTCTGGAATCGCTCGCTGCCGAAGTAGCACGCTACCACGAGGTCCTTGGAAGCTTGAGCGAACATTTCCGGCTCGGCAAGTTCACCTCAATGTCTCCCGAGCGGTTCTTGCAGGGACCGTTATCGGATGCGATGACGCATGTCGGCCAACTCGCGATGCTGCGGCGACTGCACAACGCACCTGTGCCTCCCGAGAACTTCATCATGGCCGACATCCATTCGGACAACTTCTCAGCCCATCAGGCCGTTCCCGTTTCTCCAGATGATCACTGGCATACGCCTGCAGACGCTCAGGAGGTCTAGGCACTCGAGACCAACGTGATCCCTCCGACGGTGAGCACCATGCCGATCAGCTGGCGTGGCTGCAGCGGTGTGCCGCCGATGATTACGGCCATCAGCACGCCAAATAGGGGAGACGTGAAGGCAATCGGCATGACCTGACCCAGACTGCCACCTTTCAGCGCCACGTAGAAGCAGAGCATGCCGACAGCGCCTGCCAACACGCCGCCACCCAAGACGACATGCAAGAGCGCTTTCGGACCGGCATCAAGGAGGCTCCGCCATTGCGGTGCGCTGGCAAGCGCAAGAATTACAAGGGCAACGGCCGTTCGGATCGTAATGCCCACGTGGGGCGGGAGGTCCCCGAGCATGAGCCCCTTCTTCTCGAGGTAGCCGCCGATTCCCCAAGCAGCGGCTGTCAATAGCGCAAAGAGCTGGAAACGCATGAGCGTCCTTTCCAATCTGTAGATGGACCCAAGCTAAGGGCCTGAGATTGGAGCGTCAATGCCATGGGTTACAGGATGTACTCCGACAGGTGGAGCTTGATCCAATCATCACAGTAGTACCCGAAGTGCGACTCGATCGTGCGGTGCGTCAGATCGAATAGGGAAACACTCCCACCAATGACCGTCTCATTCCCGTCAGGGCTCTTGGGCAGCTTCTCGTAGTAGTTCGGATGGTCACCGTAGGGTGCAAGGAAGTCGATGAGTTCTTTCGCCTTGTCGTAAGAGATCGGGCCATTCTCAAGCGCTTCCAAGGTTCTTCGATTCAGCTCGTCGTATCTCCATTGCGAATCATCCGCTGTGGAGCCTGTCAGCTTGCTCGTCCACCAATCCATCGAACACATCCTCATCTCCGGGCAGATGCACTGATTCGAAGCGATCACCACTTTGCCCTTGAGCCCGCGAGATGCCGCGAAGTAGTAGGACTTCGGGCAGTTGTGCTCGTCTCGCGTCCGGTTGATGAATCCAAGACGAGTGAACGCGTCTTTGTGCAAGCGCTTGCGCATGAAGCGCCAGAGGTCGGGGTTGTAGTCTGCTAGGAAGACGCTCGGGACCTCGTACCCTTCCCATCGCACCATGGCCCCATTCTTCAAGACGGCGTCGGTGTGCTTGTGTTTGTCGAAGACCTCCTTGTTTGGGAGGTGCTTTTCCACCGTATCTCGGGGATAGGATAGATAATCGAGTGCAGCGGTAGACATTCCCGCCTCAACGACACCGGCACGATCCTTCTTCCCATTGCGACCTACCCCGGCCAGTGGATAGAGCCACGTCACTCCTCGCGTTGCGTTGACAATGTGATCCGCCGCCTCATCAGCTGTCGATCCGTTCTCGATCGCATCCCGCACCAAGAGTAGGGAGTTGATGCCAAGCTGATCCGGATTGCTGTTGGCACCGCGGATGACGTCTACTCCTGCGGCAACTCCGTTCACGTTCATGGCGGCGATACTGCCGACCATTCCCGGGGCATTCATGGACACGAGCGGCAACGTGTCGGCTTCCACTCCGGGAGGCTGCGGGTTGTAGATCGTCAGGCAGGCAAGATCCTGGAAGACTCCCCCTGTGGGGAACATGAAGTCACGACCGAACAAGGCTCCATCCTTGGACGCGCCGTTAATGAGCGCCAACGCGTTGCAGCCGAGCAGGATTCGAAGGAGTTTTCTGAAGCGAGCCTTTTTCAGTTTCGGAAGCTTGAGAGCGTACAGGTGTGCGAGCAGGGTATCGAAACCCGTGTTAATTGCCCACAAGTCCTCTGGCTTGATCTCTACAGGAATCTCGGCCGCCGCACACCCTGCAACCAACCCTTGAACTTCCTGCTTGAGCGCATCAGGGATGTTTGCAAGCGCGTTTCCATCCTGGATGTTGTCGTAGATGATCTCGATAAGGAGATCGTGTAGCTCCTGCTCCTTCTCCGTAGGCTTGTAGCCTCCCTTAGGCGCTTTGCCGATGCCGAGGAGCATCTCCCAAATCGCGTAGTCGATGTACTCTGTAGCGAGTCGATCGACAGCCTGCGCTGCCAAGTACCCCATCGCAAAGCCCATCTCTCTATGAGAGCCTTCCAGATAGAATACTCGTTTCGCCTCACCTGTACCGTAGTTCTTCGCCACGGCGTGTTCAGCAACAAGGCCGATCTGATCGTTGATGAGTTTGGGAGGGACGATTTGGCTCGGATCTACATGAAAGCCATCTTTGTCAAAAACGTCGATCAGTTGCTGGAGTCGAGTAGCAGTTTGGGGCGACATTGCATCATCTCCTTGCCAAGCGGCGAGTCTTCGTATCACGTAGTTTCTCAGATAACGCGTTTGGCGTGAAATTAATCCGTGCGAAATCCTGCGGTTTGCGCTACGCATTTCCCCATCCAGCCCGTTCGTGCTAGCATGCTCCGGAGGTGTAACGCATGAAGGAATTCTCTTTCCTAATCGGCAACTGCCCAGGCGCACTCGTCGAGATGGCCGGTCTTCTCAAGCAGGATCACGTCAATATCGACGGCATCGCTGGTCTCACTGTGCTGGAGGAGGGCGTCGTCAGTCTTGTAACTGACAACCCTGGAACTACACGCAAGAAGCTGAAGGAATTGGAGATCGACTTCGAAGAGCGCGAAGCGATCGTGATGGACTTGCCAAACCATTCCGGCGAACTCGCGACGCTCCTGGGGCGCCTGAAGGAAGACCATATCAACGTCCTGTCCATCTACGCGGGCGTCGAGAAAAGCAAACTGATCTTCACGGTCGACCAGTTGGATCGAACCAAACAGATTCTGCGACTCGAGTAGCTCCCTTGTCTACTGGAAGGCAAATGCCCGTGCAGGAAGGCGCGCCTGGATGCATCTTTCTGCACGGCTGCACGCCTTCATAACCTCTTCACAGCCCGCGATTAGACTAGCGCTAATCCCACTGCAAGGAAGCGATGTTCATGCGCGTTGCGTTTTTCGTGAGCATGGTCGCGATCGTCGGTGTCCTTCTGTTCACATCAAGCTGTAGTACATCCCCAGACGACTCCATCACAATGCATGAACCCAGCTGGTCGCCCCCTTCGTTGGAGGCCGTGATTGCGGAGTTGCAGAACCTGGGCTTCGACGATTTCATCGAAGCATCCTACCGCCTCTATTTGATGCGATTCCCTCAGTTGCTGACACACTACGGGTTGACTGCAGGGTTCGGCGTCAGGAATGATCGACTCGATGACTACTCCGAGACATACATGCAAGAGACCCGCGCCATTGAATCGCACATCCTCGATCGATTGCGCGCGTATTCACGGGACACGCTCGATCCTGATCGGCGATTGACTTACGACGTCTGCGAATGGTATTGGGACGATATCGTCCGCGCACAGGAGTTCGCAGACTATGACTATCTGATCTCGCACTACTATATCACCAGCCGCGATTGGGCGCTGTACGATCTACTTGTGGAGGTTCATCCGTTCATCTGTCGCGAAGATGTCGAGGACTTCATTGCCCGGCTCGCAGGCATTGAAACCCAATTCGATCAGTTGATTGCCGCGCTGGACAAGCGAGCGGAGATGGGGCTGTTGCCTGCGAAGCTCATCCTTCGCCAAGCCATCTCGAACCTTCAGGGACTTGCGTATGCACCCGCAGAGTATCATCCGTACCTCAATGAGCTGACTGCTGGGATGGACATGGTTGCATCCCTTACGGCTAGCGAGAAGGATGCCTTCCGGACACAGGCCTTGGAGATTCTCGAATCCCACGTCTCCCCGGCATACAGACGCCTCTACGAGAAACTTCAGTCGCTTGAGGATGTCGCTCCAGATGCATTGGGATATGGAGCCCTTCCTGGGGGAACAGAGTACTACGCGTACGCGCTTCGCCATCAGAATCAAACCGATCTCACTGCAGAGGAAATTCACGAGCTTGGGCTTGCGCAAGTTGACCGTATCACCGATCGGATTCGTGCGGCGGCATCTGAACTCGGCTATCCGGAGGATCTGTCCATCGCGTCCATTTTCCGTCGGGTTGTTGAAGATGGTGGAACGATCCCGGCGGACGAAGTTATCGCAACCCACGAGCGGTTGCTCGCGGATGCGGAAGCTGCTGTGCTTGAAGTCATTGAGCGGCTCCCGTCTTCCGATGTGGAGATCATCGGTGCTCCGCAAGGGGCCTACTACAGACCTTCGAGTGGGCACCAGCCCGCTCAGTTCGTGGCAACGATTGCCGGGGCGCAGCCCTATTTTGGCCTGCCGACCGTGACGTACCACGAGACGGTGCCGGGCCATCATTTGCAGATTGCATTGGCCAGCGAGCTTGATCTCCCGCGGCTGAGAAGGACCGAAGTTTTCCTCGGATACGCGGAAGGCTGGGCGCTCTATGCGGAGCAATTGGCGTGGGAACTCGGATGGTATCGAGATGATCCATACGGAAATCTTGGGCGGCTCTCAGACGAGATGATGCGGGCCGTGCGGCTCGTCGTCGATACGGGGCTCCACACCAAGAATTGGGCGTTCAACGAGGCTGTGTCATACTTCGCGGAAAACACGGGACGTCCCATCTCATTTGCCCGTGGCCAGGTAATGCGCTACTTGGTCTGGCCCGGCCAGGCAACGGCATACATGATTGGCCAACTGAAGCTCCTTGCGCTACGCGAACTCGCCCAAGAGACCCAAGGCGAAGCTTTCGATCTCAAGGCGTTCCACTCGTTAATTCTGGGCAGTGGGAGCCTTCCCCTTGAGATCCTGGAACGGCAAGTTCGCACGTCTCTGAACCTGGACTAGCCCATGACGCCATCGGTGTCAATCCGTTTTTCGTGCGTACGTGGAGCGTTGGCTTGCTCCGAAACGAGGCAATCATGAAGCAACTGACCCTGAAGTTCGTCGCGGCCCTCGTGCTCTTCCTCTTCATCGGTACTGCAGCCATTGCACAGATCCCGACCTATGCCCCCTCCTGGACACCGCCGACCGAGGAAGAAGCGCGTGCCATGTTGGAGGGCTTGCCGTTTGCCGAGTTCGCCGAAACCGCCTATCGTATTCACCTGCTACGGTCCCCGCAGACGATGACCCGCCTCGGTGCCGCAGAGGAACTCGGGGTACGCAACGACCGGCTGGACGACTATTCCGAATCCTATCTCTTGGAGACTCAGCGCATCGAGTCGCTGATGCTCCAGCAGTTGCGCACCTATGACCGCCAAGCACTGTCTGAGACCGAGAGAATCACCTTTGACATCCTCAGGCACTACTGGCAAGTGCTCGTCGATGGGCATGAGTTTCTGTATGACGACTACCTCGTCACTCATCTCTATGGCGGAAGTCCAGACTGGTTGCTGTTCGACTGCTTGACGAACGAACATCCTATGCAATCCGCCGAGGATGCTGTTGACTTTCTGGCGCGGCTCTCCCAAGTCGGTCGGCAATTCGATCAGCTCGTTGCGGGGCTGGAGACACGGCGCCAGCGTGGCATCATTGCCCCCCGACGCGTCCTTTCGACCGCGATCTCGAAGATCTACGGTCTGGCAACAACCCACGCGACGCAGCATCCGGTGTTCTATGCCTTTGCGTTGCAGATCGGCGCCATCTCCGATCTCACTACGGACCAGAAGCAGGAGATGCTCTCTCACGCAATCTACTTCGTCACTGCCAGCGCAATTCCCGGCTACCAGCGTCTCTACACGAAGCTCACTGAGCTTGAGTCCGAGGCCCCGGAAGCCATTGGGATTCAGGCGCGTCCTCACGGCAAAGCCTACTACGAGTACGCCCTGGATTTCTACGTGGGAAACGGCCGTTCGGCGGACGAGCTGTATGACTTCGCCCTCGATGAAATCGTCCGGCTACAGCAGGCGCTTCGACAGGAGGGCGTCGCACGCGGCCTACGAGACGCCGCAACGATTTCAGAGATTATCTCCCTTGCGATGATCGAGGGGAAGTCGATTCTCAACGAGGGAATCCCCGACGAGTATCAGCATCTTGTGTCAGAGGCAAAAGATGCCGTTGAGTCTGCGTTCTCCGTGATTCCAGAGGCGTCTGTGATGATCGTCAGCAATCCGTTCTACGTCAGCTTCTATCGGAGGGCACCACTCGATGGCTCCAGAAGGGCGGAGTTTTCCGTGCGTGCGACCGGAGAGGAGCCGAAGTACATGATGCCGACCATGACCTATCAGCAGACTTACCCGGGACACCATCTGCAAATCGCACTCGCGCTTGAGGCCGATTTGCCGTTGCCGCAGCAACTCATCCTCTTCCCTGCGCACACGAATGGATGGGGGGCATACGCGGAGCAGCTCGCTTGGGAACTCGATGCGTACAATCCTGAGAACACCACAGATGATGAGTACGCGAAATATGGAAACATCGGCCGTTTGTCACAGGCACTCAATCGTGCCGTGCTCATGGCAATCGATCTTGGGATCCACACACGAAATTGGACGTACGATGAAGCACGAGGTTTCTTCGCCGCGCATACCGGCATTCCAGCTCCAGCGGCCGAGACATCATTGCTTCAGATCCTTGTTGCTCCGGGTGAAACGTGCTCGACCGTGGTCGGGTACCGGAAGTTGCTTGATCTGCGCTCGGCTGCACAAGCAGCGTTGGGAGACCAGTTCACACTGACGGGATTTCACGATGTCGTACTCGGCAGCGGTTCGCTTCCCATGTCCGTCCTAGAGCAAGTCGTCGAGGACTACATCGAGGCCAGGCGCGCCCAGTAGCTAGTCGGTTCCGACCGAAGGCTGAGCCTCAAGCGCATTCAGTGCGAAAGCCCATTGGTCCGCGAATTCGTCCAATTGCTTGTCCTTCGGCTTGCCGATGCCGTGTCCTGCACGAACATCCACGCGCAGTAGAATGGGCGCATCTCCCCCTTGTGCATGCTGCAACGCAGCCGCGAACTTGAAGCTGTGTGCCGGATAGACGCGATCATCATGGTCCGCTGTCGTGACCAACGTCGCAGGATAGGCCGTACCTTTGCGAACCTTGTGGTAGGGCGAGTAGCTCAAGAGGATCGGGAACAAGTCAGGATCGTCCGGTGAACCATAGTCCGAGATCCAGTACGCCCCCACTGTGAACTTGTGGAACCGCAGCATGTCGAGCACGCCCACTGCAGGGAGACAGGCGCCAAATAGGTCAGGACGTTGCGTCATACACGCGCCGACGAGCAATCCTCCGTTGCTTCGCCCCTGAATAACGAGTCTGCGCGTCGACGTCCGATGTGTCTCAATCAGCCACTCTGCAGCTGCAATGAAGTCCTCGAAGACGTTTGGCCGGTTCTCGCGCGCACCGGATTGATGCCATTCCCGGCCGTATTCGCCACCACCACGAATGCAGGCGACAGCAAGTTGCCCCCCCATCTCCATCCAAGCCAAGTGATCGATGCGGAAGGTCGGGGAAGCCGGGCTGTTGAAGCCTCCGTATCCGTAGAGACAGGTCGGCGTACCTGAATCTACGACTGTCGTTCGTTTCCTAGAGATGAAGACAGGCACACGAGTTCCATCATGGCTCTGATAAAACTCCTGCTCGGTGATGTAGTCCGATGGATTGAACGCCAGTACTTGATCGCGAAGTGTGCGCGTCGTTCTTCGCGCAGGTTCGTACACCAAAACATGCCACGGTGTGGCTGGATCCGAGTACATGAGGTAGATACGCTCGCCGTCATCCGAAGCCGTGAGCAGAGGAACGGTCCCGCGACTCGGCAGATCGACATCCTGGAGGTGCTTGCCATCTGCTTCGTGGATCGACACCACGGATGCAGCGTCGGACAACCCTGTCAGCGCAAACCGTTTGCTGGTGTAGCATCCGTGCTGCAACACGCGGTTCGACTCCGGCACAATCTCACGCCAAGCGGCCGAATCGGGAGCGCCTACGTTCATCGCGATCACGCGGCCAAATGGCGCGTCGCGATTCGTGAGGAAGAACAACTCGTCCCCGTCGTTCCCAAGGTAGAGGAATGAATCTTCGAACGCCTTAACGAGATCTCGCACAACAGCGTTCGGGTCTTCAAGATCCACGAGGGCGATGCGGTGCCTTCGATACGTTCCCTTCTGGATACGGATCACAAGATAGCGATCGTCCTCTGTGACCTTCCCGAAGAAGAGCCACTGGGGTTCATCAGGACGCTCGAAGACGACGCGGTCTTCGGATTGCGGTGCGCCGAGCTTGTGGAACCGGAGCGATCGCCCCACGGTGGGCGCCTTGTACATCTCTCTTGCCTCTGCCGGGCCAACCGAAGCGTAGAAGAACCCACGCTCGTCCTTTCGCCAACTCGGCTCCGGAAACTTCAACCACTCAAGCTCGTCTTCCAGCAGCTCGCCGGCCTCAACATCGTAGATCGCCCATCGCTGCCAATCCGACCCCGCTTCCGCAAGTCCGTAGGCAAGGTAGCGGCCACTCGGACTGGGTTCGAATCCGGAGACGGCGATCGTTGCGTCGTCACACAGAGACTCCGGATCGACAATCACGCTTGGGGAGCTCTCTCCACCCACGGGGCTCCAACCAAGCGATGGCTGGCGCGCGTCCGGCGCCTGAAGCGTGAAGAAGATCCGTCCGCCAGCCTGTTTCGGGATTCCCACGATCTCGAAGTGCGCAAGCGCATCCATTCGCGCTCGAATCCCCTCCCGGAACGGAATTCGATCAAGCATAGCGTAGGTCTGCGCGTTCTGAGCTTCAATCCAGTCGGAGATTTCAGGCCCATCGACGTCTTCCAGCCAGCGGTAGGGATCGGGCACGGTCACACCATGTAGGATATCGGCGTGATTGCTGCGTCGGGTAGCCGGTCGTTGTGGTGCCTCGCCCGAGTGTCTCATCGCGCTCCTGTAGCTGAAGTTGCTCAAGCCTACTCCTTGGAGCATGTGCCTGCAATCCGACCCTTCCATTCATGGCATTGACCCTGTAATGCGGAGTATGCTTGTGCCATGCCCAAGCAAGGTGTATACGACATCGCCATTATCGGCGGCGGCGCCGCCGGGTTGACAGCAGCGTGGTTTGCAGCTCGCGAAGGGCGTCAGGTTGCTGTGCTGGAACGTATGCCGCAGCCTGGGCAGAAGCTCGCGCTCTCCGGTGGAGGGCGCTGCAATGTGCTGCCTCAAGCAGTTGATGCAGCTCAATACGTTTCGGATTCTTCTCACTTCATTGTGCGGAATCTTCTGAGGTCGTGGCCATTGGATGACGTACGCAGTTTCCTCACGGACTCGATCGGCATTGACATCCGGGAGGATTCGGGCACCGGCAAGCGCACGGTCCGTGGGGGCGGGGAAGCTCTTCGCAAGCAGTTGCTGTCGTCCATTCGAGCAAAGAAGGGTATTGTGCGTACGGACACCGAGATCACCAAGATCCGCAGATCCAAGCCGTTTGAGCTCACGCTGGCTAAGGGTGGGCGCACCATTGCACAGCGTGTCATCGTTGCCTGTGGGGGATTCTCCTATCCAGAGACAGGCAGCGACGGTTCAGGATGGGAACTCGCGCGAGCCAGAGGTCATGAGATCATTCCAGCATATCCAGCACTGACATCGCTTGTTGGAGCAAGGTCCTCTCACCGCAATTTGGCCGGGCTCACCATCGAAGCCACCGTGACTGCACGATCGCCGGAAGATGAAGCATCAACCACCGGCGGTTTTCTCTTCACACATCGAGGGTACAGCGGTCCTGCAGTCCTTAACACAAGCCACATCGTCGCACGGGCCAGACAACACCGACTGGAAGCCGAGGTCTTCGTGTCGTGGACTCCTCATGATGCCGACGCCTGGCGTGTTCTGCTCTCTGGTGGGAAGCGAACGATACGTGGTGTATTGACTCGCGAGATGCCGGATCGGTTGGCCGATCTCATCCTCAATGAGTCGAACTTGCAGGATGTGCGGGTCGCGACGCTCACAAGAGATGCCCGAGAGATGCTGATTCGCGCACTGACGCAATACCGGCTCTCGATTACACGCAACGACGGATTCCATAGCGCAGAGGTCACTGGAGGCGGCGTTCCACTTTCGGAACTGACGGCCAAGACGTTGGAGTCCAAGCACGTCCCCGGCCTCTACTTCTGCGGAGAGATGCTGGACGTCTTCGGCCCTGTTGGCGGATACAACTTCCTCTGGGCCTTCGTTACTGGACGCCGCGCTGGAGAGGCCGCTTCAAGGAGCCTTCTCGAGCAACGCGAAGGCTAGCGGGGCACCGAAGCGCGCGAATGGTTGTGAAACAGCTTGCTGACGATACGCCATGAGCCGTCGATGCGGTGCAGACACACGAAGTCCGTGTACTTCGGAGCTTCGTTCTCGAGAATCTCGATACGCGCAACGGCCGCGTTTCCTTCGATCTCGATCCAAGGGAACTCGAATCGCGTGTTCGGGTGGATGGCTTTGGGATGGTTCTTCGTCATTTCCTCTCGGCCCACCCAATCCGCGGCAATCGTCATTCCCGTTCTCCCATCGATCTCCGGCACCAGCATTTGGAAGCACTCGGCAAACTCGCGCGCGAATGGACCGCTGCCTCGCTGGACATACATGTCTCGAATGTAGGCATCTTCCAGGATTTGGCGAATCCGGGAGCAATCGTGTGCTTGGGTGGGCGACTTGACCGATTCCACGACAGATCCTCCTTTGTGGTTTCCGTTGAAGTGTTCCGTTCGCTAAATCAGCGCAAACGTGCGTCCCATCGAGGCAAATGCTTCAAGGGCCTTCTCGATCTGTTCGTCAGTGTGCGTTGCCATCATGCTGATTCGAAGCAGTGCTTGACCTTGGGGAACTGCAGGTGATATGGCAACATTCACGTATACACCTGTATCGAATAGATGCCGCCACACCTTGAGCGCATCCAATGAATCCCCGATAAACACTGGAATAATCGGCGTAACGCTGTCTCCCACATTGAAGCCCAAGGTCCGAAGCCCGTCACGCATGCGCCCAGCAATAGCATTCACTTGCGCAACACGCTCCGGCTCTCGTTCGATAATCTCAAGTGAGGCCAGTGCTGCCGCAACGTTCGGCGCAGGAAGGCTGGCGCTGAAGATCAGCGATCGGGCCAAGTGCCGGATCCACTGAATAACGTCGGTCCGTCCGGCAATGTACCCACCAATCGATGAGAGCGATTTGCTAAAGGTTCCCAGCAACAGGTCGATGCGATCCGCAACTCCCTGTGCATGTGCGGTTCCGCGTCCGTCCCCGACAACCCCGATGCCATGTGCATCATCAACAAGAATGCGCGTATCCGTCTTTGCGCAACGCGCAGCAATGTCTCTCAGCGGAGCCATTTCCCCGCTCATGCTGAACACGCCATCGGTGATCAAGAGCTTGCCAGCTTGCTGCGGAGCCGCTGCAAGAACCCGTCCCAGGTCCTCCATATCGTTGTGCGCGTAGCGATGCATCCGCCCGAATGACAGTCGGCATCCATCGAGGATTGAGGCATGGTCCTCCTTGTCGCAGATCACGACATCCCCACGTCCCAGCAACGCCGAAATCACTCCAAGATTGGTCTGATATCCGGTACTGAAGACGATCGCATCTTCTTTGTCAAGGAAGGCGGCCAAGCGAGCCTCGAGTTCACAGTGCAAGGCAAGTGTTCCATTGAGGAATCGAGATCCCGTGCAACTTGTCCCGTACTTCTTGATCGCTTCCTGCGCTGCTTCCCGAACTGCGGGGTGCATGGTGAGACCGAGGTAGTTGTTGGAGCCCAGCATGATGAGCCGTCTGCCTTGGATAACGATTTCGGTGCCCTCAGCATGGTCAAGTGGAATGAAGAACGGATAGAGGCCCAGTTCCTTTGCGCGCGTAGGGCTGGCAGGATACCCCATTCTCTCTGCGACAGCAGGATCCGCATGGAATGCATGGCACTTCTCGAACACGTCCACAATAACTTCCTTTCCCAGGAACTACTTCACGCCGTAGTACAGAGAGAGCACCCATTCGAACCACTTGGACGGGAGTACGTTCTTCATTCCCGCGGCAAGACGTTGGGCAACAGGACCGACCGTATAACGAACACGCGGGGCACGCTTGCGCAGGATGCGCGCAACAAGCCGGGCAATGGCTTCCGGCGAGGCACCTCCCCGTTCGTCCTTTTCCACAATGGAGAGCACATGCTGCTGCGCCGCGCGATAGGCATCCGCTTCAGTTGCGGCGTGGACGAGCATTCTGTTGTCGGTGAATCCTGTCTTGAAATCCCCGGGTTCGATCAGCACAGCTCGGATGCCAAAAGGGCGGATCTCCATTCGGAGCGCTTCCGTCAGACCCTCCAACGCAAACTTCGTCGCGCTGTAGAGCCCCTGGAACGGAAGCCCAATCCGCCCGCCAATCGAAGAGATGTTCAGGAGCGTTCCGTAGCCTTGTGCTCGCATGGCCGGAAGCACAGCACGGCAAACACGAAGGATTCCCAGCAAGTTGGTATCGAAGATCGCGCGCGCCTCGTCATCTGAAGTCTGCTCGACGGCCCCACCGAACCCAAAGCCTGCGCAGTTAATGACCGCATCAATTCGGCCATATTGATCGAGTATCGCGTCAACGCCTTGCTTCACCGATGCTTCCTGGTTGACATCCACCTTGATTGCGGAGAGTCGGGCCGTCGCCGGAACCTCCTGCTTGAGGGTTCCCAGCACCTCTTCGGACGGACGTCGGGTGGTCCCGATGACCTGATACCCCATGCGTGCAAGATGCAGCGCGCACGCCTTGCCGATGCCGGACGAGGCACCGGTTACAAGCACAACTTTGTCACGATTCGATGCCAAGAGAAAGCCCCCCTTCTGTCCACAACGACCGTGCTGGATCTTACACGCTCAAGGCCCGGTGCGGCTATTGGTTTGCCTCCACTTCATCCATCTCAGACAACAGACGCCATTGCTCGCGGAGGTCATCCCACGTCCGCGATGTATCCACACGAGCCATTGCAAACCGGTGTTTGGCTCGATCCGGATCCTGCGCATCGGTGGGTTTTGGCTTCGAGAAGAGGATTGGCGGCGGTAGGGTACGACCTGTTCGTCCAGCCATTCAATGGCCCCTTCCATCCGATCAGGGGAGTCGACGAGACCCTGTAGCGAGTATCGCGGCCGCTGCTCGATGTAGGTCTCTCCCGCATTGACACCAAGGGCCTTCACGAGAACTGTCATGCCGGGATTCCGATCGCCGTCTGGATCGAACACGCGGGAATCCAGAGGGTCTCTTGGCGGCAGATCGATACTCGGAAGCTCCAGCACTGCCTCTCGGACTTCCCGGTAAGGTGCTTGACGGAACTCGATCCCGAGAGCTGTCTCGACGAGATCAGCGATCCGTGGCATCGGGAGCAGGGCATTCATGAATGCATCGGAGTTCGTTTTCTCCACCAGGGGAGTTCCATCATCGACGTACGTTCGCCAGTACCGATCGTACATGCGAGCCCTGAGCGCATCCTGTGCGCTGTCCACAAGCGGAATCACGTAGCTGACGCGCTGTACGCCCCCGCGATGGGGAAGCCGGCAAGCTGCGGGTAGATTTGGAGCACCGCATCATGGGCAGTCGGATGCGTCCGCTTCATCCGTTGTGTCCGGCAAATGAATCGATTGGTCAATCCAGCGAAAATCCGCGAATGTATACCCCTGATCCTCGATACGGTCAATGATCGAACCGAGTGTATCTTCTGCCAATGTTGGCGTTCGACTGAGAATCCATCCGAACTTCCGCGAAGGGTGGCCTACGACTGCGTAGGAATAGTCCGGTGCGAGATCGATGACCCAGTACGGCGCGGAGAACCACCAGAATCCGAGGAACCGGACGAAGCTCACGCGAAGTTTCGCCGGATAGCTTAGGTCAGGAATCCATGCGCGTCCCGTCGCAACATCCTTTCGACCTCCGGCGTCGTAGCAGGTGTTTACGACCTCGATCTGCCCGTTTTCGAGCAACGTGTACTCCGCTGTCGTGCCTTGTACACACTGTTTTTCAAAGGACGTTGGGATGCTCGCAACGGCGTACCACAGCCCCACATACCGGGCAACATCCAACGACTGCACAACACGTAGCGGTTCCGAAGCCACCCCGATCACCATCCCTGCCGCCAAGAACAAGATCGCTATGCCTACAGCCCTCATGATACCGCCTCCCCTGTCCAGCCTAGGCGGAATCCAGCAGCAAGCCAAGTGGCATCTAGCGTGTACCAGGATAACTGCGATCGTCTCCCCAGCCTTCCACGTCTTCGAGGTAGCTTGGTATCGTCATCAGACCTGCCTGCCAGAGAAAGGCTCGCCCTCGTGTAACGTGAGCCCCGGCACATCCACAAGCATCGCGTGATCGGAATGCAGCTCCGGATCGTGCCTAAGTCGGGGGATTTGGTTTTCAATGTCAACGGCGTAGGTGAACACCTCGATTCCATGGCCTTCGTGTCTGTGACTTGTCTGTGGGATTGCAGGGCTTGCACCCTTAACACCTTGCGCAATCGAAGCTGTTCAGGTGTCTCCCTCATCGACGTTCCTCACCGTGCTTGGCAACACCGACTCAAGAGCTTGTGTAGGGAACTCGGTCTCCGAGCGCTTCACGAGACGTCCTTGCTCTTGCCTCTCCATCAACTGCCGACCTTGTGTTCTCTGCATTCCTGGCCGAACAAGCCGAAAAGCCCGAAGGTTCCAACCGCGTGAAACGCAACTCCGTTTTCCAACCCATTAATGGCCAGTAGAACCACCAGCTTTCGGTCGTTCGCCACTCAATCAGGAGCAACACCATCATGACGGCAAGATCGACGAAAAATGCTCGCAAAACGCCTTGATCTCACGAATTCGCTTTCATGCGCGCTCAAGTCGCTGCTCGTGATCCGCAATTCCTACTTGCTGGAGGACTCCGGCGTTCCGCGACCGAAGATGAAGCGTCTCCTGAGTCAATTGGCTAGGCTCGGAGATCGAGAGACGTTCACGCAACGTTCCCGTGGGAGAATCCCTGAGCACCATGTTTTTGTCGAAAGGAACCTTATGCAATCGGACATCGCATGTAAGACTGTGGAGTCAATCCATGTGCTGGTAACCCGGCGTGTACTCACCGGGCAAGCGGAAGTCGTTCAGGAACTGGCAGCGCTTCTTCCAACCTTCTCTGATCTGCTCATCGGTCCCCCGATGGCAATGGCGATGGGATTCCCGAGAGACGGCAAGACGGACTATGACCTTGCATTCCCCGTGTCCAGTGGCACAGAGATGGAGGGCTTCGAGGCGAAAGAACTCCCGAGTTTGCCGATGTTTTCTGTAACCCATCGTGGGCCGCTTCAGGATGCAGATGAAGGAGAGAACCTCGCAGATACTTGGGAAGGTTTTGTCGAGTTCATCCGGAAGACCGGTGTGCTGTTGGGCGATGACCCGCAACGTTTCATCTATCACGAGGGCTTGGACTCGGTGGGTTCAGGCCAAGAGCGATTTGTGCTCGAAGTCCAATACGCCTATCACCTACCGATGTGGCTGGAGGCGTTCGAGCAAGGAGTCCGCAATTCCCTATCCGAAGATCGTGCGGCGCATGTGCTTGAAGGAGTCGAGGAGCTTGCAGCAGCCTACGATGGTTCGCAGGCTGCTGAATGGGTACAGGCGGCCGTTGAGAAGCTGGATCAAGAGGTTCCAGATGAACGTTCCCGGGCATGCATCCTGAACGGCTGTGCTCATCATTACATCGTGCAGAGCGCAGAGATTCTGAAGCAAGCCTGGGAGGCTTCCGGCCACAACCTGCGCAAGCTCGTGGCCAAGCTTACGGATGAATCACTTCTCGGCGGCAGATACTGGCTCGATGAATCCGGATCCGAGCCGCTGCTCTATATTGAACGTCGGCCTGCAAGATTGGATGCCTACGAGCAGGCAACAGATCCAAGAGAGAAGCGGTATCAGGCCTGCTTCTGTCCGTTGGTCCGTGACGCCATTCGAGAAGGCAAGCACGTTTCACGTACGTTCTGTCACTGTTCCGGCGGTTGGTACGTCCAGGAATGGGAAGTCGTGTTTGGGGAGAAGCCCCGGGTCGATCTCGTCAAGACGATGCTCGAGGGAGCAGACGCTTGCCTATTCACCGTTAGCATCCCTCCAGGATTCCTCTAGGAGTCCACTATAGCAAGCGCGAGTCCGGCCGTGCAATTGGGCTCGTGTTGCGCACGCAGCGCCGGCCTGCAACCTCAATGGCTCTCGGCCTGCGGCTTCAGCTCAAACACGGAGCCGAAGAACTTCGTTGAGGTCCTGTACGCGGATCCGAGACGGATTCGATTCGAAGGATGACGTTGCCCAATGGATCTGGGCACACCACTTCTGTCTCGTGGAGCATCCAATCGTTGGGTTCGTGTGCTCGCTGTATGCCTGCAAGAAGTGGAAGCACGGCTTGCAGTGCGTAGAAACAGAAGGGCTGCGCCAGATACAGACTGCTTCCACGAACAAGCGCCCGATCACCGATGCACATCCCTTCGCTACACCGTCCTTCGATGCGGTCCACGATCACTCGAAGATCGCCGGGCTTGGCGCGGGGTAGTTCGGCGTCGGTTCCCGATGTGTCCAGGTTCGTGGTCCCAAGCGGCCGCTGTTCGAGTCGCCACTGCGTCCGCCCTTTGGGATCCGGACATTGCACGCCATGGACACTCGCAATCCAATCTGCGTTCGGGTCGTCGTCCAGCACACGCTCTTTCGCAGCAACAAGAGTCAGCACGCTCTGCAGTGCGAACATGCAGATGGGCTTTCCCGGAGCGAAGTGCAAACGTCCGTTCCGGACAAGAAAACCTGTGCCAATCCCCATGGGCACCGGACCGGTGCAGACTCCGTCCACACGTTCGACCTCAATCCAAAGCTCGACCATGTTTGTCTCCCAGCTCAAGCTCTTGCAGTTTCTCCTGTGTAGGCAATCCCGATTCGACATCCCATCCCCGTGCCGTGTAGTACTCGTCCAGCATCGGTTCCAGTTCAAGAACCGATCCAGCAGATGGCGAATCCGCAGGACCGGCGGGTTCCTCAAGAAACCTTCTGGGCAGGGTATCGTCACGTCGATCGATCCCAAAGCGTGCGTTGATCATTCGCTCCACGTTCACGATCCGTTCGCCGACGGCACGAATCTCCTCTCCGGTATGGGGGCTCCCAATCGCCGCATTCAGTACAGCAGCTGTCTCTTGCCAATCCAGGATCTCCATGTTGTTGTAGACATTCTTGCAAATGCCGATTGCGTCCGAGATCGCTGCACGTTCTTCGTAATCCTTGACAACCAGCCCTTTGCCTCTCCATGCAAGCCGATCTGCGGCTTCCGCAACACCATAGCGTTCGATCGCGGCTTCATGATCCCCGGAGAACTCGAACCATGGCTCCGCCCGCAGATGGTCGGCGCCTCGACTGGCCACGGCGTTACCCAATCCATAGGCCTTCATGGCTCGGACGTCAGCCTGGAAGAGTTCCAATCCCTTGCTGTGCATTGCAAGCTCCCCTCCGATGTCGAGGCGTTCCGCAGCTGCGCGAACGCCATTCGCAAGTACGTTGCCGAAGCCCTCGCGTCGCGCGATCCGTTCGATGAGTTCCAGGACAACGGCCCCATTCCCGAAGGACACATCCAGTCCATCCGTGTCCTTGCGTTGGATCAGGCCTCGTTGTGTGCACTCCATGGTCCAGGCGATCACTTCGGAGGTTGTGATCGCATCCAACCCCAGTCGGTTGCATCGATCTACTGCCGCGAGTGCCAACGGCAAATCGGAGTTGCCTACCCTCATCGTGAATCCTGCAAGTGGCTCGTATTCCGGACCTTCGAACGCCAAGTTGGGAAACCTGCGATCCTGCACTTCGACATAGCGGCTGCAGTGAACCGGACAAGAAGCGCAGGTCATGGCTCGCACTTTGTACGCTTCTTCGATTCGCTCGCCGGAGACAGTCCCTGCGAACTCGCACGTTCCCGATTGGAAGTGCCGCGTAGGAAGTCCGCCCATTCCCTGGAGGATCGTCACGAGCTGGGTCGTGCCAAGCCTTGATCGAATCTCGTATTCGGGATGAGCAAGTATGCGTTCGCGCGCCATTGCCGTCAGCTCCCTGAACCTGCTCGAATCGTACGCCGAAATGGGCCGTGTGCCGCGTACGGCAATTGCCTTCAGTCGTTTTGACGCCATAAGCGTTCCCATGCCCGTGCGTGCGGCCGCACGGACGAGATCCGAAAACACACCCGCGAATGAGACACCCTGCTCCGCGGCGGGTCCGACCACAGCAACATGTACATCCGTCCCTCCGAGGAGCTCTTGGATCGCTCGGGTTGCCTCAACGGTGTCCAATCCGGACAGATCGGTCGCATCTCTCAACTCCACGCGATCATCGTCAATCCACAGAAAGACTGGGGCCGCCGCTCTTCCATGGATCTGAATCTGATCGATGCCTGCGCGACGCAACGCCGAGCCGAAGTCCCCTCCTGCATTCGAATCGCCGAGGATTCCTGTCTGCGGTGATCGGCCGCTGATGTTAAACCGTGCTCCCGATGGAAACCCGGTCCCAACCAAAGGCCCCGCACTCACCAAGAGCGGAGCATCTGGGGCCGTTGCATCGAGTTTCGGATGCAGCCGCTGGTGTAGCACAGCCATATTCAAGCCTCTGCCTCCAATGAACGCGAGATACACCGCTTGGCTCAGCACTGGGCGATGTACGCATTGGGCCGTGAGGTCAATTTCCAGAAGCTCTGGCATCCATCTCATGAGAAGAGTGTACTGCAGCGTCTCCGTTTTGCGGATTGGGCGGGCGGCTTGACGGAGCGTTTCCGGCGTAGTATTATTCCTGTATTATAATATTGCGGCCCTGGAGGTTCTGATGTCTCTTCAACACGCGGTGCTTGGATTCCTCAAATATGGCGCATTCACCGGCTACGATTTGAAACGTCTCTTCGAAGCTTCTGTCCGCCACTTCTGGTCCGCACAGCAGAGCCAGATCTATCAGACACTTGCTGATCTCGAGCGCCGAGGATGGGCGTCGGTTGAACTCGTCCGGCAGGATGATCGCCCCAACCGAAAGGAGTACTCGATCACCGCCGCAGGACGAGAGGAATTGCGCACATGGCTCATTCAGCCAAGAGCTGAGCCTCCGATTCGCTCTCCATTTCTTGTTCAATTGTTCTTCTCAGGCGAACTTGGTGATGAAGATGTCCTGGCTGTGCTTGAAGAGAAAGCGGAAGAGCTTCGCGGAGTTCTGGTACTGCTCGAATCCGGAACCGTCGCCCAGCCAGCCTATGCCAAGGGCATGCCCCATCGCGAGCAGTTCTTTTGGTACTTGACTCTCGACTACGGCATTGAATCCGCCCGTGCAACACTTGCGTGGTTGGAGATCGCCATCCAGAAAATTCGTGCTCGTGCCTATGACAAAGGCTTGGAAGGCGCATTTACACGGAGGAAAACACCATGAAGATTCTCGCAATCAATGGCAGTCCCCGCGGGGCTCAAGGCAATACAGACGTTCTGATTCAGGCGTTCTTGAACGGAGCGCGCGCCGAGGGAGCGACGACTGAGGTTGTCTATGTCGCCGATTTGGACATCCACCCATGCATAGGGTGCTTTGCCTGTTGGACCCGAACGCCGGGGGTCTGCATTCACAAGGATGATATGCCGGAGATGCTTCAGCGCGTTCGTCAAGCCGATATCCTGGTTTTGGCAACCCCGCTTTATGGGAACATGGTGACAGGCATCCTGAAGAATTTCATCGATCGCATGCTCCCTCTGAGCAATCCTGCAATCGAAAAGATCGGAAGCGAGTATGTGCATCCCGCCAGGTATGACGATGGTGTGTTTCGATTCGTCGTGATTTCGAACGCAGGGTTTCCCGAAACACACCACTTCGATGGCCTTCGCGCAACCTTCAGCCAAATGGAGTCCGGCCCGCGCGCAGGCTGTGCAGGCATGATCTGCTGTGCTGCGGGCCCCATGTTGACAACTCCCGGCATGCACGATCGCGTGCAATGGTACCTGGATGCAACGATCGCTGCCGGCAGAGAAGTTGTACGCGATGGGAGAATCACTCCGGAAACGCAGTCCATCCTCGATCACTCCCTTGCCGAAGACCCCGCAGCCTATGCCGGAACGATCAACGCATACTGGCAATCCGTTGGCGTGAATCTTGCGGATTCCAACGATCGCCCTGGAGTTGATGAGGCAACGCATCCCGTACGCATTGAGCCCGGCGTGGACGACGGGAGCGTGCGTGGCCTCGTCTCCCGCTTGTCGAACGCAAGTTTGCCGGAAACGGCAAATGAGCTCTCAGCCGTCATCCAATTCGACATCAAGGACGAAGATCCCGGTCAGTACTACCTGGAGATTGACACGGGAAGGTGTACCGCGTACGAGGGCAGGCACTCGGCACCTTCGCTCACCATCCACTCCCCTGCCCAGGTGTGGCTCAACGTATGCACCGGGAAGCTCGATGGCGCAGCAGCTTACATGTCCGGGCAGTATCAAGTAACTGGAGATCTGTCGCTGTTGATGCAATTCGGGAGTCTCTTTGCCGAAGCCTAAACTTCCGAAAGGCCGGGGCCGGGGCTATGCTCTTGGCATGAATCGACTTGAGCGAGTGAGAGAGGTCGTGGACCGGATTTTGCTCGAGGTCCAAGATGCAGAGGGCAAACGCTGCGGATTCGTGCACCTGTACGGTGTATCGCAGTCCGCAGCCTTCCTGGCATTGCAGCGCGGATTGAACTCCGAACTTGCAGCTATCGCAGGTATGCTTCACGATATCGCAACCTACGAGTCCGGCAACCCGGCAAACCATGGTCCCCGCAGTGCGGAACGCGCTGTTGGCATTCTTCAGGAGCTGGACGCATTCTCCCCAGAGGAGATCGCCGAGGTGCAGAATGCCGTCGCTCGCCACTCCGACAAGTCGGGACGACACCATCCCTTCGCGGAGTTGCTCAAGGATGCGGACGTTCTCCAGCATTTCCTGTACAACCCATCGGTTGATGCGAATCCTGGACATGTAGATCGGCGGGCCAGACTGATGGATCTGTACGCTCGCTAGCGCCCTCGAGCTTCGGATCGCTCTTCCTCGAAACGTTCTGGCATCAGCGGTTTGTCAACCGCGATCTCGATCAGGAGAATCACAACATGAGCTTCCCGAAAGAAGACCCCCACGGATCGTCGCGCCCGCCACCTGCCCGGCGGCCGACCGATGCTGTCGATTGGATTGTGGTCGGTGTCGTCGCGATCTGGGCAGCCTTCGTGTTCGCAGCCGGATTCCTCGGTTATGCATCGCAGTTCACATGGGAGCGAATCTGGGACGTGTTTTTCGTGGGGGCAGGCTGGATCGTCTTGTTGTCCATTCCCATCCGGATTGCTTTGCCTCGCTTTCGGCGGAGCGTGACAGAGCCGATTGCCATCTCAGGGATCTGTTTCGGCATTGGCTATCAGGACACGCACCTTTGGATCTCCATTGTCGCTTGGCTCTGTGTGGGTGCGATTCTCGCAATCAAGCTCTGGCAAGGATTGGAGCGCGGCACGTCGGATTCCTGACGATCTCGTTGCGACGACACGGCTTCTAGCTTTGTCAGTTCCGTTTTCCCGTTTTCATTCGCAGGATTGAGTTCGATCGAACGTTTGTAGTGCTCGATAGCTTGCTCCTTCCGTTCAAGTACAACGTAGGCTTCCGCAAGTCTGTCGTACGCATTCCACGATTGGAAAACGTCTCGGTCCAGAGGCGGAAGACCTTTGCGGCGTTACGTGGTGACTGCTTGTCGCGAAGGAGCCCGTCCCAAATCTCTGGAGTGCGCGCTCAAATGGAGCGTCGAGTTCGTTTCCATTGGCAATCCACTCTCGAATCCTCGCCACTGCGCCGTCTCCTCCACCGATCTTCCACCCTTCGTACGGTGGCACCAGCCGAACTGGCTGCTCCAGCGTCTGCCGGGTGAAGTCGTTGTACAGGACATAGATCCACCCTGCTGCTGTCGCTCCGGGGCGGCTCAGATGCTCCCACCGTTCCGGAGGATCTTCTTGGATTGGCGTGTCTCTATCCTTGCCCGCCGCAACGCCTTGCTCCACGATCGGGCTGGTTCCCTCGATCATCTCGAGAATGTCTTGTAGGTCGCGTAGTCGTCCAGGTCCGGATTGGTGGCCATACAGAAGTTTCGTCTCCTTCGAAAGCAGCTCGTGCAAGGGGTCGAGCACTCGTGCAAACGCACCGGCCTTTCCCAAAAAGGTCGTGAAGGGAAAGAATCTCCCTTCATAGATGTCCCCGACACACGCAACTCCGGCACGTACGAAGTGAACCACAAGATCCGTGGGGAAGTGGCTTTTCGGCATGGGCAGGAGCTGGATCTCTTCCTCTTCACGCACGAGCGTCGTAGTTCCCTCGATCTCCACATTGGGCATTGCATCTCGGTCAAGTTCCGCCAGCAGATAGGCCGGTGGCTGCATCAGCTCTCGCGTTCCAAGATGTGCAATGATGGTGGGGAGCGAACCGAAGGCCCCGTTTCCCCCAACGTTCGCCAAGCTTGCGTGGGGGTTGATGATGAAACGAGGTGCCTTGCTCCCGAGATCCTGCGCCATTTGCCTGAGTTCGTCTGTTCTTGTGTGTTGCCGGTGTCGATCCGTATGAGACCATCACTGCCCGTGTATGCTGTGAGGCAGCAAGGCATCTGTCGGCTCTCTTGCTCGAACTGGACAATGTTCTTACAGATTTGGGGGCGCTTCATGGTCCCTCCCCTTGGGAGTTGTTGGAAGTCGAAAGACAACGGAGTGTTTCGGGACTCGAAGACGCGAATGGCCTTCAGTACAGTATCTGTCGCGTGCGTTTCGCAATCGCCTCCCCCGGCGATCCTCTCGAAGGCGCTTGGATGTCGGCACGTAGTTGCGGAAAATGCCCTAACCGAACGGCGAAAGGAGTCGGGGAATGCGTGGAATCTTGCTTGCATGTGTTGTCGTAGGGATGGTCGGTCTTTCGGGAGTCATGGGTGTTGCCTCTGAGGAGGCCCTTCACAGGATCCAACAGGCAGAGGCGCTGCACGCGGCACGCTACGCGCAAGAGGTCATGACACAGATCATCGATCTCTACGAAGCCGTGCTCCCGGATCTTCCAACGCTCGATGTGCAATCGCAAAGCTTCGTGCTCAACCGGCTGTCTCAGCTGTGTTATGAGGCCACGACCCTCACCGAGGATCCATCCGACGAAGATGAAACCTGGTTCGAGCGCGGCAAGGCCTACGGCTTGCAGAGTCTTCGGCTGAATCCCGCGTTCGCTGAGGCTGAGGACCGGAGCTTCGCGGAAGCGGTCTCCTACGCGAACGATCCTGCTGCGCTGCACTGGACGGCCAGTAACTGGGGAAAGCTCTGTGGGCTGCATCCGATTCAAGGGCTAATCGAGCAGGACCAAGTACTGGCGCTGTTCACTCGATGCGTGGAGATCGATCCCGAGTATTGGGGGGGCAGTACGATGAGTTCGTTGGGCTCACTGCTTATCATGTTGCCTGAGGCGCTTGGCGGCGACGACGAAGCAGGGCTCCAGCTGATCGAGGATTCGATCGCGCTGGATCCGACCTACTTGCCCAATCACGTGATCCTCGCGGAGTACTGGGGTTTCACCTACAACTACTTCGGCGCGCTTGTCGGCGTTCGCGATGCCGCGTTGATTGAGCAAGAGCTTGCCGCCGTGTTGGCGTCTGAAGCGGTGGATGTATGGCCGTTCTGGAACCGGAACGCGCAGCGAAACGCAAAGAAGTTGCTCGATCAACTGGACGACATGGAACAGGCTGACTGACCCCCGAGCGCCTAACTACGCACGTATCCGTGGCGGGTGAACCACGCAATCGAGTCTTCGAGCGCATGCTCGATCGGCGTCTGCGGAAGACCGAGTTCTTGGATCGCTTTGGCACAGTCGAAGTGACGGAACTTCCTTGCGGTTCTCACTGCAGCGATCGGAATCCGTGGCGGAATGCCGAGGAGTTTCCCGCGGAGGGTCTCGTCCACGTAGGCTGCCGCAAGCGCAACACCATGCGGAATTCTGACGCTTGGAGCCCGCCGTCCGGTGATCCGGGCGAGCCGCTCCAACAGCTCCCTTAGTGTGAGGTTCCGATGGCCCAGAATGTAGCGCTCTCCGATGCGGCCACGCTCGAGCGCAAGCACGTGTCCGAGCGCCACGTCTCTCACGTCGATGATGTTCAGCCCCGTATTCACAAACGCAGGCATGCGATGGTTGAGGAAATCGACCACGACTTGTCCGGTCGGCGTCGGCTTGATGTCCCACGGCCCCAGCGGCATTGTGGGATTCACAATGACGATCGGGTATCCCTGCGAGCAAAGCTCCAGCACGCGTTGCTCTGCAAGCAGCTTCGATCGCTTGTAGGCGCCGGCTACGCTGTCAGGATCGGCGATGTGCTGCTCAGTACCCGGTCCTTCGCCCTCAATCCCAATGGTGGTCTCCGAACTGGTGTACACAACTTTCCGGACGCCCGCCCGGATCGCCGCATCCAGAATGTTCTCTGTTCCGTGAACGTTGATGGCGTAGACGGAAGCCGGATCGCTTGTCCAGAATACGTAGACGGCTGCAGCATGAAACAGAGCTCTGCAACCGGAGACAGCTCGATCGAGCGACGCGCGATCCAGCAAATCCCCGACGGCAGTCTCCACATCAAGTCCGTCAAGGTTTCTGCAATCACTCCCTTCCCGAACGAGGACCCGAACCCGAAAACCTCGAGCAAGCAGCGCCCGAACCAGGTTTGCGCCAATGAAGCCCGTTCCGCCGGTGACCATGGCCAGCATCTATCCGCTTCCTTTCGTTCCGATCGCTCGAATCAACAGGGAGACGGCTCGGCTGAGACGCCGGCTGGAGGCGGGGGCAGAGGCTGCCAGTCTCCCGAGAATGCGAAGATCAAGCGGATGGCACACGAAGTGGCGAACGGTTGCCCATGTACGCAGCCGCCCGCCATTCGTCATGATTTCATCGAACGGTAACATCCGATCCCCCAACCGATCGGAGAGGACGCGGACCACGTGGATCGGAACGTTGTGCACGGAGGCCGTGCGAGCAATCCAGTAGCTCTCCATGTCGACGATGCATGCATTGAAGGCGGACGCAAGAGCTTGCTTCTCCATCGGGTCCACTTGAAGTTCGTCCGACGTCACGCATGTGCAACGTGTCGAATCCGCAATAGGCACGTCAGCACACTCCAGCACCGGCCATGGATTGCCCGTTTGAGCGGGGGCACTGCAGAGAAGACGATCGCAGGCCACGACGTCTCCCACACGAAGTTCCCTTCGGAGCCCACCTGCGAATCCCATCGAGACCACCTGTTTCACGTCGTAGCGTTCCAGCACAACCCGGATGGCACTTTCCGCACGGGTCCGGCCCATCCCTGTCCTGACCAAGAGTACGGGCAGCTCGCTGAGCAGTCCCTTCGTCACTCGGCACTCGGGCAGTTCAAGATCGCTGGCGCCCTTTACGCTTTCCCGGAGTGGGGCAAGTTCGGTTTCCAGAGCCGCAAGAATGGCAATCATTGCTGGGTCATGGGCTTCTCACCGCCTGGAGAGGTTCCATGCGATGGTTCGCCAGAAGCCCGAGAAGCTCTTGGTCATGTGAGCTACTGCGCTCGCTTCGAACCCACAATGCACCATGCAATGCTCACAGCGTGGATCATTCCCAGGGCCATAGCGATCCCAGTCCGTCTGCGTCATGAGTTCCTCAAAGGAATCGCAATGCGTATCTGTGATGAGATAGCAGGGGCGCTTCCACCCCTTGGGATTCCGCGTGATTGTGCTCCACGGGGTGCAAGCGAGATCGAGCTTGCCTTCAAGGAAGTCGAGGTACAGCGGCGTGTTGTAGAACGGGTAGCGATCCCGATGCTGAAGCAGTTCTCGGAAGGCAGCGATGGCTTGCGAACGTGTGAGGAAGACATCGGCATCCACGGCCTCATACCCGAACGCAGGTGCCATCATGAGGCCATTGACCGGGATCTCGCATAGCAAGTTCAAGACCTGCTGAATCTCTGGGAGCGGCCGATCCTTATAGACGGTCGTGTTGACAAGCACACGAAACCCTGCTTCTCGCGCAGCCTTCATGGCGGAAATCGCCTTGTCGAACACTCCGGACCGTCCCGCAGCAGCGTCATGTGATGCAGCAAGTCCGTCCACGTGGAGGACGAAGCTAAGGTAGGAGCTGGGTCGAAACTTGGGGAGCGTTTCCTCCAGCAGTAGGCCGTTTGTGCACAGATGTACGAATCGCTTCTTGGCCGTGATGCCCTCAACGATTGCCTGGATGTCCGGCAACAGAAGCGGTTCTCCCCCGGTGATGCTTACAACAGGTGTCCCGGCTTCCTCAACCGCGGCAAGGCACTCCTCAAGAGAGAGCCGCTGATTCAAGATGTCTCGATACTCACGGATCCTGCCGCATCCTTTGCAGGCAAGATTGCATTGGAAGGTCGGCTCCAGCATCAGCACGAGTGGATAGCGCTTGACACCACGTAGTGCCTTTCCCAACAGATACTTCCCCAACGACCATGAGAGCCGCCTGCTGAATCCCATACCAACCTCCTTGAGCATGTCAGCACACAGGGTCTATCTTAGCTGATGGATTCGATTCGATCGTATCCGAGGGAATCGAGCGCAAATCCCCAGTGCTGATTTACGGTTTCAATCGTCTCCTGATCGAGGACATATGCATTCTTCCGATACCCGGCAATGGTGGAGAGATACTGCTCGATTCGCGGCCGAACGGCCTGGAGTTTTCCGAGCTCCAGTTGCCGATAGATACGTTCGATTTGTGCCAGCGGATCACGTTCGAGATCTTCGAATGCAACGTCAATGAACTGGTTCGCCGAGAGCTCCGGCCGCACATCGATTAGATGCTTCATGAGCCGCTCGTAGAACTGAAGCACACGCCTACGAATGGCCTGCGCATCGGTGTGCTGCAACTGAGACGTCTTCAGCACCGTGCGATGCATGTGCATTGAGGAGAGAAAGACCTCGTAAGGATTGCGATGGATGTGGATGAATCGAGCGTTCGGGAACTGGGCGAGCAGCGTTCGAATCCGTCCCGTATGGGCACAGTTCTTGAGCACCATGCGCCGCGCTCCCCCACGGAACTGAATCATCCGAAGCAAACGGCAGTAGGTACTCATCCAGTGTTCGCGTGCCACCTGCGTCTGCTGATCAAGCATCACGAACTGGTCAAAGAAGCGCTCCGCGTGTTTCGGAAAGGAGAATGTGTGGATGAAGGCTCGATGCGTGAGGCAAGCCATTGCGAATTCGTCTTCTTGTGGGGCGTCGAACGCCAGAGGGATATTGTCGATCAAACGCGTCGGATAGCGCCGACGGGCGATGCTTTCAAGTGCGGGTTTCAGCAACCGGTCTCCGGAAAGGCAAAACCCCGGGGCCATGGCCTGGAACGTGGACATGAAGCAGAAACGCTCATCTTGTACAAGCAGATTGTGGAGATGTGTTGTCCCACTGCGCCAGTGACCAATGATAAACACTGGGGAATGATGGACCACCGTAGCACGCTTCCTCGCATCAAATCGCATCCACTCCCACCCTCGAAGCGGGCTCGTCAGAAGCGTGCAGAGGCAAACGAACAAGTACTTCGGCAGGTAGCGGGGGACAACGCAACCACCCTGCACGCTTGTCCGTACCCAGCTGAGAAAGGATCCCAGTGCCACGGGATGCTCCAGCCGGTAGTGCTTGGGTGGTTGGTGTGCCTTCATTTCGTTCCTCGCCTTTCGAGTCTCAAGTACTACAATTGCGGGTCGCGCACCATGACCAATCCAAAGATCGTTGTAGCGTATGCAGTCCCGCCGTCCGGATGCAGGAACAGCGCGCCTGCCCAGTTGTTGTAGCCAAGTCCTGTGCCAACCTTCGTGCGCCCGACGACCGCTCCGGTTGCAAAATCGACCCGCGCTAGGAACCACGTGGTCAGCGGACAGGACTCACTACGCCAATACATGTAGACCAGTCCGCTGCCGAGCGAAAGTTTGAACACGCCAATTGACTTCTGGACGCTCTCCCAGATCTGTTCCGAGGTGTAGGTTCCGTCGTCTTGGCGCCTGATGTCGATTCGCACCAAACCGGAGACCGGCCGGGACCGGGGAAACGCATGATGCCCCCAGTTGTTCTCTATCAGCACCGAATAGACCCCCGTGCCTTGTCCTTGCTCGTCAGCATGTTCGAAGCACGCAGTACTGATATCGGTTCCGCTCTTGCCTTCTTCGAACAGCGGCGCGCTGCAAACGATGTCGCCGTTGTCTCGACGGATCGCAAGCAAGTGGATTTGCGGCACCGCGTTGTCAGTAACCAAGACCAGCCCATTTGCGTCTCCGACAAGGGATACGGAGGTTCCCGAGCCACGAGTGATGTGTCCCGGTTTCTTCCGAGGTCCACGATCGTAGGGCGTACGCCAATCACGGACGATGTCCCCGGATGCATCTCGCAAGAATCGGTAGAGGGCGTAGTCCGAGAGGATGTAGACACCGGTTTCGTCGACTGCAAATGAATTCTCGATGATCTCGCCATCCAGTCGAAGCGTGTGAACCTCCGCGGTATCAACGTCCACCGTGCCGACGATTCCTTCCGTCGTCGCGAACCAATAGGCCTCTCCGCTCCAATCGGGCAACACCCAAGCAACGCTGTCACGCCTGGGCCACGGTAGATCCGCAACGTAGTCCTGTAGATCGTATTTCCGAACCAGCTCGAAGCGATTCCCGTGCTCCGGAGTCTGAAGTACAAGAATGGTGTTCTCAGTGGTTGGCACAACAGCGCGGTCATGGTCGTCAAGATAGAAGTACATGCCCGCGCCGATGTACTCCCACGGAAGAATGCCCGTCAGAAACCAGTACCACGGGCGTGCGGGAAGATCACGGGACGCAAGTTCCTCCAGTGTGTACGGATCCATCAGCTCAAGCTGGAAGCGGCGCCCGTTGCTGTACACGGCGACGATTCGTCCGCGCGCGTCGAAAGCGACGGTCCCGTAGCCGCCGAAGCCTTGCGAACGGGACGAGACGACGGCGTCACTGCGGACTGGGCCCGGAGCCCCGTACGCATCGCTCATCGAGCTGTCGCAGTGCATGTTGTTGCCCCGATTCGCCGCCATGTACGGGTGCTGCGGGATCTCGACATGTTGAATGGACGCGGAGAGCCATTCGCTATCTCCCGATTGGAGAGCGCCGCAGTCTGGTATCGACATTCGATTCGGCCCGAAAAGACCGTTCCAAGCCAAGCGGAGCCAATCCCCAGGCAACAGGATGCCGTTGGAGATCGTCCGCACTTCACAGGATGTTTCAGGCGCGTCCACCGCCCCGAATCCGTTGCAGACGATCAGCCAGATTCCGAGCAGGATCAAACAGCTCAAGACAACAGATCGATGCCGCATAGGCCTCCCTCTCGCTTTCCCAAGATCTCGAACCATCCCTTGCGTTTGCTGTATTGTTACCCGAGGTTTGCTTGCAAGGGTAATGCCTGCATCGTCAGGAAGGGGCACTCTGCGCCTGCAGCGTGCGAAGCGCGAGCGTCGAATCGATCGAGCGTGCGACACTCGGTGGGAAGGGGAGCAGGGGTATGCGTCGTATCATTCAAACACTGCAGGTTCTGGCATTGCTTGTTGCAGCAAGCGGAGGCACGGTCCTTGCCGCCGAGGATCTCACAGCGCTCATCGATCAAGCCGAAGTTCTGTATCCCATTCGATACCAAGACGGGGTCTTACAGCAGATGATTGATCTGTACGAAGCCACGCTACCAGAACTCCAGTCTCTGCCCGTCCAATCGCAAGCCTATGTGCTAAATCGGTTGGCGCAAACGTACTACGAATCCGCCCTGATGTCTCCAGAGGCAGATCGAGCGCTGTATGAACAGGGTAAGGCATACGGACTACAGAGCCTGCGCCTGAATCCTCGATTTGCTGAGTGGGAGCACATCCACTTCACTGAGGCTGTGTCCTTTGTGACAGATGCCGCGGCACTGCTCTGGACCGGAGACAACTGGGGACAGCTTCTCGGCTTGATGAGCCCGCTTTCTGCAATGAACCAGCAGGGGGAAGTACGTGCGCTATTCACGGGAAGTATCGCAGTGGATCCTGATTACTTCGGAGGAAGCGCGCGCAATGCGCTTGGGTCGCTGCTGATCATGTCGCCAGGCATTCTTGGGGGAAATGACGAGGCCGGACTCGCCCTTCTCGAGCGTGCAGTAGCCGATCACCCTGATTATCTGGCAAATCAAGTCGTTCTCGCGGAATACTGGGGGTTCACGTACAACTACTTCGGCAGGTTGAAGGGCGTTCGCGATGCGGAGCTTGTCGAGCAAACACTCCACGCCGTGCTTGAAGCGGAGATCGGCGATTGGCCGTTCTGGAATCGGAATGCGAAGCAAAATGCCGCGCAACTACTCCAGCAGCTCGAGAGCATGACGAAATAGGTCGCCGACTCACAGCCAAAGGAGCAGAGCTTGCCTCTACCATTAGAGATCGATCGCTTGATCATTCGCCGGTTCACCGAGCGCGATATCGACGACATCATTGCGTTCACTGCGCATCCGTCGGTATCCCGTGAAACCACCAACATTCCCCGCGAAGACCGAGAAGCGCTTGAGCAGTACGTGCGTACTCAAGCCGGGTACTCCCTGTTCGCGGCCAAGAAGTGCGTTGATCTGGCCGTTGAACTCAAGGAAGGAGGCCATGTCATTGGCTTGCTCAGCGTGGTCAGCAATGGCGAGCGTCAAGCCGAGATCGGCTGGGGTTTTGGGATTGATCATCGAGGGCAAGGACTGGCCACGGACGCTGCGAGACGTTTGCTTCAATTCCTGTTTGAGGAGTGCAAGTACCATCGCATCTTCGCCGGGACGACCTTTACAAACAGGCGCTCGTGGAAGTTAATGGAACGTCTCGGCATGCGCAAGGAAGCCCATTTCGTGAAAGCCCACGTGCCGCAGGCACCAAATGAGGAATGGATCGACACCGTGCGTTACGCAATGCTTGCCGAAGAGTGGGGCGGCTAGCAGGCCGCCCCGGATGTGGGGCTTACGAGTTCTGCGCAAGCCAAATCTCAAGGTCCCTGCGCAGCGTGCTTTCTGTATGCATCTCGTAGGGCTTCCCAACCTTCAGAACCCATCGAAGTGAGTCGAAGAACTCCAGTCCGTGATACCAGTGGAGTATGTTGGTTGGAATCCCTTTGCGCGCACAGAACCGTTCTTCAATTCCCAGTCCGCGAAGTTCCGGGACAAGGAAGAACGGCAACAGAAACTCGAAGATGGGATCGCTGAATCCCGCATGCTGCCAATCGATGATCCCTTGGAGAATCTTATCACGAACGATGAGATTCTCAGGCCATAGATCCCCGTTGCTGAATTGGGGATCGGGCAATCGCGGCGTTGTCTCCTTCAGTCGTCCATACGCGCGTTCGATCAACGCGTCCTTGTCTTCGATCATTGCATAGGCCTCGTTGAGCACATCCGTCGCGGATTCCCCGACCTCTAGCGTCTCGGCCGTCCCTGGCGGCAAGTCAACGTCTTGGATTGCCTGAACTTTGCAAGCCGTGTCTAAGTAGAGATCGATGGCCCATGCTTCATGCCGCTTCATCGCCGGCAAGAGAGGATCTCCGTGAATGAACTCCGAGACGAAGATTGGCGTGCCGAGCGTTTCTCCTGCTGCGTCCCAGAAGAGAACGCGAGGAGTGGGGATTGCCGTGGCTTCGACCGCTCGAAGCGCTGTCACCTCATTTCGGCTGCACCCTTTGCCGTATCGGAGCAGCACGGATTCCACGCTGCCCTTGTGCAGGAAATCGATTCTCCACGGCGTTTCTCTCGAACTCTCACCCAGTGCTGTAGCCTGGATTGATTGGATGGGTTTGTCCAACTGATGGCCGAGCAAGCGTGCAAGCTCATCTTGATCCAACACAAACGTTACCATGGTACTCCTTGAGGATCGTGAACGGCTACACCCGAGATCAGAGAGTGCAGCGGAGATTGGCAGTACCTTGCGGCGTCGACACACCATCTTACAGAGACAGATTCGCCACCGCAATCCTGTAGGGCCATGACCTTGCTTTCACCCGAAAACTGCGTATTGTCATGGCCTGCATTGGAGGAACCTCTCGTGCGCAAGTCGGCAACACAGCATGTGCATCGCAATGCCTTTGCGTTTATCGGTGAGTCCGTCTGGTTCGGACTCGGCCTTGTGTTCGTAAGCACGACCACGATCTTGCCGGAGTTCATCAGCCGTCTGACCGGAAGTGCAGTGCTTGTCGGACTCATCATTAGCCTAACCGAGGGTGCATGGCGCGCACCGCAGCTACTGTTCGCCAATGCCCTTGGGCACAAGCCGCGCAAGAAGCGCTACTTGACCATAGCAGGACTCATCGGCAGGCCGGCATATCTGTTGATTGCCATCGCATTGATGCTTGGTATTGCGAAATCACCCCGTGTTGCGGTATTGCTCTTCTTCGCGCTGCACACGTTGATGTATCTGGCGATGTCCGTGGATACTCTCGTTTGGTGGGACGTGCTTGCCAAGGCAATTCCTGCCTTCCGGCGGGGTCGCGTTCTGGGATACAGCACGGCAATCCGTGGTGCCGTTTCCATTGCAGTCGGTCTCCTGATCGCCCGCTTGCTTGGCGCTTCGGGTCCGGGATTCCCTACCGCCTATACAATCTGCTTTGCAGCAGGTGGCGCATGCTTCCTGCTGTCCTTGGTCTCATGGCTGTTTGTCGTTGAGCCAGATGAAGTGGTCGCTGAACGTCGTCCTACGTGGACCGAGTATGGCGGACAGATTCGCTCGATCCTGAAAGGAAGTTCCCCATTCCGAAGGCTGCTGGCTGTGCGTCTGCTCGCCGGCTTCAACGGATTGGCCCTTGGATTCTTCGGTCTCTTCGGGGTCGAACGGCTCGGATTCGCACCGGCATCTCTTGGCCTCTTCGCGATGGTCCAAACGGTCAGCGGCATTGCTGCAGGACTCTGGTTTGCCCGTGTCAGCGAACGAGCCGGCAATCATCGCATTGTCCAAATTGCAACGCTCATCAGCTTGACCGGGCCGGTCGTTGGTCTTGCCTTTCTCCTTGCGCCGGACGCTCTGTGGCGCCCCTTCTATGCATGGACGTTCGTTTCGATCGGCGTCTTCCAGACAGCGCAGTTCGTCGGATTTGCCAGTCTGAACGTCGACCTGGCACCTCCAGGGCAGCGGACAACCTATGTCGGGCTGTTCAACACGCTGAGCAGCCTTGTCATCGTTTGGCCTGCAGTCGGGGGCTGGCTGCTTGAGCGTACATCCTATGGCCTTCTGTTCGGAGTCACCGCGGGTTGTCTGCTGTTGGCGCATGCTGCTAGTTGGTTCCTTCCGTCCGCTTCGCCGATACCGGAGATTGAGAAGCGCGGGAAACCTCCGCTCTTGTAAAGCGCTTACCCGCTACTTCGGATCAGTGCGATGCGTTCGCTTTCGACGCTGATGGAGGCCAGACGTGGACAGGCTCAACCAAGTCATCGCAAACCAGTTCGAAGCAGCGTGGAGCATGCTCTCGGAATCGATGGAGCAACTCGCTGGAAAGGGGTGGAGGGCTGGCAGCAACGCGCACGCAATTCCGGCCCGTCTTGCCTACCACATCATCGAAACTGCCGACTACTACACGCACCACGATCTGGAGGTGTACCAGTGGGCGGGGCGGTTCGGTGTGGACTGGGAGGTCGAGGATCCTGAGCAGTTGCCCGCGGCTGAGGTGATGCTGTTCTACTTGGCGGAGGTTCGCGCGAAGGTTGCAGACTGGCTGGCAAGTCTAGGGGAAGCTGGGTTGCTCGCCTCCGACGCTGTCTTCCACCAAGAAGGGATGACGCATCTCGATCGCGCGCTGTATGTGCTACGCCATACCCACCAGCATTTGGGGGAGCTTCATGCGCTGCTCCACGAGCGCGGCCTCCCCCGTCCCGGTTGGAGGTAGTGGCCGTCCCACAGTTCGGCTTGCGTGGCCACTTCGGTCGGAGATGGCCGATGCGAGGAAAGGACTCTTCCGGGAGCGTCTCGCGAAGGGTGGTCCCTGAGTCGGTGTGCACTCCTGAACGGAGCTGTGTGGGTGGCGGCCCGCAGGACCACCACCCACCGTAGGACTTATCCGTGCCGATGGAAGATCTTGCTCACGATCTTCCAGCCATCCTCGAACCTGATCAGCAACAGGTAGTCGGTGTAGACATGCTTGCCGCCGCGGAAGATCTCTACGCGTGCGGAAGCAGCACTCCCTTCGACATCAAGGACCGGTATTTCGTGGCGGAACTCGGGCTCAAAGGCCGCCGGGTCCTTTGCGCGAAGCTCTTTCATCCGAGTCAGGAAGGTGATCGGATCGACCGTCACGAGGTCTGCGTCTCGCGGAACTAGCATGCGGAACTCCGGATGGAAACCAGCCCGCACTTTCTCATCGTCTTGCTCTAGATGGATCCCTTCAATGTAGCCCTGTTCGATCGTCTGCCGGATGTTGTCTCGATCTGACATGGGTTTGCCTCCTAGATCGATGTCGATGGCCTGTGTCCGCGCTCGTGCGGACTCCTTGGGACTTCTCATGGAAGCCCCGACAAGCGAAAAAGACAGCCGCGGTTGCGAACTGTCTTTGTCTGTTTGGGATTCAAGATCCCGGAGCTTCGAGCGATAGTATAGAGAAGGGAAGCGCCGATCTCAAATGCCTGCGATGGATGTCAGTACTCGAGGTCGTCGGGACGAACGTTAACGAAATCGGGCTCCGGATCGGTCTCGAACCGGACAGCCTGAATCGTTTCTCTTCCCTCGATCCATGCCTTGCACACGCGATGCATACCGTCCATCACGCGGCCGTCAGCGGCCAGGATGATGGGATGGGAGAGATCGGTCTCTTGGATGAGCTTCGCATGCAGTGCGACGCGTCGGCAGGTCGGAGGATCGCTGTAAACACCGAACCAGAACGCCTCGTCCAGTTCCTTGATCTCCGCCAGAGGAAGCTCGGCAACGTCGAATCCCTGGCTGAGTTTCGCCAAGCGGTGGACGTCCCAGATCAACAAGCCACGTTCGGTCTTGTGGAAGTGATACTGCTTTCTCATCTGCCCAATGTATCCGCTCGCAAGGCAAGATGCGATGGCACAGCTCTTGCAGCAAAGGGAATGACAAGGTTCGCTCCTTGTCTCAACACAACCAGTTCGGAGGCCTTGGCGGACGCCTCAGAGAGTTGGAATCGCCGCGTCTCGTGCTCGTCAGAGGGTTCTGACCGTCCCCCGACTATTCTGCTGGTCAACACACATTGCACGATTGCCCATTTGGCCCGATCTTGCCGTTTGAGCTACTGTCGGTCGTTCACCAACCAGGAGGGGAATCATAACTGTGGGAAAGGTGATTGCGGCTGTCATTGGATCAATCCTCGCGCTCATCGCATTGGCCGTCTTGATCGGTGGCGGAGTCCTGCTTTGGGCACATGGTTCGCTTCGGGATGCCGACGGCTTCTTCATGAGTCCATCCAGGCGCTTGCAGTCCGAAGGGTACGCCCTGGTGGGCAAGGATATCGACCTGGCTTCTCATCCCGGGGAGTGGTGGCCGACGCAGATCGACGTAACCGCACGTCTGCGCGCGCAGTCCTCCGGGGCAAACGACATCTTCATCGGGATCGGCCTCTACGAAGACGTACGCTCGTACCTCGACGGTGTAGCCTACGGAGAGATTCGTGACCTCGACGACCGCTGGGAACGAGATCGCGTACGCATCACCGAACGATCGGGCAGTGCGCCTGCACAGGCACCGGGGACACTCGATTTCTGGACCGCGTCAGTTGAAGGCCCTGGCGAGCAGACACTGATTTGGGAGTTAGCGCGAGGCAGGTGGTCGGTCGTCATCATGCACGCCGACGGTAGCTTGCTTTCGTCGGTCTCTGCGGTTGCCGGTGCACGAATGCCCATTCTCCATTCGATTGGGATCGGTCTCATGATCGCTGGTATCGTGTTTGCCGCCCTCGCGTCACTGCTGTTGGTTCCCGCCACACGCACGGCACGAGTCGCTGAGCATGAGAGCATTCCTGTGCCTGTTCCATCAATCCGGCAAGGCGGGTACCCTGTGACGATCGCGGGTCAGCTGGATGGTCAGCTCAGTCCCGTACTGTGGTTGGTGAAGTGGTTCCTCGCCATTCCTCACTACATCGCCCTGGCTTTCCTGTGGGCGGCATTCTGTGTACTCACATTGATTGCTTGGATTGCCATTCTCTTCACAGGACGCTATCCGCGGAGCATCTTCGACTTCAATGTCGGCGTGCTGCGTTGGACATGGAGAGTGTGCTTCTATGCATACAGCGCGTTGGCAACCGATCGGTATCCGCCGTTTACACTCCAGGACGCCGACTACCCTGCCCGGCTCGAGGTTGCCTATCCGGAGAGACTCTCTCGTGGACTCGCATTGGTGAAGTGGTGGCTGCTCGCAATCCCGCATTACATCATCGTCGGCATCTTCACCAGCGGCGTCTGGACGTGGGCATTGGGCGACCGCATCGCGGAGAATCCCGTGTTCGAGATCGGAGGCGGCCTGATCACCATTCTCGCGCTGATTGCGGGCGTCGCCCTCTTGTTTAGCGGTCGCTATCCGCGCGGCATCTTCGACTTCATCATGGGATTGAATCGGTGGGCATTGCGCGTCGGAGGCTACGCCACGCTCATGACTGATGAGTACCCGCCGTTTCGATTGGATCTCGGAGGACAAGAGGGAGAAGAGTCTGCGTAGGGCTCCGGTGACTGAACGTATCAGCCGGTTCGCAGGGAGGGCGAGACGAAGCCCGAGCCCGTCTTGTGTCAAGCAGCGTCTCGTCCCGCATTGAGAGGTGTGGAAGCGAACCGAGCCTCCATTCGGCAATCGCACACTCACTGGGGCACTTCCGCGATCCGAGTGCTGGGAATGCCCTGACCTGTAGGACTTGCACGATCGTGATCACTGAATCGTCTGCCTCTTCGGCGCAAGAGGTGCCTGAGTGCGAGGCGTGCTCCGACGCTGAGCGAGGTGACGAACTCGCATGATGGAATCGCTTTCCCGGATTGGCTCAACGGATCAACTGGGACAGGCTCTCGCCATCGCGCGGACGTGTCGCGTGCGAGCGGAATCCTGATGTCTCAACACGAGTTGACATGCGTGTTGCTTGTGTGCTATAGAGGCGTAGTCATTCTCAGCACTTCGAGGTCCGGTGAGCAATCGCTTGGAAGGGAGACGGCATGGCTTCTCAGAAAGCAATTGCCTTCGCATTGCTCGCCTTGTTGTCGCTTCTTGTAGCCTGCCTGAACGTTTGCGCAGCTGACTACATCGACAGCTTCGATGACGCCCCTTTTGCCGGGAATCCCACGGCGTTCACTACAGGCGAGCCCAGTAGAGGACTGTCCTATGTCGGCGCGAACTGCGACTTCGGATACAGCGCTGGCGGCAAGAACGTCAACTCGTTGGCCATTGTGATGTTATGAAAGCGCGCCTCCTTTGCCGACAGTGCAGTACGCTGCCGGTGAAGAAAGCCAAGCGGCTGGTGCCGCAAGGAGGCGCACCATGCAGTGTATCGCGTTTGATTCCCACAAGCACTACACGTGGGCATTGGTAGAGAACGAAACTGGGGAGATCTTGAGAGAGCAGCGGATTGAGCATGCACGGGGAGCGTTGCGAGGATTCTTGGAGGAGTTCGAGCCAGGCTCTCCAGTTGCTGTCGAAACGATCGGGAACTGGTATTGGATCACTGATGAGATCGAGGCAGCGGGGATGGTTCCTCAGTTAGTCAATGCACGCAAGGCGAAACTGATGAGTGGGTCGATCAACAAGACGGACAGGTTGGATGCCAGAGGTATCAACCGTCTTCAGCGCTCAGGAACACTGCCAACGGTATGGATTCCACCACGAGAGCTGCGAGATGCACGAGAACTGCCGCGGACACGGATGGTTCTTGTCAGACAACGCACGTAACTGAAGAATCGTATTTACTCCAACCTGGCGAAGTACGGGCTCAAGTGCAACGGTGTCTCGGATCTGTTTGGCGTGCGTGGCCGAGAAGTGCTGTGCGAGCTTCTTGGCAAGTTGCCTCCACAGACAAGTTTCGTCACGCAATCCCTGCTCGATGAACTCGATCATCTGCAGACGGAAGTGGAAGCGATTGAGGGACGAATGATTGAGCTATTCGGGGCGATGAAAGGACTCGATGTCATCCAGACACTGCCTGGCGTCGCCTTCATCCTCGAAGTTGTGATTCTCACAGAGGTCGGTGATGTGTAGCGGTTTCCCAGTGCCAGCCATCTGGCTTCGTATGCCGGGAAGACACCCAGAGTGCATGCCAGTGGGGGACACGTTCGTTACGGTCGGACACGCCCCGATGTCAATCACTACTTGAAGTGGGCGTACACAGAGGCAGCCAACTCAGTGATGATGCATCGCCGGAAGCATCCAAAGCGGCACACGAGTCGTCTGTACGAGCGGGTGCAGCACCGCAGAGGACATCAGAAGGCGATCGGAGCTGTCGGGCGGCATCTGGCAGAAGCTACGTACTGGATGCTGACAAAGCAGGAGCCATACACAGATCCGGAAGAGCCGAAGAAGGAGGCGTGAGCGCGGCGGGGACATGAACCATCAGAGGTTCGCTTTGTGATTGCGACACGCCACCTGGACAACCTATTGCTGCATGGACAGCGAAGAGATGGGTCACGTCCTGTCAAGTGGTGTAACGCCATCGTACCATCCTGGTGTTGATCAAGCAGCGAGCTGCTCGACCAACGTGGGCTCCTCTTCCGTTTGCAGTCCGACGACGCTGTTGCTGTCGTCTGCCGTGGTTTGCGCTTTCTCCAACGCACCAACGGACATGTAGCGACGAGTGATCATCCACTCGTCGTTGTACTCCGCAA
>Ga0272441_10000698_pt1 | contig 74808 bp, 57 predicted proteins | sample SSMProp6N_FD_193582 | JGI IMG/M metagenome (GOLD analysis project Ga0272441, IMG submission 193582) | Marine sediment archaeal communities from Little Sippewissett salt marsh, Falmouth, MA, United States - SSM-Prop-6N | ecosystem: Environmental > Aquatic > Marine > Wetlands > Sediment ...
TTGAGTTTCTGCCAAATCTCTTCTTTCTTAATCTTCCAATCTCCATCGGTAACACTCCTTTCTAATCTTTAGGAGTGTCACCCTATTTTTTCAGACCCGAACTGTCATTATCTGGCGATTATGGCAAAGTTCGTCTTCATCAATACTACCTAAAGCGTCTTCAATAAAAGTACGGTGCATAGCATCAAGCAGACGTTTTGCATACTTGTAATGTTTGGCCTTTTCAGCGTCTTTGCCGATAAGTTCGTCATTTTTGACATCAATGATATTGTGCTCTTTTATCCACTCCGCAGTCTTCCCGACCGGCTTAAGTTCAAACCGAAGCGTTTTTGAAACTGAATATTGATTTGTAAATTGATCATAAGTATTCATTTTCATTTTATACTCCATTTCATTATATTTAGAATCCTGCTGACATTATACGACTTTAAGAACAAAGGGGTCGGGTCTGCCGTTGACCATTAAACCATTAGTTTTATCAATGAAAAAAAGGATTTATTTTCCCTTCACCGGTTCATACAACCACCGTGCTTCTTCCGCCTTAAACCCGATCGCTTTCAGCGAATGATAAGTTATGAATGCTAAGTGCTGAGTAGACGCCTTCGGCGAATTCTGAGTTATGAGTTCTGAATTATGAGTTAACTTCAATTTATCATTCATAATTCATAATTCATCATTCGTCATTCGTCATTCGTCATTCGTCATTCGTCACTCATCATTCGTCATTTATATATCCCATGGTTTTGTCATATCCGGTCAAAAGCAAAACTTTTTTCAATAAAAAAGAAGAAAGGTCGGGTCTCCGTTTGACCTTTGTTAAATATTTTTGGTTTTTTTAAAGAATTCAACCATTATTGAACCCGGTTTTGCCATATCCGGTCAAAAAGTAATTGAAAAATAAATTATAAATGGATTTATAAAGATTTTAATTTACCCAAAAATCCTCCGGTTTGTCCAGAGAAAATCCTGGGTTGTTGAGGGGAAAAAAACCTTTGAAAAAATCAGGTGCGCAATCGATCGAAAATCGTTATCAAAACCTATCTCACCATCCCGCTAAAGCGGGATCTTTGCTGCGCGCCGAAAGGCCGGGGACACGGAGAAGGACAATAAACAGCTTAACATTGAACATCCAACGTTGAACGTTCAACATCGAATAAAAACAAATGGCTTCAAAAAAATACACCCGTCAGATCAGTCCGGTCAGAAATTTATCTGCGGATATGATCCGGACCCCGTTTTTGAGCCGGTCCACACCGCTTTTTTCCAGCACCTGAAAGGCCAAAGGAATATCCAGGCGTTCTTTAAAGTAGAGCATGTTTTTGGACAGGGTTTTATCCTGCTGTTCGACTTCTACCGCAAACCAGGGCTTTTCATCGATAGTGACCAGGAAATCCACTTCCTTTTTATCCACATTGCGCAGAAAACAGAGGCGGGCTTTATATCCTTCATAATCATGGAGAAAACCGCTCAGCTTCAACAGGTGGGAGGCGATCAGGTTTTCAAAACGGGCAGAAGGATTTTCAATTTCCGACCAGTCCCACAAAAAAAGCTTGGGCTCCTTCTTGATGGACCTTATTTTTTTTCCGGCGTAGGGATAGATTCTGAAATGGTAGTGAAAGGATTCCAGCACGTCCATCCATTTGCTCACGGCCCGGTGGCTGACCTCGAGGTCTTCCCGGATCGAATTGAGCGAAAGCAGCGACCCCACCCGGTCCGGCAGCATATCGCTTAAAAGCTTCATGCTGCCCAGATCCCGGATCTGCTCCACATCCAGAATATCTTCCCGGAAAAGGCGTTCCGTTTTTTCATTGTGCCACCGGCGCAGAAAGCGAGTGTTCTGTTTTAAAAGCGGTTCCGGGAAACCGCCGAAGCGGGTCAGCTGGTCCAGTTCGGCCGCATGACTGCTGCCGCTGAAACTGATTTCTTCAAAAGGGGTGAATTTATTCTTTTTTGAAATCATTTCAGCCAGCGAAAAAGGATGCAGGGTATAATAGTGATAGCGGCCCTGGAGCGAATCTCCGCCCCGGCGGTACACATCCAGCCGGGAACTGCCGGTGACCAGAAACTTGTACTTTTCTTTCAGCTTGTCATATTCACCCTTGATCAGGGTTTTCCATTTTTTATATTTGTGAATTTCATCCAGGATCAAAAGGTCTGCAGTCCCAGACCAGTCTGAAGAAGTGATTCTTTTTCTGTCCTGCCGGTTGTCCCAGTTCAGGTATTCATGCTGTTTAAATTTTTTGGCGATCAGATCAATAGAGAGGGTTGTTTTACCTATCTGGCGCGGACCGCCGATAAAGACCATCTTTTCTGCCAAATCCTGAACCGCGTAATCTGTTAAATATCGTTTTTTGACCATGGCGGCAAACTCCAAAATCGAATAATTTTGCTTACAGGCAAATATTTAAGCTAATTATTTTGCCTAAAGGCAAAAATGTCAAGAGCTATTTTTATAAAAAGGGGACAGATTTATTTTTCTGGGAACACAGAGTATGGGTTGAACAAGCAAAGTCAAAAGCTGTCTCACCACGAAGAAAGGAAGGTCGCGGAGAAGAGCAATAAACAGCTTAACATTGAACATTGAACGTTCAACATCGAATGAAAACAAAAAAGACAACGGATTCAAAAGCTTGAACTCACCACGAAGTTTCGAAGGACACGGAGCAAGACTGGAACAAAAAAGGGACGGTTCTATTTTTGCATTCCACCACACCCAGACACATCGGGGCAGGAAAACGCAGGGCACGAAGATCGGCTGTGTGTTATTTTTGAAATGTTGAACAGGTTAAGCTTTCTAGCTATCAATATCATATATTTTTCTTAGAAAACCAAGAACCGTTTCAAGGTTACTGGTTTTTATACCCAGGTCTTTTACCTTAAGAGTCTTTTCTTCAACCATTCTATCCAGAAAAGATTCCAAATCGCTTTTAATGGAATCCGGCAGAGAGACAGATGATTCCGGTGCAAGTAATTGAAAGAGCCTGAAAACATCATTTCTGTGCTTTTTAATATCACTTGAATCAACGCTTTCACCATTAGCCTGCTGTTCCACCAGGTTCAGCCAGGCCTTTGCTTTAAACGGTATCAAGGCCTGCGCCGGAATAATCGGTAGCCCATCTATTTCCTCCCTTGTCTGTTGAACAAGGGCATAGTAATCATCAGCCATTAATATGGCTGATAAACTGGACAGGTCTTCTTCCGTAGGAATCGGGGTCAGGTGACAGTCTTCACCGATTTCCAGAGCATCGGGCTTTCGTGAAAACAGTTCCAGCATCTCCGGAAATGCTTTATCTTCCGGAGCATGAAAGCGGTAAAACAAATTCTTACCGCTACTCTTTTGCCTGTTCTGATACTGTCCCGCTTTGACATAATCCCAGAAGCTCTTCACAAAATCCCTGCTTAATGTTTCAACGCATAAAACAATATCAAGGTCTTTGGTGGCCCTGAAATCAAGTTCAGCATCTTCCATGACGACGGTGCAGGCAACACCACCGATCAAAACATACTGATCTGTGAAAGCTTCAAAATATTTTTTAAACTGTTCCAGCCCCCTTACCATTTCATGCCCCCGATCAGTTCCTTGAGCGCTGATTTTACCCGCTCATCCGCATTGTCCTGCAAGCTTAGATACAGAGACAGGCGGTCGGCCACGTTATTCTCTTTAAGTCTGCACGGGTGATAGCGCCAGATCTCAATTTCACACGCATGCGGTTCCGCCATTGGAAGAATGTTGACCTTTTCTTTTTGCCTGTTTTTCCAGTCTTCCCTGCCGATGGCATAAACCGGATATTTTGCAGCGGACAACAGGGTATAGTGATCCAGGGCTGTAAATCCGGCCTGAACAGCTTGCAAGTCCTTTGGAACTCTTTCGATCCATATCCGTTTTTGCACCGGATTTCTCAAATACGCATGGCACATTTCCCATAGCTTTCGGCCCTTTTCCTTAAAGCGCAGTATCCGTTCCCGACCTTCCATGGATATTTCAGCAACTCCGGTTTCTTCCAGTTCATCAAAGACACGGGTCAGGGTCATTGCTGTATATTCTAAAATTTGGGCTAACCGGGACGGTGTATAGTAAGCTTCGGTTCCACCCAGAAGCTCACGCAGAACCACCACCTGGGTGGCAGGGCTGAATTTACCGGCTTTGCCGGGTATTTTTTTATAATACTCTCTTAAATCCAGACCCATCATGGGTAAATACATCTGGTTTCCGGGGATAATAAACGGAATCTTATGTTCAATCATCCGATTGCGGTTATACGCAGAAACCATGGGCCGGACATAGATGACATCATCAGACCATATTTCAATGACCTTCATTCTATGCTTGTTTATTGTATTTGGCGTCTGTTCTTCCCGGCCCCGGTCAACCATCAGCAAACAGGCCCTGTCAAACAGGCGAATCTGAAAAAAAGCATAGTTATCCTGAAGGTAAAACGGCATTTTCCCGCTATCTTGCCATTTGACCGGCTGGATAGAACAACCAAGGGTCTTCTCTAAATATTTTTTTAGAGATAATATTATTTTTTCCATTGTATTTTCAGATAATTAACATTTATTATGCATACTAACATATTTAATGTTATCGTGCAAATATAATGTTATCTTTAGAGGTTTCCCCATTTTTCGTTCCATTAGAAAATAGGGGTCGGGTCTGCTGTTGACCATTAAACCATTAGTTTTATCAATGAAAAAAGGGGATTTATTTTCCCTTCACCCGTTTATAAGGCTTTCGTAATTCTTCCGCCTTAAACCCGATCGCTTTCAGCGAATGATAAGTTATGAATGCTAAGTACTGAGTAGACGCCTTCGGCGAATTCTGAGTTATGAGTTCTGAATAGACGCCTTCGGCGAATTCTGAGTTATGAGTTCTGAATAGACGCCTTCGGCGAATTCTGAGTTATGAGTTCTGAATTATGAGTTAACTTCAATTTATCATTCATAATTCATAATTCATCACTTATCATTCATAATTCATCATTCATCACTTATCATTCATAATTCACAATTTATCCTTCATCACTCTGCACAGCAATTCCACGCCTTCGGCGAATTCTGAGTTATGAGTTCTGAATTATGAGTTAACTTCAATTTATCATTCATCACTTATCATTCATAATTCACAATTTATCCTTCATCACTTATCATTCATAATTCACAATTTATCCTTCATCACTCTGCACAGCAATTCCACGCCTTCGGCGAATTCTGAGTTATTTTTTATTGCGTGCTCCAGTCTGTGACGTTTTAACAATGGCGGTTAGAATCCGAACAAGTTCATCAGCTTCTTGAGTAATATCTGTCAACTTAGTACCTGAAACAACTTCTGATTCTTTCAGCAACCGAAGCCAGTAAAGCGTTTCCCTCGCTTCTTTTCTGGCGATCGACATTTTTGCTGTAAAATCTGCTTTGCTTTGACCCGCTTGCGCTTCTTCCACATTTGCACCAACCGAGGTCCCCGAACGCAGGAGCTGGTTTGCCAGTGTTCTGGAAACCCGATCCTTCTTTTCCAAAAATTTGCAAAATTCCACTATCTGTACCGCAAAATTAAAACTTCGATCTGTTATCTTTAACTCATCCTTCATAATTCATCATTCATCACTCATCCTTCATAATTCATCATTCATCACTCATCCTTCATAATTCATCATTCATCACTCATCCTTCATAATTCATCATTCATCACTCTGCACAGCAATTCCACACCTTTGGCGAATTCTGAGTTATGAGTTCTGAATTATGTTTACTCAGTTATTGTTGGAAGGGTCAATATTTTCAGCCCATACTCTCCGCGCTATGATGTCCACCCTGCTCCCTGGTTTTAATCCGGTAAAACAGGGTATACAGCACCGGTACCACGATCAGGGTCAGAATGGTGGCAAAGGACAGTCCGGACATGATGGCCACGGCCATGGCCCCGTACAGCGGATCGGAAATCAGCGGGATCATGCCCAGCACCGTGGTAAACGAGGCCATCAGCACCGGCCGCATCCGGCTGATCGCCGATGTCACGACGGCCTGATAGGGCGATGTTCCTTCCCGGATCTCCACCTCGATATGGTCCAAAAGCACCACCGCGTTCTTGATCAGCATGCCGAACAGACTCAACACCCCGAGCAGCGCCATAAACCCGAAAGCCTTGTCCGTCACCAGCAGCCCAACGGTCACCCCGATGATGGACAGCGGCAGAATCAGCAGAATAATCAGCGGCTGTTTAAATCCATTAAAAAGCGCGACCACAATAATCGCCATCAGCACGAAGGCGATCGGAAGCTTGGAATTCACCGCATCCCCGGCCTCTGCATCCTTCTCCAGTTCACCGCCCCACTCCAGATAATATCCCGGCGGCCGCTTGATCGCATCGATCTTCGGTTTCACTCTTTCAATGACCGTATTTGCGGTAACCCCGTCTTGTGGCTGGGTCTGGGCCGTGATGGTTCTTCGCCGGTTATACCGGTAAATAATCGGGTCCTCAAAAACCGTTTCTATCTTGCTTAAAACCTGCCGCAGGACCAGGCTGGAAGCGCCCTTTCCTCTGACCGGCATGTTTTCGATGGAGTCAATATTTTCTCTTTCCGGCCTGGGCGACCGCACAAAGATCGGCATCAGCTCATCCTTCTCACGGTAAACCCCGATAGGCACCCCGTCTGATACCATGGCCAAAGACCGGGCAATATCGGGTCTGGCCACATAAGACCGCAGCGCACGGGGCTGTGAGAATTCGGGTCTGTATACCTTCACCCGCTGACGCCAGTTGTCCCGGGTATCGCGGGTCTGGGGATCAGCGGCCATGATCGCTTTGGCCTGCCGGGAAAGATCTCTGAGTACTTCGGGGTCCGGACCACTGAACCGTGCCTCGATTTTAAATCCCACCGCCGGCCCGAGTATAAACCGCCTGACCCTCGGCTCGGCCTGGGGAAAGTTTTTACCCAGATACGCCTGAAGCTCTGCGATAAGTCCGGTAATCGCCAGGCGCGATGAGACATTTATAATCAGCTGCCCGTAACTGGAGTTGGGTATCTCAGGCTCATAACAGAGAAAAAACCGCGGGGCGCCTGAACCGATCACTGCGGTAACCTCGGTGATCTCTTTTTTCTTTAAAAGATATTTTTCAATCTTTTTCAAGTCCGCTGAAACATTTTGAATACGTGATCCTTCCGGCAGCCAGTAATCCACCATAAACTGCGCCCGGTCTGAATTGGGAAAGAAGTCCTTCTTCACATATTTAAACCCGTAACCGGCCAGAATAAGCAAAGCAATCATGATTAAAAGGGTCAGTTTCCGGTAATGAAGCACCGTTTGCAGTACAAAACGGTAATTTCGATACATGGCCCCGGCATAGGGATCTGTCCCTCTTTTTTCTTTGGAAACACGAAGAAACATCCGGCATATCACCGGGGTAACAGTCATCGCTATGATCCAGCTTAAGGCCAGAGAGATCGCCACAACCAGAAACAGGGTCTCACAGTATTCACCGCTGTTGTTTTCTGATAAATAAACCGGCATAAAAGCGGCAATGGCCACCAGGGTTGCGCCAAGCAGGGGCCAGGCTGTGTCGACCGCGGGCTTTGTAGCAGCAATGATTGGGTTGTCCATCCGCTGAAGGCGAATGAGTGACCCTTCGGTGACCACGATGGCATTGTCCACCAGCATGCCCATGGATATGATCAGGGCGCCAAGGGATGCCCGGTGCAGATCTATACCAAAAACAAGCATCACCACAAAGGTACCGAGAATGGTAAGGACAAGCGCAGCGCCGATCAACATTCCGCTGCGGATTCCCATGGTAATGAGCAGGATGCCGATAACGATCGCCACCGCCTCGATCAGGTTCATCACAAACTGATTGATCGCGCTCCTGACCGTATCCGCCTGATAGGAGACATGACCGATCTCAACACCTACGGGAAGCTGTTCCATCAGTTCAGCGAGACGTTTTTTCACCGCGTCCCCCATCACCACCACATTCCCCTTGGAAACCGTTGAGATGGCGATCCCGATGGCCGGCTTGCCGTTAAACCGCATCAGCGTCCGTGGCGGATCGAGATACATTTTTTTAATCTCTGCAACATCTTTTAACAGGATAAGTTCACCGTCTTCTCTGCCTTTGACAACCAGTTCTCCAATCTCTTCCAAAGACTTGAAATCACCGGTCGCGTCGATTCTGATGCGTTCACTGCCCGTATCAATTCTCCCGGAATCAATGATACTGTTCTGTAAATTAAGCGCCTCAATGACCTCACCCGGATGGAGGCCCAGTTTTGAAAGTTTTGACCGCTCTATTTCGACATAAACGCTTTCAATCTGATCCCCCCAGATCTCCACCCGGTTGACATCTTTTTCCATCATCAGCTCGCGCTGAATTACAATCGCATAATCCTTCATCTCCGCGTATGAATACCCGTCACCGGTCAAGGCCAGAAAAATCCCGAACACATCCCCATAATCATCATAGACCTCGGGCTTCATCGCACCGGCCGGCAGCAGCGGAATCACGTCATTTATTTTTCGCCTGAGCATGTCCCATTCCTGGGGAAGCGTCTTTTTCCGGTAGGACTGGATCACATCGATATAAACGATCGAGACCCCCTCTTTTGAGATAGACCTGAGATCATCCAGAGACTCCAGCCGCTGGGCGGCCTTTTCGATTTCATCAGTCACCTGCTGTTCCACTTCAAGGGGAGAAGCACCGGGATAGCGGGTGATAACCGTAGCTGTCTTTATAGTAAATTCCGGATCTTCAAGCTTTCCCAGTTTCTGATAAGAATAGAAGCCGCACACCACCACCAGAAATACCAGGAACAGAACAACGGACCGGTGATTGACTGAATATTCAGGGAGATTCATCTTAACCCTTTCTAGAACCTGCCTGAAGCATCAGGAAGGGGTTTAACTTTTTGACCGTCTTTTAAAAACCCGGCACCGGCGGTAACGATCACCTGGCCGGGGTTTAAACCGTTTATTATTTCCACACCGTTTGAAATAAGTTTTCCGGGGATCACCCGCTGCTTTTTTACGGTACCGCGCTGATGATCATAAATGAAAACATGGTTCTCATCTTTGTTCTGACTCACAAGAGACTCATTCGGAATACAGACAAGCAATTTATTCCGGCTGTTTTTAAACGTCAGCTTTACCTCCGCAGCCATTCCGGGCCTGATGAGCTTTGCAGCCGACGCTTTCAGAATTACCGTCAAAGGATAAGTCTGGTTGGATACGTACGGTTTTTTACCAAGCTCTTTTAAATCCGCCGCAAAGGTCTTGTCCGCATAAGCGTCAAAGGTGCATGCAAATCCGGTAAACTCAATTCCTTCAGCCAAAAGTTCTTCCGGCACACCGGTGATCACCTCGATTGAGGAACAGTCCAGAAATGAAACAATAGGCGTTTTGGCCTGAACATTATCGAAATTTTCGACATATTTTGTATCGACGTATCCGGAAAAAGGCGCCAGCAGACGGGTATCCGTAAGCGCGTTCTTTGCCGTCTGCAGTTTTTCAGCGGTTGCCTCGACCTGTGCCTTCAGACTCTCATATCCGGCCTTCACCCGGTCATAAACCGCTTTTTCAGCCGCCTGTTGTTGGTAAAGATTTTTGTACCGGTGATACTGCAGTTCCGCTTCTTCCAGCTTCGACTGATACACTTTCAGCTGCGCATCAACCGTTTTAACATTCACCTGAAAATCACGGGGATCGATCTCGGCAATCAACCCTCCTTTTTCAACATACTGGCCCGTATCCACCGGCAGCTGAACCAGCGGCCCGCCGACCCTGAACGCCAGTTTTATTTCTTGAACCGCCTGTGACATTCCGGGGTATGTCAGTGTTTTTACACCCGACCGTGCTTTAATCTTTTGAACTTTCACATATTTAACAAAAGGCTGTTTTTTTTCCGCTTCTTCTTTGCCGCAGGCCGCAAAAACAACAGCCAGCATACAAACAGTTATTGCAGCAAGCCCTTTTTTTGTCTTTTTCATCTTGAGATTAAACATGTCTCTTTCCCGGTAATCATTAATGTTTTTTATAACGGTGAATTATCAATATCATTAAGTTGGATTTGTTTTTAACAATTTGCTGGTGAATACATGGTGCATGGCGCATGGCGCACAGCGTAATCCATTCTCCCGTAAGCACCCAAAGTTATACCCACTGCGCTCTGCGCTGTGCGCCTAGCGTCCGGTCACATCCTCAAGCGCTTTTAGCGACACCTGATAGCTGTATTCTGCGGCCAGCAGATCCGCGCCTGATGCATCAGCATCTGAGACCGCTTTTAACAGTTCCGAAACGCGGATCAGCCCCTGTTTATAGCGGGCCTGTTCCTCCCTTAATTTTTCTGTCCTGGCCGCATCCGTTTTTTCAGCGACCCGCCTTATTTCCTGTGCCGATTGAACATTCTGAAAGGCCTGCTGGACCTGAAGCATGACCATGAGACAGGCCTCTTCCCGTTCGACATATGCGCGTTTTGCTTTCTCCCGGGCAGCCCTGTATTTATTGATATTGGCAAAACCGTTGAAAAGAGACATCACGCCCATGGCCCCGCCGACCCACTGGCTGCTGTATTTCACGTAAGAATCCGTGTCATGCTGAAAGCTGCCGATGGCTGATACTACCGGCAGAAAATTCGTGATCGCAATTTTCACCCGGTCCCGGCTGATTTCATATTTCCGGTCCTGAAGTTTCATCTCCGGACGGTTCAGCAGCGCAGCGATAACCAGATCATTCAATAGCGGCAGATGAATCTCTTTTTTTTCTTCCGCCAGAAGTTCAATCTTTTTAAAGGGATCAAGCCCCATCGCTTCAAGCAGCTGTGACCGGCTGCGGTCAAGCATCCGGCAGTTCTCAGAAAGCAGGTGTTCTTGATAACTCAGAGAAGCTTCAACAGCCAGAAGGTCACTGTTGAGCACCAGCCCTTCAGTATGGTATTTACTGATTTCAGACAACAGCCGCTCCTCGCGTTTCACCGCTGATGTCAGCACCGCCGCTACCTCCTTTAAAGTCAGGCAGCGGTAAAAAAGGCCGGTGACCTTCAGCGATATCAGCTGGCGGGTCCGTTCGGCCACCAGCGCGGAGATATCCGCGCCTTTGCTTAACATGCGGTAAAGATACCATGAATAGGGAACAAAAACCGGCTGCTGGGCGGAAACAACCGATGTCATAAAATGCCGGTCGCTGACCTGTCCCCATCCGGCCCCCATCCGCTGGGTGGGGTTGTGTTTGCCGATCAGGTAAGTGGCCTCAAGATCAATTTTGGGGAGAAAGTTTGAAAAGGCGATTTTCCTGTCCAGCTGACTGATGCGCCGGGTCATCTCTTCAGACCGGACCTTCAGATTATTTTTTTCCGCAATCCGAATACAGTCGGACAAGGTAAACCCTTTCTTTTTTTCCAGTTCTTTTTCAGTTCTTGCGTTCAGTTCTTTGACGAACCGATCCGCATTTTCTTTTCTGATATTATCCGGATTCTTTGATGCACAGGCAGACAAAAATATGCATCCCCATATAATGACCCGGACACCTGTTTGCATGAACACTCTGCTCATATATTCACGGCCCTTCTTTTAAAATTTTCATTCGACCCCCTGCCGAAGCGAAGCGAAAGTCCCGCTGGCGGGGCCCCCGCGAATCCTTAAATCCTTTTAAAGCTGTTTTCCATTCCGCATTCGTCACTCCGAATTTATTTTCAGCCCTTTCAGATAAATTCTGATCTGCATGTCCATCAGTTCCTCCAGGGTCATCTCCGTATGGACAAAATGTCCCTGGTCCTGAAGGGTTAACACCCCCTCCACAATCGCCCACAGTCCCATGGTCACCTCACGGCTGTGGTACCGGTCATCAATACTTTTGCCTTTTAAATAGCCCCTCACGGTTTCCTCGGTCAGCAGCAAAACCCGGTTCTGGGCCTCTTCGATTTTGTTCAGCAGTTCCTGCTCCAGACCCGCATTGCGGTAACCGCTGGTCAGCATCTTCCAGCGTTCCGTATGACAGGAATAAAACCGGACAATGGCCTTCTGGAAACCGAATATGCGTTCAAGCGGTTTGCTGAAGCGCTGAACCACCTGCTCAAAAAGCTCCAGCAGGAGATTGAGAGACTCCACGCAAATTTCCGCATAAATTTCATCTTTACTTTTAAAATAGAAATAGACCGCCCCGGTGGACAGCTCCGCTGCCGCGCAGATATCCCGCATGGTGGTATTGAGATACCCTTTTTTCAAAAACAGCCTGCCCCCGGCATCAAGAATCCGCCGAATACGTTCCCGCCGCTCTTCCTCTTTGCGCTTTGCCGTGCCCGCTTTCATCGGATTTCCTTTCATAATAAATTATAGAACAATGTTCATTTATAGAACATTGTTCTATAATTGTCAAGATTATCTAATGAATGACTGACCAACAGAACATTATAACAGATCACAAATGATGGGTATGATTTGAGATAGAGGCTAAGGGAGGTTTTTGTAAACGTCTTTTCTATGACCGATTTTTACAACGAGGATGACAAGCCTGTCGTTATGTATTTCATAAATAATTCGATAATCACCAGTTCTTATTTTATGAAAACGATTATCCCCTTTCATTTTGGTCGTTGCGGGGTCTGGAAGGTTTTTGCCAAGATCGTCAATTTTTTTCTTAATACGGACCAAATCACGTTTCGGGAAACATTTTATGCTTTTCATAACCGACGGCCTAAATTCAATAGCATAAACCATTTATTAAAGCCCCAGCTTTTTCCAGAATTTATTGGCCGGAATATTATCGCCTGGTTCAGCCAAGGCTTTCTTTGCATCTTCAATATCAATGACATCTTCAATTTGTTGCAAAAGTTCAAGTTCCTCCATGGAAACCAATGCAGCAATATTTTCTCCGCGTCGAGTCAAAATTACAGGGTCGTGGCCATAGGCCACTTTGTTAATGATATCAGAGAATTTTTTTCTAGCATCTGCTGTGGAAATTATAGTTGCCATAGCTGTACCTCCAATAAATAAATGTACTTTATGTACAAAATGTACACTTTTTAGACGGGAATTGCAACTATAAAAATAATGACGTAAAATCAATACAATAAAAAGACATTAGAACCATGCCTTCAACTTGACTGCTGTTTTCGCTGCCGCTTCAACAACAGCCGGTAACGCAAACATTACACCGACAAAAATATAACAGATTAAAAAGAATGGGAATCCGGCATTAAAAATGGTGCAGCACCGTTAAAACTTCGCCATCGGCGGCAGGATCGGCCCTAAAAGCGCGTCCGGATGAATGCCCATGTCCAGCCCGAACCGGGTCCCCTCATCCTCCACCAGGATCCACTGGGCCCACTGACCGTGGCGCCTGTATTTATGGTCAATATCGGCCTGATTAAAACTTTTGTCCTTGTTATTCTCGATAATGACCCGGTATGCGTCAAAAAAGGTTTCCGCCATCTGCCTGAAAAAATCAAACTTTTCCGCCTCAAGATAGAAAAAATAGATCCCGGCATGACTGCCCACATTGCATTTTCTATACTTTGACTGAAAAAAATCGGCCCGCACCTTGCGCAGGGCCGCATAATCCTGCCCGTTTTTTTCACAAAGCGCTTTCATGCGGTCCGCAAAATAAGCCACATCCGCTTTGTTCTCAAAATAAGGAAAGATATCGGTACCCCCGGCCAGGATCACCCGGTCTTCAATAATATTTGCCCGAAGCTCCATGTAGGCTTTGGGGATTTTCGGATTATCGGGATGGATGCCGATCTCCAGCACCAGCGCCCGCATGCGGGAACCCTGTTTGCCCAGTTTTTCAGCCAGAACCGGCGGGGTATCGATCTCAAGGTCACAGTAAACAAGACTTGCCTTTTCAAAAACATCTCCCCGCGAGATCATCACCTCGGTGGGGCCGATGGTGCTGTCCCAGCTGTTTTTATCTATCTTTACCCCCGGATTGAACGCAGCACAAAAAACCGCGAATTTTTCCTGAACCTGCGCAAGAAAGTCTGTGACCCGGTTGATCTGTTCCATCATATCTCCAATTCAAGCGGTTGATTTTTTGGGAAAAAGCCCTTTCAGGGAAATAAAGGCGATCACAAGATAAGCAATGGTCTTGGGAATCATCAGCATACCCAGATTTGGATATATCTTGATAAAAGCGACAATCGGCGCGTAACAAGCCAGAGAAACCATGATCATCGCCCCGATCCATTTAAAAAGCCTATCATTTTCAGCTATTGCGTCTCTTAAAATCAGGTAAGCCGTCCCCGCCTGCATCAAAATAAGCGGTAAATTCCTGAGGGTATAAAGCGGTTCCTGTATATTTTGACTGTTCCAGGCGTTGCCCGGAAGCAGCATAATCACGGAACGGATAACCGCCAGGAAAAACAGGCCCCAGGCCACCGGCCCAAAGGATTTCCTGAAACGGTATTTCCACATAAAGACCATACAGACATAAAAAAGCGTAAAGGTCCAGGCCGTGGCCATACTGCCCAGCGGGGCCAGCACCACCTCCCGGCCGAAAAGGTGGACAGCGGCATCCAGGTCTCCCATAGCGAAAGCGACGACCCGGAATCCCACATGGCCCATATCGCCAAGGGCCAGGAAAACAAAGGCCAGCAGGATTGACAGGGCGGTTTTCCGGTCCGCGGAATCAACCTTTGACCAGCGCCTGACCATAATAAAAATAAGGCACCAGACAATCATCAGATAAGAGATATTGAAAACCGTTTCCATCATGACCACCGCAGACCCGGACATTAATCCTCCCCGTTTTCGTAACGTTGACCAGCGATAAATTGAACGACTGCCCCGACACGTCGGGATAGACTCCGTTCTCCCGATAAATCGGAATTAAAATCCCCCTCCGGAATGATCCTTCGGAGGCTGCGCACTCCTGAAAATACAATACACCCTCCCGTGAAACGGGAGGCCTTAAGCAGGTCCCCAAAGGGAACGTCGGAAACAGGCCGGGCAGTCCCCCGGCCCGAAAATGCAGTGACTCATGGAATAATTCGGCCGTCAGTCTTCAGAAAGGACTCCCGGGCAAGCGCTACTGCTCCAGTGAATATTTGTACCGCAGGGAATAATCCCTGTTTTCCGCAACGCACTTATCGATATAGGCCTTTTCGGCATCCGTGATATCCCGCAACGTTTCAAGCATCTCCTTGCGGTTTTCAATATTAATAATGCTGTTCAGTTCAATATACTTTTCCGGCGGAACAACCACCTCTTCAAGCACGGAATTGCTCCGGACAAAAACAAAATCGCCGATATCCACACAGGCCAGCACCGATTTGCAGCCGACAAAGCACCTGCGGCCGATGGCCGCCGGTCCGTGGATAACTGCGCCATGGTTGATAATGGTATCCTCACCGATCGTCAGCGCCTGTTCGGCATGCACATGCAGAACGGCTAGGTCCTGTATGCCGCATCCGGCACCGATCGTAATTCTGGCCTTCTCATCATCCATCGAAAACCGGTCGGCCCGAATCACCACACTGGGACCGATATAACAGTTCGGCCCCACATCCACGCGGCCGATAATAATCGCAGACGGATCGACATAAGCCGTTGAATCAATATGCGGTGTATCACCAACAACATTCTCTCTTAACATAACCATTCTCCGTTTCAAAGTTTTGTTGTTTATTAAATATCCAGCACATCAACCAGCGCCGGACAAAAAAACAGTTCTCCCCTGTTCAGGCCACCTGTTTTCATACAATAATTGTATTTAAATATCAAGTTCTATCATGGTCGAAAAAAATGCTGTCGCTACCGGTCAAAATCAATATTTTCCTGTTCAATGATTACGGATAATGATATAAAATGCACCAGTCTGAAAAAACAATGTTTGTCCAAAACAGGGAAAGAGCGCCCCGCATGAAACTCGATGAAGTCCTGCAAAACCTGAAAAAAAGCATTAAATTCAAGAAAGATACCAACGTCAATGACATTATTCTGATCGGAATGAAGTCCGGACTTTTTTTCGGTGTTGTCCAGGAAATAGAAAAAAATGTCAAAAAAGGCTGGTGGGATGTCTCCTTCAAACTTCTGGTCATGCCCCCGATTGACGTTACCTGGACGCTGCGCTCCCCCCAAATGACCGGGGAAATCTTTACCATGGACAACGAAGAACAGTTTGTCATTGCCATGGATACGGAAAAAACCAAAAAACCGCCCGCGAAAAAGAGAAATTCTAAACAGCAGGCCAACCCCATCAAAAAAGGTAAATTAACCCTGATCAAAAGCTAGGACAGTTCATTGAAACACGCAGATTTTGTTCATTTACATGTCCACACCCAGTACAGTCTGCTGGACGGCGCGATTCGGTTCGCGGATCTTCTGGAAAGGGCCAGAGATTTCCACATGCCCGCTCTGGCCATCACGGATCACGGGAACATGTTCGGGGCCATCGAATTCTATCAAAAAGCCCGCAACGCCGGCATAAAACCGATCATCGGCTGTGAAATGTATCTGGCCCCCGGGTCCCGTTTCGACAAGGAATCCCATCCGGGCATGAAGTCCTCCAGCTACCATCTGGTCCTGCTGGCCAAAAACAGAACCGGGTATCAGAACCTGCTGCATCTGGTATCCGCAGCATATCGTGAAGGATTCTACTACAAACCCCGCATCGACAAAGAAATCCTGAAAAAACACAATGACGGGCTGATTGCCCTGAGCGCCTGTCTGCACGGCGAAATTCCCACCGCCCTGCTTGCGAATGACCGCCGAAAAGCCGCGGCGCTCATCCGGGAATACCAGTCCATATTCGACAGCGGCCGCTTTTACCTGGAGCTTCAGAAAAACAATATTGATGACCAGAAAATCGTCAATCAGGGACTGGTCGAACTTTCCCGCGCCATGTCCGTCCCGCTGGTCGCCACAAATGACTGTCATTACCTGAACAAGACGGACGCCCAGGCCCATGAAGTGCTTTTATGCATCCAGACCGGCAAAACCATGAGCACCCCCGACCGAATGCGCTTTACGACGGATGAATTCTATTTAAAATCCCCCGATGAAATGAAAAAAGCCTTTGCGGATGTTCCGGACGCCATTGAAAATACCGTGGCCATCGCAGAACAGTGCAATCTTGAAATTCCGCTGAAAAATTATATTTTCCCCCGGTTTGATCCGCCTGCCGGCGAAACCAATGACCAGCTGTTTGAACGCCTCAGCAGAGAGGGACTCCAGACACGTCTGGACAAGATCGGCAAAAAGGATCCCGGCTATCTTGAGCGCCGGCAGCAGGAATATCATGATCGTCTGAATTCCGAAATCGAAATGATCCGCAAAATGAATTTTACCACCTATTTTCTGATCGTTTCGGATTTCATCCGCTATTCCAAGGAACATGACATTCCGGTGGGCCCGGGCCGCGGGTCCGCTGCCGGCAGCCTGGTGGCGTATGCCTTGAAAATCACCGAAATCGACCCGATTAAAAACGGTCTTTTGTTTGAACGTTTTCTCAATCCGGAGCGGGTCAATCCGCCGGATATTGATGTGGACTTCTGCATGAATCGCCGGGATGAGGTCATTGACTATGTCACGCAAAAATACGGCAGTGAAAATGTGGCACAGATCATCACCTTTGGAAAAATGCTGGCCAAGGGCGTTATTCGGGATGTGGGCCGCTCCCTGGATATGCCCTATAATGAGGTGGATAAAATCGCGAAGCTGATCCCGAACGACCTGGGCATCACCATTGAAAAAGCCCTTGTTCAGGAACCCAAGCTGAAAGAGCTGATTAAAAACGATCCCCAGATCGCAAACCTGATTACCATTTCCCGGGCGCTGGAGGGCCTGACCCGCCATGCTTCCACACATGCCGCCGGCGTGGTCATTGCCGATGCGCCGCTGGATAACTATGTCCCGCTCTTTAAAAACCCGAAAGACGAAGAAGTGGTGACCCAGTATCCCATGAACGATGTGGACAATATCGGCCTGATCAAATTTGACTTTCTGGGCCTGCGCACCCTGACGGTGATCGATACGGCGGTCAAGCTGGTGCTTTCCGATGCGAAAAACAGCCTGCCGGATATCAACGACCTGCCCCTGGAAGACCAGAAGACCTATGACCTTTTGTCCTCCGGCGAAACAGAAGGTATTTTTCAGCTGGAAAGCTCCGGCATGAAAGAGCTGTTGACCCGGATCAAACCCGGAAATATCGAGGATTTGACCGCGCTGCTGGCCCTCTACCGGCCCGGGCCGCTGGGCAGCGGCATGGTCGACGATTTCATTAAAGGGAAAAACGGGGAAATAAAAATTAAATACGAACTGCCCCAGATGGAAGGCATTCTGAAAGAAACCTACGGCATCATCCTGTATCAGGAACAGGTCATGAAAATCGCCAGCACCCTGGCCAGTTTTTCCCTGGCGGATGCGGACCTGCTGAGAAGAGCCATGGGGAAAAAGAAACCCGCGGAAATGGCAAAACAGAAAGAAAAATTTCTGGCCGGCGCGCTGAAAAACAGATTCGACCGGAAAAAATCGGAAAAAATATTCGACCTGATGGCCAAGTTCGCTGAGTACGGCTTCAACAAATCCCACAGCGCGGCCTACGCCTATGTCTCTTTTCAAACCGCTTACCTGAAAGCCCATTATCCGGTGCAGTTTATGGCCGCGCTGTTAAGCTCGGAAATGGACAATACGGACAAAGTCGTTAAACATATCAACGAATGCAAAGAAAAAGGCATTGAAGTCCTGCCCCCGGACGTCAATGAAAGCTACCGGAATTTCACGGTTCCCGGCAACAGCATCCGGTTCGGTCTGGCTGCCGTGAAAAACGTGGGGCACAGCGCCATTGAGTCCATCATTGATGCCCGCGGCGAGGGCGGCGCCTTTACATCTTTGTTTGATTTCTGTGAAAGAGTTGATTTGCGGAAGGTAAACAAAAAAGTCATGGAAAGTCTCATCAAATGCGGTGCTTTCGATTCACTGAAAAAGAACCGCTCACAGATGATGGCGGTTTTAGAAGAAATCGTCAGCGCGGTTCAGCGCCTGCATAAGGATAAGGAAAAAAACCAGCTCAGCATGTTTGAGGTCATTGCGGAAACCACCGGGACCAATGAAAATGAAACCATTCCCTATCCGGACCTTCCGGAGTGGGACCGGAAGGAATGTCTGGCCTTTGAAAAAGAGTGCCTGGGCTTTTATATTACCGGTCACCCGCTGGACAACCATCGGCAGGCGTTGCAGGCCTTTGCCAATGTGAACACGGTATCGGCCCTGGCCGCGGAAGGTGAAAGAGAGGTCCGCATCGGCGGAATGGTCGCAAATCTGAAAAAAATAACCACCAAGAAAGGTGACCCTATGGGCTTTCTCACCTTCGAGGACCTTTCCGGAACCATTGAAGTCATTCTGTTTCCTGAAGTATACCGAACTTATGGCCCTCTGCTGGAAACCGACCATCCGCTGCTGATCAAAGGCCGGCTGAGCATTGAAACCGACAACAGCAATAAAATCATTGCCGCTGAAATCGTTCCGCTGAATCAGGCCCATAAAATTGCCACACCCGATATTCACGTCAAATGTCCCATCAGCAGACTGGACCCGGCGCTGATCGATAACGTCAAAACCATTATCAAAAACAATCCGGGAAAATCAAAGATTTTCCTGCATGTTTGCATTCCCGACAAGTGTGAGACCGTCATCCATCTTGGAGATACCTATTTATCCAGTGCATCGGATCTGTTTACCACGGAAATCGAATCGGCCCTGGGTAAAAACAGCGTCCAGCTTCAGTGATACCTGAATGTGATGCGTAAAGCATGAAGAGCCTGCTCAAGAGTTGTTGTTCGTTAATCGTTGGGACAGCGCACTGATCATTTCACAAAATGTTTTATCCGTTTCTTTTGGCTTGAGGACAGATCCGGTTCGATCAGGAGCCACGGTTTTTTGTGAAATGAAATAAGGTCGATACAGCAAAGAAAACAGAAACTTTATTAACTTGAAGTACTTCAAGTATTTTAAGTACTTCAAGTATTTTAAGTACTTTAAGTATTTTAAGTACTTCAGGCACGTTATCATGCCTTACCAGAACCGCATCTACCGAAACCGGACCCGGACCGACGGCCTGCAGTCCTTTACCGTCACTGTTCAGGAAACCGATCTTTTCATCAGCGCCGCCGGCAAACTCGAAAAAGAGGCGCAAAGGGCTGTGGTTTCGGCCCGCGCCATCATTGAACAGTACATTCGGGTGCATCCGGAATTTTTAACCTCTCTTGCACCGCTCCCTCCGGATAAAAACGCGCCCGAAATCATCCGGAAAATGCTGACCGCCGGCAAACAGGCCGGGGTGGGCCCCATGGCCGCCGTGGCCGGTGCGATTGCGGAATATACGGCCCGTCAATTACTCGAACACAGCGACGAAGTTCTGATTGAAAACGGCGGTGATATTTTTTTCAGCATGAACCGCGAGCTGACCATCTCCATTTTCGCCGGTGAATCACCGTTCAGTGAAAAGGTCGGCATCAAAATCTCCCCGAAAAGTACCGGTTATGCCGTTTGCACCTCATCCGGCGCGGTCGGCCCGTCTTTAAGCCTGGGCACGGCGGACGCAGCCACCCTTCTATCGCCCTCTCCCTTCCTGGCCGATGCCGCGGCAACCGCTGTGGGAAACAGGGTGAAGAATGAAAACGACATCGACACCGCGATCCGTTTCGCAAAGCGCCTCAAGGGCATCGACGGCATTGTGATCATTAAAAACGATCGTCTCGGGGTCTGGGGGCAGGTCGAACTGGTCCGCCTCTGAACCCTGTTCAACGGTTCACCGGAGCTTTACCCCCTTACCGGCCGGGTTTCCGGTAAAGTCAGGCAACTTTCATCCGAAGCATATATATAGGCCATATTTGTGCATCAGCCGGATTTATGCCCCACATATTGTGTTTTAGCCCCTGTTGTGTTACTATTTTTAACCATCGATGCGGAGCAAAAAATGGAGAATGTCTGGGCCCCCTGGAGAATCAAATACATTTTATCTGAAAAGGAACCCGGCTGTATTTTCTGTATCTCCAGAACAGGACGATACCAAAAGAAAAATTACATCCTGGCACAGAGCAAACATGCATTTGCCATGCTGAACAGATACCCGTACACCGCAGGGCACCTGATGGTCGTTCCCAACCGGCACATCCCGGATCTCCAGTCACTGAAAAAGCCGGAACTGAACGATTTTTTTCACCTGCTTCGTTTTGCTTCGCAGGCCCTGAAACAGGCCGTTCATCCGGATGCCCTGAATATCGGTGCAAACATCGGCTCAGCAGCCGGCGCCGGCATAGAGGATCATCTGCATTTTCATATTGTTGCCCGCTGGAACGGTGACCATAATTTTATGCCGGTGATCAGTGAAACCATGGTCATTTCAGAACATCTGGAAGGCACCTATGAAAGGCTGTTGCCCTTTTTCAAAAAATTCAAGGTTTAGCCCCCTGTCTGTCATGCTTGAACAAAACAGCAAAATAATTTTACTGCTTTTTCTTCTGAGTATCCTGCTGCCGACGATGTCCGCAACGGCCCGGTCCGGGGGGAAAAGCCTGAATACGGTTCGCTCCATTTCCTACCGTCACACCCAAAATCGGGAGATAATCACGCTCTCTCTACAGAGAGAGGTTTCGTACCGCGCCAGATTTTTAGACCACAACCCGAAAAAAAAGCTTCCCTACAGACTTTTTATCGATCTGTTCAATACCCGGCTGCCGGACGGCATCAGAACATCCGCTCCGCCGGAAAGTTCCTGCATCAGCAAAATCAGAACTGCCCAGCGAAACAGCACAACAACCAGGATTGTGCTGGATATTCAAAATAAAATTTTCCGCGAGGATTACCGAATTACCCAGTCCGAAGATCCGCCTGAAATTACTATAACGCTTTTCAAAAAAACACCATCGAAAAAGATGAGCACGGCATCCGCGAACGACCGGTTCTCTGAAAAAAACAACCTCCCGAAAAAACAGCCCCGAAAAACACCGGCAAAGACACGCGGCCCGTGTGTCGTGGTCATTGATCCCGGACACGGCGGCAAAGATCCCGGCGCCATCGGCTACCGCGGCATTCAGGAAAAGGATATCTGTCTTTCCCTGGCAAAACAGCTGTATAAACACATTAATTCAAAACAGGGATATAAGGCCGTCCTGACCCGGAATACGGACATATTTCTCTCCCTGGACGACCGGGGCGCCATTGCCAACAAGCACCAGGCGGACATCTTTGTATCCCTGCACGCCAACTCCCACGAAGATCACCGTCTCACCGGCATTGAAACCTATTACCTGAGCTTTGCCTCGGACGAAGCCGCGCGCAAGGTCGCTGCCCGGGAAAACTTCACCTCTCCCGCTGAGATCAGCGATCTGGAAATGATTTTTTTCGACCTTTTGCAAAACAACAAGATCAACCAGTCCAGCATTCTGGCCGGTTATGTGCATAACGCCATGATCGAAAAACTGGCCAATGGTTACGGCAAAAAAGTCAGAAATCTCGGCGTAAAACATGCGCCGATGCGCGTCCTGATCAACACCGAAATGCCGTGTATTCTTATTGAAACCGCGTTCATCAGCAACCCCAGAGAGGCCAAAGAGCTCAAGACCACCGCTTTTCAAAAAACCCTGGCGGCCTCCATTTTTAACGGTATCGAAAATTTCACAAACGCTAAAAAAACCGCTTTCAAAACAACCGGCTCCTGACAAGAAGGTTCCCCCGTGAAATTTCCAACCATCAGTTATATCCGCGGACAGGGCATCCGCCCGGTAAAAAATCGCGGCCAGAACTTTCTGGTTGACAGGAACATTTCCCGAAAAACGGTGGCCGCAGCAGATATCTCACCGGACGACACGATCATTGAAATCGGCCCGGGACCGGGCGCCCTGACGCATTTTTTAGCCGCCACCGGCGCCCGGGTTTTCTGTTTTGAAATTGACACCGGCCTTTACCGGATATTAAATCGGGCGACCATTGATGACCCCAACGTGAACATCATCAACAAAAATATTCTTGATGCAAACTTCAGTGACTATATTACCCAGTCCCGAAACAACATTATCGTGGGAAGCATTCCTTACGCCATTACCACGCCGATTCTGTTGAAATTTCTCGAATACAGTGACGTTTTTAAAAATGCGGTTTTCATCATTCAAAAGGAAGTGGCGGAACGGTTGTGCGCCCAACCCGGGAAACGGGATTACGGCATTTTTTCGGTTTACTGCCACAGCTACCTGAACGCTGCCATCATCCAGACTATTCCGGCCGGCTGTTTTTATCCCCCGCCTAAAGTCGATTCCGCCATCATCCGCATGACCGCCAAAACCGACAAAAACTGGAACAGCCCCGGTGAGAAGCTGTTCCGCGAGCTGGTCCGGGCATCATTTGCCAACCGGCGCAAAACCCTGGCCAACAGCCTGAAAAGCTTTTTCCATCAAAAGGCCCTTAATCCGGATAAATTCAACGCCCGGGCCGAAGAAAAAAACATCAGCCTGAAGCGCCGGGCCGAAACCCTTTCTGTTGAGGAGTTTTACACCTTAACCCAAATTGTGGAACAAATGCGCCCCAGGGACTAGACAGAATGATAAAACTGGTATGCGACATCATGCTCGGCAAACTGGCCCGGAAACTCCGGATGCTGGGCATTGACACGGCCTACCAGAACAATGCATCACAAAATGATATCCTTCACCTGTCAAAAACGCAGAACCGGATCATTCTGACCCGCAACAGCGCGTTTGCCGGGACTTTACCGAAAAGCGCCTGCCATTTCATCCGCGACAACAGCCCGGATGCACAACTCCGGCAGGTGATTTCCCACTTTAAGCTGTCCATTAACAGGCTCAGGCCCTTCAGCCGCTGCATCTGCTGCAACACGGAACTGCGGCCCGTCACGAAAGAAGAGGTTGAAGGAAAAGTGGCGGACTATGTGTTCACCACTTCGGACAGCTTCTCAAGCTGCCCCGCCTGCGGCAAAATCTTCTGGCCCGGCACCCATTATCAAAACATGGTTGACACCATCGACCGGCTGCTGGCATCCCCCGAAAAACCAGAAGATCGGATATTTTAAAGAAATAGCTTTGCATCGGCGCAGGGTTATGATAACAGGTAATCAGATAGATGATTGCGTGTGCTTACCGGTTTTTTTTTATCACGATGATCCTCCATTTCGTTTGATCTGAACCGAACATAATCAACGATATTTAAGCACAACAACGTCTTGATCTACTGAACTCAAAATGGAGGATTATATGACAACCCATGTTAGCCCGAAAGGGTTCACGCTCATCGAACTGATGATTGTTGTCGCCATCATCGGTATCCTGGCCGCCGTGGCCGTACCCTCTTTTATCTCCTACCGGAATAAATCAAAAGTCGGCTCCTGTCTCGCAACCGCGGCCTCTATCCGGGGGGCCATGGCCGGTTTCGCCGCGGACGCCGTTGGAAACACCTTTCCCTCGGAAAGTCAGATCCCCGATAATGACTGGGATGCGCTCCGGCAGGTGGTCAACCAGAACGGGGGTACGCTTAAATCCCTGGCCACAACCCAGGGGTTTATCGGTAACCATATCGATTACACGGCCACCCCCGACCCGGACGATCCAAACGTCATCGGCAACTGGGAACTGGTTCTCTATGTGAGCGGTGTGCCTGCGTCCAACCTGGGATATAAAATCGTGATCACCCCCTCAGGCATTGCGAAACAGAGCAGCTCCTGAAGAAAGTAAAATCCTGAAATTTTAAACACGATTTTTAGTCGTCTGTCATCCGAATGTTCTTCTTTTACAGATGGCAATTTATTCTTTTAACCGAACCTTACAAAAAGCCAGTCGATATTTATCCTGGTCGGTTGAATCAGTCTGAAAATATTATTTATAATTATCGTTACTGTTGACTTTGAACTGCCTCTAAAAAATAAATTATATCTGGAATAATGATAATTTATAAAGCCCACCTTATTTTCTGTTATTAGAAATAAGTTTCTTGCCCTGTTTACTTTTGATTTATTTTGTAATAATATATCTTATATAAATTACAATAAATGATTTATATTAATTCAAATAATATCTTAGACTTTTAAAATCTAAAATTAAATAAATGGTTTTTTATAGTCATTAACAATAAAAGGAGAGTATATGGAAAAAACTACTATTCTAATAATTCCAGCCATGATACTTATTTTTTTTATTGCTGTAACTCAAGCTGCTGGTCAGTGTACGATCACATGGGAGGGAGATACCAGCGGTTCAATATCAACAACGGAAACATCGAGAACGGCGCTTGCAGTAACAGCGGCTTATGATGCAATTCAATGGACTTATAGCAATACTGGTTCGGAAACCGCTTCCTGGCTCGCAGACGGATGCTACGGTTACGAACCTTTTGGCTTTGGCGCCTGGACAGAAAGAAGGGTCTGTCCGGATGGCACTTGGAGTGAAGGCTACGGGGATACGTACTGTTCCCTTGGAGAACCCTATGTCATGTGTGAGCACAAAAACGGCACGTGGGATGTTGTTTGTGATGCATATTCGGTTTTTGGAACTATCAGCGGTGCTATTCAGGAAGGTGTTACCGTGGAAATTTACAGAACCGCCTGCGGTGGTAATGTCTTTATAGCTGAAACGACCACAGATCAAAATGGCTATTATTTATTTGGTGCTTTGGAAACTGGCCAACTCCTCGTTGTGCCTACCGCTGATAATTATGATTTTATGCCGGTACACAGTTGGCCGGTTATTCCGCAGGCAGAAATTCAGGCTCATGATTTTACCGCAACTGAAAATTAACATTTTTTTAAACACAATATTGTTTTTGTCAAAAGCAGGGTTTTGGCCCTGCTTTTTTCTTATAATTATTAGCCCCTTTGCCAAGCCACAAAGTTATTGGTACGTGATAATCATTGATTCAAGACTGTATCCAAAAATGCAATGATAACATTCAAGGGATAAAAACAGTGGCCTTCTTAAACCGCAAGTAATAAATCAATATAAAAACGGGATTATGGTGCTGCGCAGTCGGCAGGGTCGCCCTGCAGCTTGGCAATGGTGTGGGGAATGGCCTTGATCACGAACACAAGATTCTCTGTGGCGCCTTTGGGGCTGCCGGGCAGATTGATGATCAGGGTATGGCCGCGGCTACCGGCCACGGCCCGGGAAATCAGGGCATGCGGGGTCTTCTTAAAACTCTCCATGCGCATGGCCTCGGCAAAACCGGGAATTTGGCGGTCAATCACCGCCAGGGTGGCATCCGGGGTCAGGTCGCGGGGAGACACTCCGGTGCCGCCGGTGGTCACAATAAGATCGAGCTTGCGCCGATCGGCATAGTCGATCAGCTTCTCTTCAATCACTTCCTTTTCATCGGGGATGATTTCATAGCAGGCGGTTTCCGCGCCGATCGTCAGGAGCAGCGCACTCACCGCCGGACCGCTCTCGTCTTTGCGTTCGTTGCGCGCCCCCTTGTCGCTGATGGTCAGCACACCGGCCTTCATTTGTTCTCCTTTTAGCGGCCCTTGTTGACCAGCATCTTGGCCGCGGTTCTCGATATCACGGTAGGGACGTTTTTACTCTTGGAGACGTTTCTCAGGTCCCGGTCCATTAAATGGCTTAAAAATTTGATCGCGGACTGCAGCGGCGTCTTGGGATTGTTGACCAGGGCCACCTTGACCATGTAGTTCTTGGTAAACTCTTTTTTGTTTGCAATAACCAGCGGGACTTCCTTGGACAGGTTTTTATTGCCGGCAAAAGCCGCAACCTCATCGTCGGTCAGCTTGGGACTGTTGAGGACCGCCTGTATAATCAGGCGGTTGGGCTCCTTGATCAGAAGATTGCGGGCCTCCTTGTTGCCCAGGGAAGCGAGCTTGACCTTCTCGCTGATGGACATGTTCTGAACCCGGCTGTAGAGAGACTCAAATTCGGGTTCCTCGCCGGCGTTGTTCTGTTCTTCCCGGTCCGGAATTTTATTATCACCCATGAGACACTCAATTGATAATGAATTCAATCGAACTTACGCCTTACACCAACCTGTTTTTGTCTTGACCTGTAACCCTGCAAAACGCGTAGATACGATTTTTAATGTTTCGACGCTATTCGCTGTCCCCTCTTCCGCTATGCGATACCATGTTGATCAATCTTTGAACACAACACCAAATTAAAGCTTATCGCGTAAAACACCGGGCCGGTATTCCGAACTATTCATCTTCGGCTTTTGCCGCCGCAATCACCTTTTCGCTGATCTCGCGGGGAACCTCTTCGTAGTGGTCGAATTCCATTTCAAAAATACCGCGCCCGCTGGTCATGGAAGTCAGTTCCGCAGAGTAGCTCAGCATTTCCGCCAGGGGCACATGGGCCTTGACCATCTGGCCGCCCACCGCCTGTTCCATCCCCAGCACCCGGCCACGCCGGCTGTTCAGATCACCCATGACATCACCGGTGGCATCGTCCGGGACTGTGACCGCCACATTCATCACCGGCTCTAAAAGTACCGGTTTACACTCCCCGAAACCGAGCTTAAACCCCTTGGAACCGGCAATCTGAAAGGCCATATCGGAAGAGTCGACCTCATGATAGGAACCGTCATACAGCGTTACCTTGAGATCCACGATCGGATAGCCGGCCAGGATACCTTCTTTCATCTGGTTGACAATCCCCTTCTCTACCGCCGGAATATAATTCTTGGGAATGGCCCCCCCCACAATGTTGTTGACAAACTCGAATCCGCCGCCCGGAAGCGGTTCGATCTCAATCCAGGTATCGGCAAACTGACCGCGGCCGCCGGACTGTTTCTTGTGTTTCCCCTGGACCTTGGTCCGGCCTTTGATGGTCTCACGGTAAGAGACCTTGGGCTTTCTCATTTCAATATCCACCCCGAACTTCCGTTTCAGCTTGGCCACCGCCACATCCAGGTGCACCTGCCCCACCCCGGAAACCACAAACTCCTTGGTCTCGTCATTGCGGGCGAAAGTCAGGGTCGGGTCTTCTTCCATCAGGCGGGCAAAAGCACCGGCCATCTTGTCTTCATCCGAGCGATTCTTGGCAAAAACGGCAAAGGATGCCACCGGTTTCTGATGCTCGATCTCCCTGAAACAGGCGGCCTTGGTATCTTCAGCAAAGGTATCGCCGGTGGTGGTCTCTTTCAGCTTGGCCACGGCAACAATATCACCAGCCACCGCCGCATCCACCGGTTTCTGGGCTTTTCCTTCGATACGCAGAATCTGACCGATCTTTTCCTTGGTGTTTTTTCGGGCATTGTAAAGGGTCGAATCAGAGGATACGCTGCCGGAAAACACTCGAAACAGGGTCAGTTTACCGGCATACGGATCGGCCAGGGTCTTGAACACGTACGCATAAAACGGCTCGTTTTCACCGGTTTTAACTTTGACGATCTCATCTTTTTCAGCGTCCAGGGCCTCGACCTCGGTTTTAGCCAGGGGCGACGGAAAACAGTTGACGATGAAATCGAGAATCTGCTGGGTACCGAAATTTTTGGTTGCCGCACTGCCCATGACACAGTAAAGATTGTCGTCGGCCACCGCTGTCTTAATGGCTGCCGATACCTCTTCAGTGGACAGCTCCTGACCATCCAGATACTTGTCCAAAAGTTCTTCACTGGACTCGGCAATATCTTCAATGAACTTTTCCCGAATTTCGTCCACCTTGGCCTGAAGATCCCCCGGAATATCAACGGCCTTTGCATCACCGGAATCATTGGTCGCGAACACTTCGGCCTTCATTTTGACCAGATCCACAATCCCCTTGAAATCGGCATCCTTGCCGATGGGAATCTGCAGCGGCGTGGGATTGATTCCCAGTTTTTCCTTGATATTGTCCAGGGCCGTGTAAAAATCGGTGTTTTCCCGGTCCAGCCGGCTGACCACGATCATGGTCGGTATTTTTTTCTCGCGCAGGCGCTGCCACAGTTTTTCGATGACCACCTGAACGCCGGATGCCGCGTCAATGACCAGGACAGCCGCATCAACCACCTGAAGGCTGTTAAAAGTATCGGCAACAAAGTTGGCGTCCCCCGGGGTATCGATAATGTTGATGAAATGTTTTTTCCAGGTCAGATTGTGCAGCGCGCTCATGATCGTGATTTTACGGTCCTTTTCCTCCGGCTCAAAGTCCAGTACCGACTCCCCGTTATCCACTTTGCACAAACGGTCGGTGGACTTGCCGCAGTAAAGCATCGCCTCGGCAAGGGATGTTTTGCCGGATTTACCATGTCCGATAATCGCGATATTTCTAATCTGGCCGGGTTCATTCTTTTTCATTATTGATTTCCTTCCTAGATCATACGTTTAAGACAGCACAGGGCATTACCCCTGGTGGATGATTGTATCTGAAATTAATTTTTTATAATAAAATATTATCCGCCAGGATGTCAACCAATTTATAGTACAGATCGGTGTGAAGCCCCTTACATCAAAAATTTAAAGGATTTCAATAGATTCAGCCCTTTACCGCATGATAATAATTGACAGAAAACATATTATTGATAAAGTTATCCCAGCATTGAAATTTCCCGGGAAACCAGCCGGACCGACCCGGAATTTACAGCCAGGAACGCATCCCGGGATAACATTTTCTTTAAAAAATATCTTAACATAAACGATAAAAAAACCATGTCAAAACCTAAAACCGTCTATACCTGCTCCTTCTGCGGATACCAGTCCCCCAAGTGGCAGGGGAAATGCCCCGACTGCGACCAGTGGAACAGTTTTTACGAAGAAATAAAAACCAAACCCTCCAGGCATGCATCACTGATTTCCGAAACATCCGCCCACCCGACCCCGCTGACGGAAATTTCCCTGAATGAAGAAAACAGGGTGTTAACCGGCATCCATGAACTGGACCGGGTGCTGGGGGACGGGCTGGTCCAGGGGGCGGTGGTGCTGATCGGCGGTGATCCCGGCATCGGCAAATCGACCCTGGCCCTGCAGGCCCTTACCAAACTGACCCATAAAAAGAAAAACGGCCTTTATGTCTCCGGTGAAGAGTCGTTAAAACAGGTGCGCATGCGGGCGGAACGGCTGGGCCGCCTGCCGGAAAACCTGTACATTCTGGCAGAGACCTCGCTGGAAAGGATTATCCAGGAAATAAACACGCTGAAACCCGAAATCATCATTATCGATTCAGTCCAGACCATATACACCGCGGAACTGGAATCCGCTCCCGGCAGCGTCAGCCAGATCCGAGAAACCTGCGCCAGGCTGATCAATCTGTCCAAGGAGACCGACACCTCCGCCTTTTTGATCGGACATGTAACCAAGGAAGGCGCCATTGCCGGTCCCCGGGTCCTGGAGCATATGGTGGACACGGTGCTTTATTTTGAAGGCGACCGCGGCCACGCCTACCGGATTCTGCGCGCGGTCAAAAACCGGTTCGGCTCCACCGATGAAATCGGCGTTTTTGAAATGGAACAGACCGGCCTGACAGAGGTCAAAAACCCTTCTGAACTTTTTATCGCGGAACGGCCGGAAAATACGTCCGGGTCCGCCGTGGTGCCCAGCATCGAGGGAACGCGGCCGATCCTGGTGGAAATCCAGGCCCTGGTCACCCCCTCGGCCCTGTCCATGCCCCGACGCACCGCGATCGGTCTGGACAGTAACCGGGCATCCATTCTGATCGCGGTGATCGAAAAAAAACTGGGCATCCCCCTGTACAACCAGGATGTTTTCTTGAACGTGGCCGGCGGCGTCCGCCTGAACGAACCGGGAATCGATCTGGGGATTATTGCCGCCGTGGTATCCAGCAAACTGGATCAGCCGGTCCCCGCGGACATGGTAATCTGCGGCGAAGTGGGACTGACCGGAGAGGTCCGAAGCATCAGCCAGACAACGGTACGGATCAAGGAAGCCCGGCGCCTGGGATTTAAAAAATTCATCCTGCCGAAAAACAGTCTGAAAAACATTCAGAAAAGCCGGGACCTGCGCACCTGTCCGATCGGCTCGATTAAAGAAGCCATGGATTTGATATTTAAGGAATAAAATAACCTTAGATTAAGGCGGCGAAACGGCTGTGGCTACAGTTTGAAGGGGTTTGCCTGGAATATCAAAGTTCAAATTAAAAATATCAAATGAAGTCCAAAGCACCAATGCCAAATCTGATTATCTTTTTTGTGCTTGTTGTTTTGACATTCTTTTGTTATTTGATCTTTGTCATTTGATATTCATTTATTATTTGACCTTTTTATTTTGACATTCACTTGGCCTTTGAGCTTTGTAATTTGGCATTCATTATTAAGGGCTAGGTAAACTGAATGCTCTTTTTCCGTCCCTTGCTTTCAATCTCACCGATCAGGAAAGCCTTTTCGTTCAGACCGTTCAGCCGCAGCATAATTTCTTCGGCATCATCTTCCGGCACAACCAGGACCATGCCGATACCGTTATTGAACGTCCTGAGCATATCTTCATCAGCCACATTGCCCCGGTTTTTCATAAACGCAAACACCGGCGGCACATCCCAGGAATTGAGCCGGATATTCGCCCGGCAGCCTTTGGGCAGGATTCTGTCAATATTGTCCGACAGCCCGCCGCCGGTGATATGGGCGATACCGTTTATCTGAAAATCCCGCATCAGGTTCAGAATCGTTTTAACGTAAATTCGGGTGGGTTTGATCAGTTCCTCTCCCACAGTACAGCCCAGTTCGGAAACGGTATCATCCGGTTGTAAGCCCAGCTTGTCAAAAAATATTTTCCGGGCCAGAGAATACCCGTTACTGTGAATCCCGTTTGAAGCAATTCCCACAATCCGGTCGCCCACGGTAATCGAGGACCCGTCGATAATTTTATCCTTGTCCACGATCCCCACCACGAATCCGGCCATGTCATATTCGCCGTCTTGATAGAAAGAGGGCATCTCGGCGGTCTCGCCGCCGATCAGAGAACAACCGGCCTGTTTGCAGCCTTCCGCGATTCCGACCAGAATATTTTCAAGGATGGTCTGATCGATCTTGCCGATGGAAACATAATCCAGCAGAAAAACAGGTTCAGCTCCCTGAACAATGATATCGTTAACACACATGGCCACCAGGTCAATCCCGATGGTATCATGCTTGTTCATCATCGACGCAATCCGCAGCTTGGTCCCCACCCCGTCGGTGGAGGAGACCAGCACCGGATTCTCATACTTTTGCTTGTTCAAAGCAAACATTCCGCCGAAACCGCCGATACTGGACATGACTTCAGGCCGAAATGTCGGCTTAACGATGTCCTTGACCTTATTGACAAACTTATCCGCAGCATCAATATCCACTCCCGCATCTTTATAGGTAAGCTTCTTATCCATAGTTGTCATCATATCCTGAAATAGTTTCCATTAAGTTACAAATATAGCTAAAATAAATGTAAAATACCAGCATAGAAATTTTATATCGTTTCTAAGGTTCCAACAGTTTTATATGACATCCGGAACCCGGCCGGTCCGGGTGTCGCGGTTTCAGGACTTTTTCCGCATCCGCACATAACGTTCCAGACCCGTAACCCCTTGCGTCGCCTTTTGAAATTGTTATCGGAAATATAATTCAGGCAAACAAACACAACGGACGGCAAGGCTACTGCATCCATCCGTTCAGCACAAACATGTCCTCCCCGAGACAGTCCCCCACATAAATATCAAAATTAGCACTGAAACAGGCATTCCGGACCATCAGGACGGCCAGAACCGTATCATCGCCCAGCGGCGCCTGCCATAAAACCGTGGTTCCGGTGTGTTCAACCAGGACCGCTTTGCTGTTATCAAAATACGGGTCTGAACTGCTGATAACCACCGACACAATCGCCGGGAACAGTTCATTCCAGCAGAATGTCCCGAAAAACCAGAACATGGTGTTGAGAGATTCCGGCGTCACCCGCTCGATCACGCACGAGCCGCACCGGCCGTCCTCACAGGCAATATCACACAGTTTTACGATTTCCGGGGTCTCCGCACTCTCATTACATTCCGCAGTCGACCCATCTGCACAGCTGCGAATAATTTTGTCCCGGCAGATATTGTCGCCACAGCAGTAATTATCGGTGGTATATTCGGTTTCCCCGCAATCCTCGATTTTACTGCTTCCGGCACTGCTGTAGCAGGCCCCGCCGCTGCAACCGTAACTGCAGGTGTCTTCATAAATACTGCCGCTGCTGCAGTAAGGCTCTTCGGCAACCGTTGACGTGCATTCGCAATCCTCTTTTTTCTCTTCCCGCACCCCGCAGGAATCGTACCAGTACACATCACCGTTGTAACAGCCCACAGACGCGTGGGAGGTACAGATCGTGGTTCCCGGATACAGATAGCTGATGCCGTTGATGTCATCCGGGTGCAGACTTCTTTTCCTGGTCTCACCGGCAGAACCGTAACCGTACATGGTCTTTTCGGAATCCCCGGGATCATAAAGGTCATCCAGGCTCAGGGAATGGCCCAGTTCATGGGTGGCAATGTTCTGCACATCGAAAACCCCGGCCGAACCGTCCGTTCCCCAGGTATAGTTGGTGTTGAAAATAATATCACTGTCAATCAGCTGACCGGTCGTGTAAAACCAGAACGTATTCAGCCCCAGGGTACTTTCGTAGCCGGGCGCATCAAGCGGTCCGAACAGCAGGATGTTGGACGCATCATTCACGCCGTAAGCCGTACTGGAGGTGATGCCGCTGTAAACAAAAGAAAAGTTTGACTCAGAAACAGCATTCCAGGTCTGCAGCGCAGCCTGAATGGCTGAAAGGCTTCCGGACGGGCCGCCCGCGGTATTGACCGTGTAGGTGACGCTGGACGTGGCCCATTTAATCTCCAGCCCGCCGCCGGTTTTGCTGATCTTGTAGGCAAGAACATTTCCAGGCAAAACAACCGCTATAAGAGTTAATAATAAAATTATCAGGGAATCACTCTTCATTTCGATAGGCCTTGATCTTTCGGATCAGTTCGTCAACCGGGAGATCATTTTCCACCAGATCTTCTTTTGAGCCCAGGCTGAACCCTCTTTTCCGGGCAATATTGTCGTTGCCGATACAGTATTTGCCCTGGGCACGACCGTAAACCCGGTATGCCCGGTCTTTTTCCATCTTCAGATCGGAAGACAGAAAAAGGACCACGGTTTCCCCTTTTTCAAAGGAGGGTGAATCAGATACCTTCATCCCGATGCCGTCCACAATCCCGCCGTCATACACCACCGAAACAATCTCCTGGTCACAGCTTCCGGCAACCACCTCTTCGACTCTGACCGAGGCTGTGGAAAAAATTGCTTTTTTGTCTTCGGTCCACCGGGAAACAACATCGATGACCTCTCCCCGGATTACCAGGCCGGACGCAACCGAAAGCTTGCGGGTGCTCATCCCCTCCATCAGTGCATAGGAACAGGACAGGAAACCTGTTATCAAAAAAAATAATGTAAAAACATATGTTTTAAAACATAATCTAATGTAAGGCTTCATTTTTATTCCCTGCTGAATTCCCCGGTCACTCGCGACGCGCCGACCAGATCATATTCGTCATATTCATCGAAACATCCCCAGGAATAACCCAGTCCCCATGCCGGTGAGGGCTCGACCTGAGTACAGTAAGCGTACCAGGTGACACAGTCATCCGGAGGTGCCACCGGTACATTGTCTTTCTGTTCTTTCGAAAAATAGGTCTGGTTATCCGCCACCCATACATCATACACGACCTTGAGATCATAATCGCGCCAGCGGTCAATATTTTCTATCACACAGTATTCACCGGTATGCAGTTTCTCAACCGGCAGCAGATTGTCACCGTACGCACCGCCGGCAGGGGCAATACGCACTTCCCGAACAGCAATACCCGTTGTCCCGGTATTACCGAACCGGATCACAAAATAAAGCGGATCACAGCCGGTAAAGGGTACCAGGAAGATAATCAGCAGGAACAGAGATAAAGCACGTTTCATTGGAATTCTCCTTTCAGTTTTACATCCCCTGTTTAAAACCAATACAGATATCTCACAAATAGACGCAAGATCAGACCAAAAACTGGCAATTTCTTTCAATGAAATCTTTCCGGCAATTTACTTAAAACAGCTTTTGGACTTCAGCCCTTTTTACCATCTGCCGCAGCTAGCGCTGGTCAAGCGACTTGTATTCCTTGTTGAATTCACCGGTATACATGGCGCGGGGACGAAAAATCCGGTTGTTCTGGAGATACTCATAGACCCGGGCGGTCCAGCCGGAAACCCGGGCAACAGCAAAAATCGGCGTGAATATTTCCGGCGCAATACCCATGCCCCGGTAGACAATTCCCGAATAGAAATCCACGTTGGGAAAAATCTTTTTCTTTTCACCCAGCCCCGTGCGAACCCCCTGCTCCAGGACTTCAGCCGTCTGAAAAAGGGTGGAAACATCAGGATTATCCTGTGCCACAAACGCCGCGAGCGGACCGAGAATGCGAGCCCTGGGATCATAAGCCTTGTACACCCGGTGACCGAAACCTGAAATCTTGGATTTTGTTTTCTGGGCATTCTCCATGTACGATTTCACGTTTTCCGGCGATCCGATTTTCATCAGCATCCGGATCACCTCCTCGTTGGCACCACCATGCAGCGGCCCGGACAGAGCGGCAATGCCGGCACCCACGGAAAAATAGATGTCCGACAGGGTCGAGGCAACCACCATGGACGCAAAGGTACTGGCGTTCATACCGTGATCGGCATGGAGAATCAGGGCAATATCCATGATCCGCTCTTCAACCGGACCCGGTTTTCTGCCGGTCATCATATAAAGAAAGTTTCCGGCATGGGACAGTTCCGGATCCGGGTCAATGGGCATCAGGCCCCTCTGGATTCTGGCAATGGCGGCCGTGATGGTCGCCACGCCGGAAATCAGGTGATAGACCGCGTAGCGGTCACAGGCATTTTCCAGCTGCGCCTGCTCCTTTGTTTTCTTTTCGTACTGCGCCTTGAACTCGTAGATCGCGTGTTCCTCGCCCCGGGGCACGGTTTCCATGGGGATGGAGTCTTCATCCGACCCGATGGCGTCCTCGGTCGACGGCCGTCCCGCCTCCTGGTCCATGCAGGTCAGCTCCCGGCGCATATAGTTGACCCCGACGCGCAGGGCGCTCATGGCATTCATCTCCTCGATCGGCGTGGACATCATCAGGCGCAGGGTCTTGTTCAGGGTCCGGTAACGGACCAGGTCCCGGGTAAACTCCCGGAGCTCTTTTTGCGTCGGCAGGCTGCCGTGAATCAGAAGGTAGGACACCTCTTCAAAAGTGGAATAGGCACAAAGATCAAAAATATCATAGCCCCGGTAAATCAGCCATCCCTTGGCACCGTTCACGTAACCGATCTTGGTTTCACTGGCGATCGCCCCCTCGAGACCGGGCCCCACCGTGCATTCTACAGGCCAATTCAAGGGTTCTGTGAGCCCGGGTTCCGGTTCGTTACTGGTTTCTTTATATGCTTTTTCCTTGGCCTGAAGGATCAGGTCCGTAATCTGTTTAATTTCTGTTGTCATAATGCTCTCCTTTCTTTTCCCGGGAATTCGCGCAAATGAGTTCCGCTGTCATAAACCGTCGTCGAATAAGCGATCCAAAGTTCCGCCCGATACTGTCCGTGATCCCCGTGTGAATTTTCGCAGCCTTTTACAGCGGCACACTTTCCTGTTATTATTCAGCCCTATAGTATATGCATATTTTCCACTTGCGGACAAGTCTAAAAAATTTATTTTATTTAAATAATTTAATTTTATATTACTTATATATAAAAAATAATTTATATATTTATTAATGTTAATTTAACTTATATCATATTTTTAACCGGCTATTTCTGGAAACTTGACAAAAACTGCTGTCCATTCTATTATAAAAAAATAAATTTTTTTTAAATTGAACAAATATTTTATATTATTTATATTAATATTTAGTAATATATTATTTAAAATGATCCACAGAACGATGAAAAAATTCAACATCCCGGACTCCTTTCAGACGCTCACAAAACTGGATTCAGGCAAAGCGGAAATCACCTATTTTCGTATTAATAAACTTGAGGAAATGGGTCTCGGCAATATTCAATGTCTTCCCTACAGCATTAAAATCCTCCTGGAATCCGTACTGCGCTCGGAAAACAACCGTGAGATCACAAAAGAAAATATCGTCGCGCTGGCAAAGTACAATCCGGAAAGGCCCCGGGCCGTTCAAATCCCCTTTAAACCGGCCAGGGTTCTGCTGCAGGATTTTACCGGGGTTCCCTGCGTGGTTGACCTGGCCGCCATGCGCAGCGCCATGCACCGTCTCGGCAAAGACCCGAAAAACATCAACCCGGAAATACCGGTGGATCTGGTCATCGACCACAGTCTTCAAGTGGACTGTTCCAGCGGCCCTGACGCATTAAAGGAAAATATCCGTCTGGAATTCGAGCGCAACCGGGAAAGATATGAATTTTTGAACTGGGGACAGAAGGCCTTTGACAATTTCCGCGTCATTCCCCCGTCCCGCGGGATCTGCCACCAGATCAACCTGGAATACCTGGCAAATGTGGTTCAGCAAAAATCCGTGAACCACACGGATATCTGGTTTCCGGATTCGCTGGTGGGAACCGATTCCCATACCACCATGATCAACGGACTGGGCGTGGCCGGATGGGGTGTGGGCGGTATTGAGGCGGAAGCCGTTATGCTGGGACAGCCGCTCTATATGCTGGCGCCTGCGGTCGTCGGATGCAAACTGTCCGGCCGGCTGCCTGCGGGGGTGACTGCAACCGACCTGGTTTTGACCGTTACCGAAAGGTTGCGCAAAAAAGGCGTGGTCGGGAAATTCGTGGAGTTTTACGGAAACGGGCTCGACAGCCTTGACCTTCCGGACCGCGCCACTGTGGCCAACATGGCCCCGGAATACGGTGCAACCATGGGATTCTTTCCGGTGGATGATAAAACCCTTGATTTTCTGAAAAATACGGGCCGGTCGGCAGAGCAGATCGATCAAATCCGGCAGTACTGCCGGGCCCAGGGAATTTTTCGAAGCCCGGATTCACAGGACCCGCTGTTTGCGGATACCGTCTGCCTGGACCTGGCAACCGTCCGGCCCAGTCTCGCCGGACATAACCGGCCCCAGGACCGCATTGATCTGGACCGCATGCGCACGGTATTTCAGAACAAACTGACCACACCGGCGGCGGATCGCGGTATGGGCGTTTCACCAGACGACAAAAACCGTCAAGTGGACATACACCTTGCGAACTGTCCGCCGGCAAAGATCGGTCATGGCAGCGTCATTATTGCCGCCATCACCAGCTGCACCAACACCAGCAATCCGTCGGTCATGCTCAGTGCGGGACTGTTGGCCAGAAATGCTTTAAAAAAGGGCCTGAAAGCCAGGCCCTGGGTCAAAACCAGCCTGACCCCCGGTTCAACCGTGGTCACCCAATACCTGAAAAAAACAGAACTTCTCGATCCCCTGGAAAAAATCGGCTTCACCCTGGTCGGTTACGGCTGTGCCACCTGTATCGGCAACAGCGGACCGGTTTCCCCGGAAATAGAAAAGGCCATTCAGGACAACGGTATCGTCGCCGCCGGGGTTGTTTCCGGAAACCGAAACTTTGAGGGCCGAATCCACCCCTGTGTCCAGGCCAGTTATCTGGCCTCCCCGCCCCTGGTCGTGGCCTATGCCCTCGCCGGAACCGTAAACATCGACCTTTCCCGGGACCCCCTCGCTCTGTCAGCGGACAATCAGCCGGTCTATCTCAAAGACATCTGGCCCAGCAATGAGGCCGTCAAACACCTGATGCAGAACACCTTTTCCCCGGACATGTACATCTCTGAATATAAAAATATTGAAAGTTCCTCCCCCGAATGGAACCGGATCCCGGTTACAAAAAGCGCTGTTTATGAGTGGAGAAATGACAGCACCTATATCCAGGAACCCGCCTTTTTCAAATCAATGGAAAACCGTACCGGGACCGATCTCTCCGTCAGGGAAGCCCGGGTCCTGCTGAAGCTCGGCGACAGTATTACCACGGATCACATCAGCCCCGCCGGCACCATTCCCAAAAACGGCCCCGCTGCCGGGTACCTGAACGATAAAGGCATCAGGGCACAGGATTTTAACTCTTTCGGCAGCAGGCGCGGCAACCACCATGTCATGACCCGGGGAACCTTTGCCAACATCCGGCTGCAAAACCGCCTCACCCCGGAGAAAAAAGGCGGCTGGACCCGTTATTTTCCCACAAACGAAATAATGACCGTCTACGACGCCGCCGTTCTTTATCAAAAGAAAAACATTCCGCTGATCGTTCTCGCCGGCCGGGACTACGGCATGGGCAGCAGCCGGGACTGGGCGGCCAAGGGCACCTTCCTGCTGGGCGTGCGGGCGGTGATCGCCGCCTCATTCGAACGGATTCACCGCAGCAACCTGGTCGGCATGGGCGTTCTCCCGCTCCAGTTCCAGGAGGGGCAAAACGCGGACAGCCTGGACCTCAGCGGAACGGAGACCTTCAATCTGAATCTGGAAACACCCCTGCGGCCGGGGATGGAAATAGCGGTTGACGCCGTAACTGAAAAACATAAAAAACGCTTTGCGGTCACCTGCCGCCTCGACAGCCCCATTGAAGTTAAGTATTACTGTAACGGCGGTATTCTGCAGACCGTTCTTAAAAATTTTATCACGAAAGAAGACCGTAATTAATTTAAAATTTTAGTTCTATTTTATAACAGATATTTAAAAGATAATAACCAAAATCCAAATTAAAAATGCCAAATGAAATCCAAAATCCCAATATCAAATATTTGAGCTTTGACCTTTGTCATTCAATTCTCATTTGGACTTTGGCCGGAGTTTTTCACAGAAAACCGCCCTGTGGGCGGGATCAGGCGACACAAACCATGAAATCAAATTTAATTACCGGGAAACGCCTTGCTTTGCGGGCGGGAAGCATCAAATTTGACATTTATTCTCTGCCGATCCTGCCATCAACAAAGCCAAAGGAATCAACTTCAGGAGACCGTGACTTATAAGCTAGATAAATTCTGCCTACAGGAGCCATAAAAAACATGAATAAGATTAAAGTCATCAACCCGGTCGTGGAAATTGACGGGGACGAAATGACCCGTGTTATCTGGGAAAAGATCAAGCAGGACCTGATTCTGCCCTACCTGGACATTGAACTGAAATATTTTGACCTTGCCATCCAAAACCGGGACGCGACCGGGGACCGGGTCACACTGGACGCGGCCAGGGCCATTGAAACATACCATGTGGGAATAAAATGCGCCACCATTACCCCGGATGAAGACCGGGTCAGAGAGTTCAGCTTGCAGGAAATGTGGAAAAGCCCCAACGGCACGATTCGGAACTATCTGGGCGGCACGGTTTTCCGGGCGCCCATCATCTGCAAAAACGTTCCGCGGCTGGTCAAGAACTGGACAAAACCGATTGTGGTGGGCCGTCACGCCCACGCCGACCAGTACCGGGCCACCGATGTGATCATCCCGGGCAAAGGCACCCTCAGGATGGTATTTACCCCGGATGACGGCAGCCCGGAAAAAAGCTGGGTTGTCACGGACTATCCCGGTCCCGGCATTGCCATGGGCATGTACAACCTGGACGAGTCGATTGAAAACTTTGCCCGCTCATGCATGAACTACGCGCTGGCGCTGGGCTACCCCCTTTATCTCAGCACCAAAAACACCATCCTGAAAACCTATGACGGCCGCTTCCGCGACCTGTTCGCCGAAGTTTTTGCCGCCGAGTTTGCCGAAAAATTCAAGGCCGCCGGGCTGACCTACGAGCACCGCCTGATCGATGACATGGTGGCCCAGGTCCTGAAATGGGAAGGCGGTATTGTCTGGGCCTGCAAAAATTATGACGGCGATGTCCAGTCCGATACTGTGGCCCAGGGCTTCGGCTCCCTGGGCCTGATGACCTCGGTGCTGATGTGCCCCGACGGAAAGACCCTGGAGGCTGAAGCGGCCCACGGCACAGTCACCCGCCATTTCCGCCAGCACCAGCAGGGCAAAGAAACCAGCACCAACCCGGTGGCCAGCATCTTCGCCTGGACCCGCGGACTGACCCACCGCGGCAAACTGGACAACACACCGGAGCTGATAAACTTCTCCCAAACCCTGGAACAGGTCTGCATCGACACCATTGAGGCCGGAATTATGACCAAAGACCTGGCCGCGGCTATCCACGGAAACGTAAATCCCCCCCGGGAATCTTTCGTTACAACTCAGGAATTTTTAAATGCGTTGTCTTCAAGACTAAAGGCACAAATTTCCACGTAAGCGTTGAAAGTATTTAACCAGTTAAAATACTTGGTGGCATTCAGTTTAAAATCGCTTTCAATTCTCTACCGTACCAGGTATCTCAAATAATTCAGTCACTGCGTTTAGACCTGTCCTGCTTGATGGTTCGAACCAGCATATTGTTGTCGTAAACCTCCAGGTCCCCCTGCGCATTGATCCGGTACCTTGCGCCGTTTTCAGAATCTTTGAACTCCCCTGCCGAACCTGTAATCACCCTGACCTCAACCTTACTGCCGGCCAGTGATTTCAACTTATTGAAACGGGCTTGCACAAAGACCCCGACGGCACGGGCTTCATCCCGTATCGCCCCGGCATAATATTTCAGTCTTCCGGCCTTGTCCCGGGTGATATCACTGACCATTTTCACAGACCGGTTTTCCGTCAGCGGCGAAGTATCCGCAAGCACCAGATAGATTCCGGCCGCTAGCGCGGCCGTAGACATGAGAAGTTTTACAAAACAGCCCCTGGCCTTCGGCAGGGCTCCGGTTTTAAGATCCGCCCCGCAGTGATCACAGCGGTTTTTCTCCGATGCCTCCTGCACATGGGTACACCTGCGGCACAGAACCAGAAGCGGCGTGTCCTCCTGCAGCACCAGGCCCTCTTTCAAGGCAATACCGCAGTGGGGACATGCATCGGCTTTGGTACTGACCTCGTTTTCGCATTTTTCACATCTGGTCATGGCCATGACGAACTTTTTATATTTGAAAATTCAGCCGGTTAAAGTGAATTTTCTGTTATCTCAATCAGAATTCTTCCCGGATTTCTTTTTCCCGTACAAACCGGGATAGAGTTTCTCGGCACATTCCGGACAGATGCTGTGGGTAAAATCGGCTTCCGAATGATCTTTGATATAGCTTTCGAGCTTTTTCCAGTACCCTTCATCATCGCGAATCTTTTTGCAGCTGGCGCAAATGGGCAGCAGGCCGCTCAGGGATTTTACTTCCTGTTCCACCCGCATTCTGCCCAGAATCCTGCCCACCTGTGCTGCAATCAATTCAAGCAGTTTTTGTTCTTCAACTAAAAAAGGCCCTTCATCATCTCCGGATTTTTCCGCCCGGCGGTATACCTCTATTTTTCCCACCATTTTGCCGTCCACCGTTATTTCGGCAGACTGCTGCCAGGACGAGGGGGAAAAATCGGCTGTCTGGTACACATTTGCCTCCAGCGTCATACGCACGCAGGTGTGGTCCGGATACTGCCAGGACAATGGAATAAGATCTACAATCCCCTGAAAAACCTCCTCCGGCCCCCCCCTTTTTGTTTCGATGAGACCGGCAATGCTGTACAGAAGATTCAGTTCCTTGACCCGCTCGACAAGGTCGTGGGACTTCTTTTGCAGCTGTGCTTCAGCCAGTACTTTTTCGGAGATATCGCGGACAATCGAGCAGAAATAGAACCGGTCACCGGACTCCCAGCTGGACAGGGTCACCTCAACCGGAAACACACCGCCGTCTTTCCGCCGGGCATAAGATCGTTTCACATTTCCAAATACCGGCGCATTCCTGATTTCATCATAGGTCGCAAAGGCATCTGCTTTCGATGCAATTTCCGGTTCGCACAGAAGAACATCTATGGACCGGCCGGTAATCTCTTCTTTTGCATAACCGTAAATGTTACACGACGCTTCGTTCCAGTAGATAATTACGCCATTATGGTCCGTTACAATAATCGCATCAGAGGTACTTTCAGCCACGGCCCGAAACCGGGCCTCGCTTTTGCGCAACTCGGCAAGCTCTTCGATCAGCTGCGCTTTGCTTTTATCCGAATCCTTCATCGGCAAAATTCAAAATTAATTCTTTTGAAAATCCCACGCCTGTCCAACAAAAAACATATCTTATTTGAATCCCATGTCAAGATATTAAGCAACCATCGATCGGTACCGGCAAATTTAACTGCAAAACCGCCCACCGGGAAAGAGTTGCGGGACTTTACAACTATTTTAAATTTCAAAGGATTTTCTTTTAAATCAGAGGCAAAAAACAACAGCCGGATTTTTCAAAAGCAGGGAAACGAATCATTAAGGTTATTCTGGGCAGGCAAAGACCAACGGCAGGTAAAAAGATGGTCGGGAAGGCGGGATTTGAACCCGCGGCCTCATGCTCCCGAAGCATGCGCGCTGCCAGACTGCGCTACTCCCCGACATGAATTTTTAATTATATACAAAAAAACAAATTTACTCAAGGAATAGAATACCGTAAAGCGAAAATATTTTCTATTCCTGAACTTACCGCAAATTGCGGTAAAGCAATACCGGCCTACTGCATCCCCGGCAGATCTTTGACCTTTTCATCCCGAACCGGCGCCGGGTTTTCATCACTTCTCATTTCTTCCATCATGCTCCTGATGTCCGCCGACAGTTTCTGGGCCTCTTCCAGCAGCCGGTTCCGGTCCAGAACGTTTCTTTCAACCAGGACATTGACCAGTGCGCCCTGCATAATGGACATGGTATTCATGGTATCGTAACACTCGGAAAGCCTTTTTTCCATTTCCAGCTTTTGAAGCGTCATCTCCTTTTTCAAATAGTTTATCGAAAACAACTGCGCGAACACCACCGCCACCAGCATAATAATCAGAAAACGGGGCCTGAAAAACACGTTTTTTTTCTCTTCTTTATCCGTCATTGTATAATCATCCTCTTCTCTACACTTTCAGCTTTTTCCTGAAATAGCCCATGGTATTGCGCAGGCCCTCTTCCAGCGCTATTTCAGGTTCCCAGCCCAAAATTGTCTTGGCCTTGGTAATGTCGGGCTGACGGACCTTGGGGTCATCCTGGGGAAGCGGCTTGCGGATAATTTCGAGATGGGTGCCGGCCACCTCCTGTATCTTGACGGCAAAGTCCATAATGCTCATCTCATAGGGATTACCGATATTGACCGGCTCGGGTTCCTCCGAAAGCAGCAACCGGTAAATGCCCTCCACCAAGTCGGACACATAACAAAAACTACGGGTCTGAGATCCGTCACCAAATACGGTCAGCGGTTTTTCCTTGAGGGCCTGCGAAAAAAACGCCGGAACGACCCTGCCGTCATCAAGGCGCATTCGAGGCCCGTAGGTATTGAATATTCTAACGATGCGGGTATCCACCCCGTGATAGCGCTGATACGCCATGGTCATGGCCTCGGCAAAACGCTTGGCTTCATCATAAACCCCTCGCGGACCGATGGGGCTCACGTTCCCGAAGTAGTCCTCTTTCTGGGGGTGCACCAGCGGGTCCCCGTACACCTCGGACGTGGAGGCCAGCAAAAAGCGGGCGTCTTTTGCTTTTGCCAGCCCCAGCGCCTTATGGGTACCCAGCGAACCCACCTTGAGCGTCTGAATCGGCAGTTCCAGATAATCAATGGGACTGGCCGGGGAAGCAAAATGGAGAATATAGTCCACATTCCCTTCAACATAAATATATTCCGTCACGTCATGATTGATAAATTTGAACCGTTCATGACCGATAAGATGAACGATATTATCCATATCACCGGTCAACAGATTATCCATACAAATAACCGTATGACCTTCTTGAACCATCCTGTCACAAAGATGACTGCCCAGAAACCCCGCACCGCCGGTAATCAGTGTTCGCATAGGACTCTCCCGCTGTATTATTGTTGGGTCTTGCTATGATAATCATAATAGGATAAAAACAATCAGTTAACCCGGCTCAAGATATTCCTGCAAAGCATCTTCCCAGTGTCGCAGCACTTGCCCCGTTGTCTTTTCAAACCGGCTGCAATTCATCACCGAATAGGCCGGACGTACGGCGGGACGGGGATTTTTAACCGAGGATACCGGAACCACCTTTGCCCTGCCGCCGGTCAGCTCACAGATTTTTCCGGCAAAGCCAAACCAGGTACAGGCCCCTGAATTACAGACATGGAATATTCCCCGGGCGGAAACGTCCATCAGCCGTTGAACGGCCGCGGCAAGATCCCGGGTAAAAGTGGGGCTGCCCGTCTGGTCATCAACAACTTCCAGCACCTCCCGCTCCTGGCAAAGTTTGCGAATGGTCGCTACAAAATTCTTTCCCGCCGGGCCGAACAGCCATGAGGTCCGGACAATCAGGAAATCCTTCAGAATTTCCTGAATATACTGTTCCCCTTGCAACTTGGAACGGCCGTAAACCGACAAAGGGTTTACCGGGTCGGATTCATCATAGGAACTGTTTTTTGACCCGTCAAACACAAAATCGGTGCTGATATGGCACAATAAACTTCCAACGGCCCTGCAGCCCATCGCCAGGTTCCGGACACCCTCGGCATTTACCGCATAAGCAAGATCTTTTTCCGCCTCGCAGTTGTCCACCTGGGTATAGGCCGCACAATTGATCACCCAGTCGGGTTTTATTTTTCCTATTTCGTTTATAATCGCTTCCCGATCACAAATATCCGCATCATGAACATCCCTGCCCACCAACTCATTTTCAGCTTCCAGCGCTCTGATAAGATCGGCAGCGAACATACCGTTACAACCGGTGATTAATATTTTCACAACACGTGCCCCCGCTGCAGAACTTTATGAATCCTGCCTTATGTTAAACATTATTGTTTATCCCTTGTCCTTTTCAGATTTCTCTTTCCGCACCCCGTGCACCGCATTTCAAACAGCGAACGCAGGCTCAGCGCTCTTCATACCAGCGACTGTAAAACTTGAGATACTCGCCTGTTTTTATCTTTTCCCACCAGGATCTGTTTTCCAGATACCAGTTCACCGTTTCCTGCATACCGCTTTCAAAATCGTATTCCCGGGACCACCCGAGTTCATTCTTGATCTTCGTATCGTCGATGGCATAACGCCTGTCATGGCCGGGACGGTCTTTTACATACTTAATCAGGGATTCCGGCTTGTCCAGCGCTTTCAGAATAGTCTTGGTGATCTCCGTATTGTTCTTTTCCGCGTTACCGCCGATATTATACACCTGCCCCGGTTTTCCGCTGTGCAGCACCAGGTCAATGGCTTTACAGTGATCGGTGACGAAAATCCAGTCGCGGACATTCATGCCGTCCCCGTAAAGCGGCAACGCTTTACCCGCATAAGCATTGGTAATAAACAATGGTATCAGCTTTTCCGGGAACTGATAGGGTCCGTAATTGTTCGAACAGCGGGTGATCAGAGTATTGAGCCCATAGGTTTCATAATAGGCCCGGACAAAGAGATCCGCGCTGGTTTTGCTGGCGGAATAAGGACTGTTCGGCGCCAGCGGCGTTGTCTCGGAAAATTTTCCCGTGGGCCCCAGCGATCCGTAAACTTCATCCGTCGAGATCTGGATATAGCGATTGAGCTTGTACTTCAAACAGGCATCCAGAAGCACCTGAGTCCCCACAACATTTGTGTCGACAAATATTTTCGAGTCATCAATACTCCGGTCCACATGGGACTCTGCCGCAAAATTGATGACCGCATCCACACCGTCACGCAGCAGAGATTCCACAAGCGCCTTGTCCGCGATGTCCCCTCTGACAAAACTATACCGGCCGCTTTCTCCCGCAATATCGGCAATGTCCTTCAGATTCTCCAGATTGCCGGCATATGTCAGTTTGTCCAGATTGATCAGTTGATACTCCGGATACGTGTTAAACATATGCCTGATAAAGTTCGATCCGATAAATCCCGCTCCGCCGGTAACCATTAATTTCATTATAATCCCCTTCTTTTTATTAGGTTGCATTCAAGTGATGGTCTATAATCCGCCAGACATTGCTTTTCCCCTCACCGTTCAATGCGGAAAAAGGCAGCACCTGATCAATGCCGAGAAATTTCTGCCAGGCCCGGTACGCCCGGTTTCTTTTGGCCTGTTTCAGCTTGTCGATCTTGGTCAACACAACTGCAAAGGGTACACCCTTCAACTTCAGCCACTCACTAAAAAGACGCTCATCTTCCATTGGATGCCGCCGGGAATCAATGATCAGGATCACCAGTTTCAGATTCTCCCGCTGTTCCAGGTAGCCCTCAATGAGAACCTGCCATTCCTGTTTCACAGCATCCGGCACTCTGGCATATCCGTATCCCGGAAGATCAACAAAATAAAACGCCCTGTTGACATCGATAAAATTAATCGACTGGGTTCTGCCCGGTGTTGAACTGGTTTTGGCAATTCCCCTGCGGTTCACCAGCGTGTTGATCAGCGATGATTTGCCCACATTCGAACGGCCGGAGAACGCAATTTCAGGTTGCGGCCCCTTCGGCAGCGCGGACAGCTTGTATACACTTTTGAAGAATTGAACATCCGATACTTTCATTATCAGATTAACAGCTCCTTATCAACCTTTTCCTGGTAAGCTTTCATAAGAGCGTTTGTTATCGAACCGGATTTCCCGGGACCGATGGACTGCCCGCCGACCCGGACCAGCGGCATGATTTCCATTAAGGAATTGGTCATAAAGGCTTCATCAGCAGCCATCAGCCTATCCGGCTTGAAATATTCAGCACGGCAGGGAAAACCAAGGTCCGCCGCTATCTCAAAAACGACTTCCCGGGTAATCCCGTTTAAAATACCGGACTTCAGCGGCGGCGTCAGCAGACTTTTGTTCTTAACCATAAAAATATTGCTGATCGACCCTTCGGTGACGAACCCGGAATGATTTAAAAAAATCGCCTCGTCACAGCCGCTCTTCCCCGCCTCCATGCGCCCCAGCAAATTGTCCAGGTAATTGAGACTTTTAATATAAACGTGGGGTGAATCGGGGTTTCTCCGAATGGAAACGATAGCGGCGGCAATCCCTTTTGCAAAACGGTTTTTCCTCTCCAGATCAAACAGGCCGGACGTCACCATAAAACAGGCCGCTGCATTCGGATCCGGCACAAGCCCCGTCTCTCCCGTGCGAAATGCGGTTATCTTGAGACTCGCATCCGTTAAATCATTTTTTTCAATCAGACCGGACACGGCCGTTAAAACGGTTTCAGCCTTCGAAAAAAAACGGATATCAAGAACCCTCAGCCCCTCATAAAGCCGCTTTAAATGGGCATCCAGCCGAAACACCCTGCCGGAATAGACCCGCAGCGTCTCGAACACCCCGTCCCCAAAGCTGAACCCCCGGTTAAATGGAGACAACCGCGCCTCGTCCTTTCTCACAAATCGCCCGTCAAGATAAATCAGTGGTTCAGCCACGGCCATTGCCCGCCTGCCATTGCAGCGCTTCCATCATCCCCCTTGCCTTGTGCAGGGTTTCTTCATACTCCAGCGCCGGATCAGAATCCGCCACAATCCCCCCCCCCACATTAAAATAGTATTTTCCATCCTTATGCAGAAGGGTTCTAATCACAATGTTGAAATCCGACACTCGGTTGAAACCGAAATATCCAATGGTGCCAGTATATATCTTTCTTCGGCACCTTTCAAGCATCTCGATGATCTCCATGGATCTGATCTTCGGTGCGCCGGTAATCGAACCGCCGGGAAAACAGTCCTTTAAGCAGTCCACATGACTTATACCGCGGTTCAGCTCTCCGACAATGGTCGATACCAGGTGAAAGACATTTGAATAGGTTTCCAGGGCAAAAAGCGCTTCCGGATAGATCGACCCGTATTTACAGACCTTGCCCAGATCATTGCGTTCCAGATCCGTAATCATCAGCAGTTCCGCCCGGTCCTTCACACTGTTTAACAGCTCCGCCTTCATCCGCCGGTCTTCTGCTTCGGTCCCCCCCCTTGGCCGGGTTCCCTTGATGGGCCGGGTAACGACACGGGACCCGGCCATCTGCAAAAACGATTCGGGAGACGCACTCAATACATGGTACCCTTCACCATTAAAAAAACAGGAATACGGCGCAGGGCTCACCCGTCTCAAAACATCATAAACCGAAAAAGGAGAAGCCGCGCAGCAACATTCAAATCTCTGTGAAAGGTTTACCTGATACACCTCACCTTCAGCAATATAGGCCTTTATTTCCCGGACGGCATTCTCGTAACCCTGCCGGTCAAAATTAGACTGGATCTGAACCGGACAATGTCCGCCTGCGATAATTCTACAGGTCTTTTCAGCGGGTCCGGCACCGGCAATGCCCAGCATATCATTGATTTCAGCCAGTGCTCTCTGTTCCTGAAGGGCACTGTCTGTTTCCGGCAACCCGGAAGCCAGGGCATATATTTCCTGCGCCGTATGATCAGCCGCTATCACCGAAGAATAGAAACCCAGAAAAGCATCGGGAATCTCAATATCATCGGCGCACCGGGAAGGAATATTTTCAAGCACCCGCGCCATATCGTAACCCAGATATCCCGCCGCCCCGCCGACAAAAGGAATTTTTTCGTCCGCCGCATCAATCTCCAGACCCGCCATCAGTTCGTTAATGATCTCAAAAGGATCCTCGGCAACAAAATCATCCTGCCGATATCCACGAATATGGATATGCTGTCCCCGGCAAGTAAAAATCAAAAATGGGTTTAATGCCAGAAATGAATATCTGGAAGACCCAAAAACACGCTTGCCGCCATCCAGAAAAAGCGTGTAGGGCTCGCGCATCACCCTTTGCACAATTCCTTCAAACAGGGCGTAGGACGGGAACTTTTTTTTATAAAGCCGGGCTTTATTCATTGTACAAATTTCAGTGACGGTTCCCCTGATGCAGACCCTTTCTCCCAGGCCAAAGCTTAAGGATTTATTGTCCGTGGTTATTTACCGCAACCCACAAATCCTGCCTTCAGAAAATCAACAGACAACAAACCCTTCGTTTTTAAAAAGAGACCGGATTGACGACACAGGCGGTTGATTTTATTGCAGACCCGAAATAAACAGTAAAATCAATCCATCCGCAGCGACAGGTCCCCGCACACGATCTCTTCCCGTTCACCATTTTCATTCGATATCACGAGATGACCGTCCGGCGTAATTCCCCGGGCAATTCCGATCTTTTCTTCCGCACCGGACAGAATCCGTACCCGCCGGCCCATCACCAGCGAATGCGCGTTCCATACCTTGTCCAGACCTTCGCCCCGTGTCTCTGAGAAAGACTGATAAAGCCCGTCAAGCTCCGCCAAAATTATTTTCAGCAGCAGCACTCTGGAAAGTTGATGGCCGCAAGTCTCCATCAATGAGGTCGCAGCGGCTCTGATCTCACTGTGTCCGGCTGTATTGAAATTGACATTAAGCCCGATACCCACCACAATATAATGAATCATATCATGGTCCGCTGAAAATTCCGTCAGGATACCACAGACTTTCCGGTCACCCGCATACAGATCATTGGGCCACTTGATCATAAGCGCAATCCCGCAAGCCTTCTTGACGGCTCTGACAACGGCCACCGATGCCATCATCGTCAGCCGGAAGGCCAGTGACGTACCGATTTTCGGATAAAATATCACCGACATCAGGATGTTTTCGTTCGGTGGGGCAATCCAGGTCCGATCCAGCCGTCCCCTTCCCTTCGTCTGGTGTTCAGCAACAACCACTGTTCCGTCAGGCACCCCCCTGACGGCAAGATTCCTGGCATCACTGTTCGTGGATCCGGTGACCCGGCGATACTCAATTCTTTTTCCGACAATATTCGTCGCAAGATCCTTTTGTAACAGAACCGGAAAAAGTCTGTCCGGAACCGATTCCAGCATATACCCTTTTTTCCCTTCCGCACGGATCCCGACGCCGTCCTTTCTAAGAGAGGCAACCTGTTTCCAGACCCCGGCCCGGGATATACCGGTCAGGCGGGCCAGTTCTCTTCCCGGAACCGGCGCGCCGAGGTTGTCCGTGAGTATGCGCAAGATGCCGTCCCGGCTTGGAATTTTTGTGTCCTCATGAAAAGGCATTGTTTGTTCTATCCATATAATCGGCCCCCACAGCGAAAAAACCTGTGCCAGCGTCTTTTACCGCCGCTATTCGACTGTATAATACGAAACAGCAATTCAGGGATATCCGCTATATTCGGAACTCGCGCCGGGAAGCAAACCGGACGTCAGATTTTATTCCCCGCGGTTTTTTTGAGGTAAACCATAAGGATTGAAACAGCCGCCGGTGTTACACCGGAAATACGGGATGCCTGCCCCAGGGACATCGGCCTGACGGTTTTCAATTTTTCCTTGACTTCCGTGCTCAGTCCGGGAATTCCGTCATAATCCAGCTGCGCAGAAATTTTGGTTTCTTCAAGTTTTCTGAATTTTTCCACCAGCTGCGCCTGCCGCTGAATGTACCCCTCATATTTGATACTGATATCAACCTGGTCAACCACATCCGCGGAAAGCGATTCCGGAATCATATCCAGTTCCTGAAAGTTTCTGTAATGAATTTCAGGCCTTTTAATCAGCTCTTTCAGCAGAACCGTCTGTTTCAGCGGTGTGGTTCCGTATTTTTTCAGCCATTCCTGAACCTCACTGTTTGGCACGATCCGGGTTTTGGCAACCCGGTCCAGATCCAGACGGATCTGCTCTTTCTTGTGCCGGACCTTGAGATGATCCTCTTTTCGGCAAAGGCCCAGACGGTATCCCTTTTCCATTAACCGGATATCGGCATTGTCTTCCCGCAGGACCAGACGGTATTCAGCCCTTGAGGTAAACATTCGGTAAGGCTCCCGGGTGCCTTTGGTCACCAGGTCATCGATCAGCACACCGATATACGCTTGCGAACGATTCAGGATAAAGGGCTGTTCACCTTTGATTTTCAGCGCCGCATTTATACCGGCCATCAGCCCCTGGGCACCGGCCTCTTCATAACCCGAAGTCCCGTTGATCTGCCCGGCCAGGTAAAGACCGGACACCCTTTTTGTTTCAAGGGTCGGTCTGAGCTGGACCGGATCAATATAATCATATTCAATGGCATAGCCGGGACGCATGATCTCAGCTTCTTCCAGCCCCTTTATACTCCGGACCATCCGGATCTGGATGTCCAGCGGCAGGCTGGTGGGAATACCGTTGGGATAAACTTCGGTCGTGTGGTACCCCTCCGGCTCAATAAACAGCTGATGTCTGTTCTTCTCCGGAAAGCGCCTGATCTTATCCTCGATGGAAGGACAATAGCGCGCACCGGTACCGGTAATGACACCGGTCATCATGGGCGACCGGTCAAAGCCCTCCCGAATGATCTCATGCGTTTTCTCGTTGGTGTAGGCAATATGGCAGGGGATCTGTTTTCGGGTCAGCCTTTCAGTGGAAAACGAAAAAGGTTTGGGCGGAACATCCCCCTCCTGAACTTCCATGGCATCAAAATTGATGGTTGTGGCATCCAGTCTGGGTGTCGTCCCGGTTTTCAGCCGGCCGACACTAAAGCCCAGCGACTTAAGGCTTTGCGAAAGCCCCTCGGCGGGCTGCTCGCCCAGACGCCCGGCCGGAAAATGAACCAGTCCGATATGCACTCGTCCGTTCAGAAAAGTTCCCGGCGTCAAAATAACGGTAGACGCATTGAACCGCTCACCGATTGCTGTTTCAACCCCGGTCACCCGCTCTCCATCAACCAGAACTCTTTCCACCAACCCCTGTTTAACCTCAAGACCCGCCGCATTTTCGAGAACGGATTTGATCCACAGCCTGAATGCCTGCCGGTCGGCCTGCGCACGGGAAGACCGGACCGCCGGACCTTTTTTGGTATTCAGGGTTCGAAACTGGATGGCGGTATCATCGATGGCCCGGCCCATGATTCCGCCCAGCGCATCAATCTCTTTGACCAGCTGCCCCTTTGCCAGCCCGCCGATGGCCGGATTACAGGACATCAGACCGACCGTATCCAGATTGATACTCAACAACAGGGTATGGCATCCCATTTTCGCTGCAGCCAGCGCAGCCTCATAACCCGCATGGCCGCCACCCACGACAATGACATCGTACTTTTCCGGATAAACAAACATGCGTCAAACGTTTTTCAAAATGATATGTTTTTTATGAAATTTCAATCTGTTATAATACCACAAAAGCCGGCACCGGTAAAGCCCATACAAACAGCGCCTTTATCTGTCCGCCGTCAATTGCCGGTACCGCGGTGAACTTTTCGGGGCATCCAAGAGATCATTGATCGGCCGCATATGTTTTGCACGATATCGGCACATATGATATATATATTCTCACATAACCTTGGATAACTGATGAAACATGCAATGAATACACAAAAAACGTATCAAAATATCATCGCATTTTTTTTATGCCTGTCTGTTCTGTCCGTTTCAAAAGCTGCCGCACAGGAACCTTCCCATTTTTTTGATATCCCGATTGAGGAACTCTCTTCCATGGCAATCACCACCGTTTCAAAAAGAGAGGAAAAAATCATGGAATCCCCGTCAGCGGTTTATACCCTCACCGCTGAACAGATCAAATATTCCGGGGCAAAAAAACTGACCGATATTTTCCGAATGGTTCCAGGTGTTGATGTGGTAGATATAAACGCCTACTATACCGGTGTGCAGGCAAGAGGATTTGCCTTTTTTCCCAAATATGCCCGCCAGAGCCTGGTCCTGATCGACGGCAGAACCGTCTATTCCCCGCAAATTAACACGACCTTCTGGGACCAGGTTCCCGTCTTCCTGGAGAACATAGAAAGAATTGAAGTCATCAGAGGTCCCAACGCCGCACTTTACGGGGCAAACGCGTTCAACAGCGTCATCAACATTATTACCATGAATCCGGAAAAAACGCGGGGCGTCTTCTTTTCGGCGGCCGCAGGAAACCGGGAAGCCGCATGGACAACCGCGCGGATCGGTGGAAAATCCGGCAACCTGTGCTTTCGTGCCACAGCCGGATATCAGGAAACCGAGGGTTTCGGCGGTACCAGAAACTGGTTCAGAAAGCCCCAGGCAACCTTACGGGCGGATTACCGAATCGACAGCAGCTCCATGCTCAGTTTTCATTCCGGATATGCCGGTGGCGACCGGGAAATGGGTCCGGATGATGATCCCGAAGTGACATCATATTTTTTGCTGGCCAAGTATGAAAAACGATTGAATTCCGAAAACCTTTTCCAGATCCAGTATTATCATGATTACCGCAACTCGGCCTTCACCTTTGGTCATGACGACAAACTGCGCACGGATGATGTCGAAATTCAGTTCAACCGGAATTCCGAAACATATGATCTGGTGTGCGGCGCGGGTTACCGGATCGACCGGGTCCGGCACGGATTTTTGTCCGGAGAAAATTACCTGGCCTACGCCGCCAAGGGACCGCGGAACCTGAACAGCGAGACCCGCTACAACCATATTCTGAAAACTTTTGTCAATTTGACCTGGCATATCAGCAACCGGCTTCATGTCTCCGCCGCCTTGATGATGGAAGACAACCGTTTTGTCAAGGAACTGATGTTCTCACCCAAGGGTTCCATCGTCTACCTTCCCGGTCAAAATCATTCTCTGCGGTTCAGCATCTCCCGGGCCTACCGAACGCCTTCATTTATTGAGGAATCCGCTTTTTTTACCGTCCCTTTTTCCCAGGCGCCGGGGTACATCGGGCAAAAGGGCAACAGCAGCCTTTCCCCGGAAAGAATCGTCGCCTTTGAACTGGGGTACAGGGGAATCTTTCTGAATAATCGAATGACCATCAGCACCGAAATCTTTTATCATGACATCAATAATCTGATCATTTATGATGATGACGGCACCAGCATCTTTGAGTATAAAAATGCCAGAAACAACACGGTCAAGGGAATCGAGCTCTCCTTTTCATTGAAGGCCGCCCACTGGTGGGACCTGAGGTTCCACTACACCTATCAGGAGGGATCGGACGACCTGCTGGACGGCTACATCATCGAACAAAAGGCCGGACTCATCAACCGGTTTTATCTGCCGAAAGGGTTGGTCCTCAATACCCAGCTGTTTTATGTAGACCAGTTCCATTTTGAGGCCGAACCTTTTACCCCGGAAAGCACGGTCCACGATTACACCCGGCTGGATATCCGTCTCTCCAGAACCTTTTTAAGTGATCATTTGGAAATTGCCGTTATTGGTCAGAACCTTCTGGACACGCGGCATCAAGAGTACCCCGAAGCCCTGGGCGCCGCCGAAGCAACCCGAACCTATTTTCTGGAGTTGCGCTATACCTTCGGGAATTAACCGAATCTCAACGTTATGGCAAAAACGACGCACAGATATCCAAAACGGAACACAAAAAAACCCGGCCGGTTCCGCATTACTGTTTATACGGCTGTTTTCCTGACAACCATTTTTTGTTCCGCTGTTTCCGCCGGGCCGAATGACGACAGGGCGCTCAAAATAAAAGCCGCATATATTTATAATATTATCAATTTTGTTGAGTGGCCGGACCCGAACATTCACAAAAACGACTCGATTACGATCTATATCCTCGGCAAATCCCCGTTTGACAATCTGTTCGAACCGGTAATGGGCAGAACCATCAAAGGAAAAAAGCTTGTCATTAAAAATATTGATTCTCCGGAAACTATCAAACCGGGAAGCCTGGTGTTTATCTGCCGTTCGGAAAAAAACCGGCTTGAATCGATTATCCATACGCTGAAGCAAAAGGCCGTACTCACCCTGTCAGACATTCAGGATTTTACCCGTCGCGGCGGAATGATCTGTGTGCCTGAAAAAGATGAACGGATAAAACTGCTGATCAATGTCGGAAACATAAAGAGGGAAAATATCATCATCAGCTCAAAACTGCTGGAACTGGCCACCCTGACCGACTGACCGCGAAAACCGGTTCGGCGGGGAGACCGGCATTTTCCAGTCTTCTTCGGCTGCACAGGATAAGACGGATTGTATGGCCCGCAGGGAATTTGGCTGCCCCCTGCTGTTGGTTTCGACAAGGGCTGTTTTTTTATTGTAACCACCATTATTTGCGGAAAAACCTTATGCGCTTTGCCACCGGAAAATCGATACGTTTCAAAATGCGGTTTATCATCATGAGCACTATCGTTATTGCGCTGTTCCTGGTTTTTTCCGCTTTTTTGATCTTCGAGGCGGCACGTTCCATGAAAGTCATGACTGAACAAATGCAGATCCTGGCAAAAATTGCCGCCAACCGTTCAACGGCCGCCATTCTGTTTGACGATCCGTCATCCGCATCGGAAACACTGGCCGCGATTTCGGAAAAAAAAGCGATCACTGCCGCTGCTATTTTCACACCCTCGGGTAAACTGTTTTCCGCTTTTTACCGGGACAAAAACAAGCCCTCACTCCCTGAACTGCCGGCGCTGTCTCCCGATACCCGCTCTACATTTTTTTTAAAGGACAAAAGAGCACACCTGTATCACACGATTAAACTCGATAACCGGTTGATCGGAATTATTTACATTCAGTCGCACATGAAGGAAATCAACCGCCGTTTCTTCCGTTATGCCGGCATCGCTTCAATATTTGTCCTGATCTCACTGCTGCTCGCATTCCTGCTTTCCATCCGGCTCCAAACAGCTATCACCGGACCGGTAACCCACCTGGTCGACACGGTCCGAAAAGTATCTGCTGAAAAAGATTATTCCATCCGTGCCGTCAAAGAAAATGATGATGAGCTGGGAAGCCTGACGGACTCGTTTAACGAGATGCTCAACCAGATTCAGCTGCGGGACAGGGACCTGCGCGAAGCCGCCGCAGCACAGGCCCGGCTGGCAAGCGCCATTGAACAGGCCAAGGAATCCATCATCCTGTTCAGCGCCGACGGCAAAATCCTGTATGCCAACCCCGCTTATGAATATTTCAGTGAAATGAAAAAGGAGGAACTCATCGGAGAGAACATATGTTTTCTCCGCCGTTCAGTTGAAAAACAGAAAAGTTTCGCAAAATTCTGGGAGTCGCTCCTGAAAAACCAGACCTGGACCGGCCACATTTCCAAAAAAAGAAAGGACGGAACCCTCTGTGAAATAGACATAACCGTTTCCCCCATTCGCGACACCAGCGGGAAGGTTACCGGTTTTGTCTCCATTGCACGGGATACCAGTAAAGAAATGGCCCTGGAAGAACAGCTGCGGCAGGCACAGAAAATGGAGGCCATCGGCACCCTCGCCGGAGGTATCGCTCATGACTTCAACAACATCCTGGCTGCGATTATCGGTTACACAGAACTGGCCCGGGAAGAGATCCCTGCCAACGGCCCCGCTGGAAAACATCTGAACCAGGTGTTGAAATCCAGCCTGCGCGCACGGGACCTGGTCTCACAGATTCTGGCCTTCAGTCGCAAAAATGAACTGTCCCACAAACCAACGGATATCAATTCATCCCTTCAGGAAATTGAAAAACTTTTAAGGGCAACCATACCCGCAACCATCAAAATCGAGACCGATATAACCGCAGCCCCCTGCCTGGCCAATGCCGACCCGATCCAATTACACCAGGTTTTTCTAAATCTCTGCACAAACGCGGCACAGGCCATGGAAAGCAACGGCGGTATCCTCACGCTTAAAACGACAACCGTTACCCTCACCGAAGAAGCTGTCCGCCGGCCCGGGAATCTGCCGCCCGGTCAATACGTCAAGGTTCAAATCATCGACACCGGTACCGGCATCGATCAAAAAATAAGGGCACGGATCTTTGAGCCTTTTTTCACCACCAAAGATCAGGGCAAGGGAACCGGCATGGGCCTTGCCGTTGCACACGGTATTATCAAAAGTCATAAAGGACACATCACTCTTGAAAGCGAGCTGAACCGGGGCACCGTCTTTACAATTCTGTTGCCGGCAATATCAGATACTCAAGTGAAAAGAGCGCAGGAACAGCCTGACGTCGAAATCCTGCCCCATGGAAAAGAAAAAATTCTTTTTGTTGATGACGAACCCCTTCTCGTTGATCTGGGCAGAAATGTACTGGAATCCCTGGGATACACAGTTATCACCGCCACCCAAAGTCCGCAGGCACTGGAACAGTTTCGAAAGGCGCCAGGCACCTTCGATATGGTTATCACCGACCAGACCATGCCGGAAATAACCGGGGATAAACTTGCCGGCGAAATGTTACGGATACGCCCGGACCTGCCCATTATTCTGTGCAGCGGCTATAGTGAAACCATCACCCCGGAACAGCTCAAGGTTAGCGGCATAAAATATTATTTGACAAAACCGGTCAATAAAAAAATACTGGCGGATACGATTCGCGAACTTCTTGACACCTGATGTTTTTTCAATTAACGACATAACCGGAAACGGCTGATGGATACAAAAAACAGCAGCAGCCCCAGAAGCACATCACGAAGAAAATATTTTTCTTGATAAAATTTTACCTTTTTTATTGGAGCGACTGTTATGAAAAGTTTTCGAAAAGAACTGTGGTTCAACACCCCCAAACGAAGGGCTTTCATTAATATCACCCCTCAGGTCAATCAATGTTTAATAGAAAGCGGTGTTCAGGAAGGCCTTATCCTGGTAAACGCCATGCACATTACCGCCTCGGTCTTTATCAATGATGATGAATCCGGACTTCACCAGGACTATGAACGCTGGCTGGAAGAACTCGCGCCGCATGAACCGCTATCCAGATACCAGCATAATCGTACCGGTGAGGATAACGGTGATGCTCATTTGAAAAGACAGGTCATGGGTCGGGAAGTTGTTGTGGCCATAACAAACGGACAACTGGATTTTGGTCCCTGGGAACAGATTTTTTACGGTGAATTTGACGGCCGGCGAAAAAAAAGGATTCTGGTCAAGATTATCGGGGAATAACAACAGAATAAACCGTTTAACCGGTTTAATAAACCTTCACAAACACCAACCGTCGGACGACTCTCTATTTCAAAGCCTTAAGCAATGGTTCGACAACAGTGTAACCTGCCTGCCGGTAACCGTCGACAGAAAGATGTACCCCGTCTCCCGCATCACATTCGGGTTTTAGCAAGTTTTTGTCCGTGGCCAGACATTTGAACCAGTCCGCCACAAAAACATTAACGTTTTTGGAAGCATAGGCGCGCACAGCACTGTTGATCGACAGAACCGCGGTTACACACTCATTAAAGTTGAGCGGCGGAACAGTCACGGCAACGACCGGAACACCCTTTTTACCGCAGGCTTGATAGCCGCTTTTCAGATTTTCAAACACCTTTTGCGGAGAACACATCCCCAAATCATTGGTGCCGCCCTGAAAAATAACCATATCCACCGGCCCATTGTCCAGAAATTTGAATAGCCTGGAGATAATTCCGCCGGAAGTATCTCCACAGACCCCTCTGTTGATAAAACTGAATGTTGCCTTCGGGTACAGTTGATTCAGTTTTTCACTCAACCAGAACTGATATGTGGACTGGACTTCCCCGCCGAACATGGGGTCATGGTTTGGAAAACCGGCCGTATGGGAGTCACCGATACAGAGAACCCGATTCATTTCGACACCTTCAATACCTCAAAAAATGTTTAAAATTTCTTCTCATTGAACATTCATAATTTATTTTTAAAAATAATAATATTGTAAAATTATAATTTATTATAACAATAAATTGTTTAAAAATTAAGATTATAGCAAATCAAAGAACACCTTCATACCAATCACATAAAATATATTTAACTAATTATAAAAACAACCGAAAAATATTTAAGTTAGTGAAGCTGAATTTTGCTTTGGGTCTTATTTGCTGTTTTAAATATGGTAAAACTAAAACACAAATCAAATTAACAATTTATTCCAATGACGGCATCTACTGGAAAAAACATACCACCGGCACAAAACCAGGAAACAGGAAACAGCTCTGATTCTGAAAGCAAACCCCTTTACGACGAAAGTCTCCCCAAAGGCCAAATCACCATCACAGAAACCGCCGACAAAACAAAGGCCTACCTGCAGATAACCAGCACCACATCTGAACAACAGTTTACCAAAGATGAAATTCTTGAAATTCTCAATGAAATCGGCATCAAATCTGAAATAGACGAAAATAAAATCGTGGAAAGCCTGGCCAAACTTAAAAAGCAGGGCGACAGCATAAAACCGGTTAAAATCACCGAGGGAACTCTGCCCTCACCGGGAAAAGACGGCGATTTTGAAATTCTTTTCAGCCGGGAAGACCCGTTCGTTGAAAAGGGTGAAATGGTTTTAAAAAGGATAGACCCTCAGTCCGGCAACCCGGGAAAAGATATTTATGACAATGAAATCCCACCGCTCAACGGGAAAGCCCCGAAAATCACTCTGGGCGAAAATGTTGTTGAAAAAAATCCGGGCGAATACTTCAGTCAGTGTATCGGCAAAGTCTCCTTTGGAAACAATTATCTGTCTGTTCGTAAAATTCTGGAAATAAAAGTCAGTGATGACGGCATGGAAGCAACGCTGACCTACATCGGTGCCACCAAACTGACCCGTGAAAAAATCATGGATGCGTTAAAAGAAAAAGATATCAAACACGGAATTGATGAACCACTGATCGACAATATTCTGGCCTCATTTGAAGAAGAGGTCAAACCTGTCGAAGACGTGGTTATTGCCAGGGGCGTCAGGCCCAAAAGGGGACGGGATGGCGAAATAAATTATTCATTCATGATAAGCGAGGACAACAGCCCGCACTTTAAGGAAAAAAAAGACGGCAGTATCAACATCAGAGAAACAAACATGGTGCAGACCGTCAAAGAAGGCGATGAAATTGCCACCATTACCCCCCATGTTCCAGCACAAACCGGCAAGGACGTCTTCGGCAAAACCTATAAAGTTCCAAAAGTAAAAGAGGCTGCTTTAAAAGCGGACAAGGGCGTCAAATCAACAGCGGACGGTCTGCATTTTTTCGCGGAAATAAGCGGACGGCCCATTCTTGAAACGGACAGACTGGGATTGAGACTCAGCGTCAATGAAGTGTTTTCAGTTGACGGCGATCTTGACCTGAAAATCGGCAACATTAATTTCAACGGCGTCGTAGAAATCAACGGGGATGTGGAAGACGGTTTTACCGTAAAAGCCACCAAGTCCATTTTCATCGGCGGTAGTGTCGGTGCGTCTACTATTGAGGCCGGCACCGATCTCACCATTCAGGGCGGCTGCAACGGCAAGGAACAGGCGTATATCTATGCCGGAGGCAATATTGACGTGAGATACCTCAATGAAACTCGCGTTAAAAGCCGGGGAAATATTCTGGTCAGAAACGAAATTGTCAATTCGGAAGTGAACACCCTGGGACGCGTAACCGTCCCGTCCGGCTCCATTCGCGGCGGAAAAATATCGGCAAAGATGGGAATCGAATCCCATGATATCGGGTCCGACATGGGTGTCAAAACCATCCTGATCCCCGGAGCGGACTATGAACTGAACGCTGAATGCAAAAAAATTGATACGCGGATCATTGAAATCAACAAGGAACTGGAAGACATCAATAATAGGATTGCACCACTGTTGAAAAACAAAGAGCTGCTCCCCAAACTGCCCGAGGAACAGCGCAACAAGCTCAGAGAGACCATAGAGTACCTCACAACCCTCAAAAGCCAGAAAGACACATTAAATGAAACCAAAAACCGCTTCATCGATCACAGCAGAAATGACGCGCTGCCCGAAGCAGTGGCAAAAAACATCGTTTATCACAGTGTGATTCTGAAAATCTATGACTCCCGGCGTGAAATCGCCAGCCAGCTGGAAGGTCCCCTGCGTCTTTACGAAGAAGAAGAAAGAATCCTTGTGGAGCCATACGGAAAAAATGCGCGGAAAAGAACCGAAGAAAAAATGACCCAAATGGCTGAAACAAGAAAACAGAGCGAAAAAGCGGCTGCAGAAAAGAAACAAAACCGTAATGTTCCAGAAACAGAAGAAAGTTCAGAAGACCAAACCTCTGCTGAAAATCCCCCTGATACCAAAGCCTCCGAAAACGACTGACCCTTTTTTTCGCTTTGATCATTTTCTCGATGAAGCACACTGTTTTCAAATATGCATATATGCAATAACTTGAAAAGAAACCCGCCCTTTTTTATGTTCAAAACCCGGAGAACAGCGCAAACGCATCCTATCCCAGTTTCTCCATTTCACTTTCCGGAATATCAAAATTGGCATACGCGTTCTGAACATCCTCACACTCTTCCAGAGCATCCATTAAGCGAAGCACCTGCTCTGCTTCTTTGCCCGCCAGCTTTACGGTGTTTTGCGGGATCATGGTAATTTCGGCTTCGGTATAGTCCGGCAGACCATCAATTTTATCAATGGCTTCCTTGACCGAATAAAAATCCTTGGGATCAGTCAGCACCACCAGCGTACTTTCCTCCTCACTGATATCTTCCGCCCCGGCATCCAGAACATGCTCCATCAGCATTTCTTCATCAACCGTTGCCTTGTCATAGACAAAAGTTCCCTTCTTTTCAAACATCCAGGCCACGCACCCGTTTTCTCCCAGATTACCGTTATTTTTTGTAAAGATGTGGCGCACGTCCGCGGCGGTCCGGTTCTTATTGTCTGTCATAATCTCAACATAAACCGCGACGCCACCGGGAGCATACCCCTCATAGGTATACTCCTCATAGTTTACCCCTTCCAGTTCACCGGTTCCCTTTTTTATGGCCCGTTCAATATTGTCCTTGGGCATATTTTCGGCCTTCGCGGCCGCCACGGCTGTTCGCAGCCTGGGATTACCATCCGGATTCCCCCCCCCCATACGGGCTGCAATGGTTATTTCCTTGATTAAACGGGTAAACACCTTGCCGCGTTTTGCATCGGCAGCACCTTTTTTTCTTTTAATGGTACTCCATTTGGAATGTCCGGACATGATCTGTCTCCATGATGTTAAATCTTGTTTGTTTATAACACTTAAGAAAATCAGCGTGTAACTATTTAAAAAATATCATATTTTTATTATTTTTAAAATAAAAAAAGAGGATCTGCCGCTGGACAGATCCTCTTGAATATAATTTCGGCAGCGTCTTACTCTCCCACCGGGCTGCCCCGGCAGTACCATCAGCGCTAAAGAGCTTAACTGCCGTGTTCGGAATGGAAACGGGTGTTGCCTCTTTGCTATTGCCACCGAAAAACTTTTACATATGATAAATTGATTTTCATTTCGATTTACAGTTATTATAAATAATGATCAAGCCTCACGACTTATTAGTACAGGTAAGCTAAATCCGTTACCGGACTTACACTCCCTGCCTATCAACCTGGTAGTCTACCAGGAGTCTTTAATCTTGATGTTTCCATCAAGAAGGGATATCTTATCTTGAGCCTGGCTTCCCACTTAGATGCTTTCAGTGGTTATCCATACCAAACTTAGCTACCCAGCAATGCTTCTGGCGAAACAACTGGAACACCAGAGGTTTGTCCATCCCGGTCCTCTCGTACTAGGGACAGCTTCTCTCAAATATCCTACGCCCACGGAAGATAGGGACCGAACTGTCTCACGACGTTCTAAACCCAGCTCACGTACCGCTTTAATTGGCGAACAGCCAAACCCTTGGGACCTTGTTCAGCCCCAGGATGCGATGAGCCGACATCGAGGTGCCAAACACCCCCGTCGATATGAACTCTTGGGGGGCATAAGCCTGTTATCCCCGGAGTACCTTTTATCCGTTGAGCGACGGCCCTTCCATTCGGAACCGCCGGATCACTAAGACCTACTTTCGTACCTGCTCGAGATGTCTCTCTCGCAGTCAAGCTCCCTTATGCCTTTACACTCTACGGCTGGTTTCCAATCAGCCTGAGGGAACCTTCGTGCGCCTCCGTTACATTTTGGGAGGCGACCGCCCCAGTCAAACTACCCACCAGACAGTGTCCCCGACCCGGATAACGGGCCTAGGTTAGAACCTCAAAATAACCAGGGTGGTATTTCAAGGGCGACTCCATGCAAACTGGCGTTCACACTTCAAAGTCTCCCACCTATCCTACACAAACTATTTCAAAATTCACTGTCAAGCTGCAGTAAAGGTTCACGGGGTCTTTCCGTCTAACCGCGGGTAAACGGCATCTTCACCGCTTCTGTAATTTCGCTGAGCCTCTCGTTGAGACAGCGCGGAAATCGTTGCGCCATTCGTGCAGGTCGGAACTTACCCGACAAGGAATTTCGCTACCTTAGGACCGTTATAGTTACGGCCGCCGTTTACTGGGGCTTCGGTTCAGAGCTTCTTCCGAAGAATAACACTTCCCCTTAACCTTCCAGCACCGGGCAGGCGTCAGTCCCTATACATCGTCTTACGACTTAGCAGAGACCTATGTTTTTAGTAAACAGTCGCTCCCGCCTTTTCACTGCGACCTCTTCACGCTAAACGTGCGAATCGCTTCACGTTAATGAGGCACCCCTTATCCCGAAGTTACGGGGCTAATTTGCAGAGTTCCTTAACAAGAGTTCTCTCAAGCGCCTTTGGATTCTCTCCTTGCCTACCTGTGTCGGTTTACGGTACAGTCAACATATAGATTCGCTACGAGGTTTTTCTTGGTAGCATGGGATCAACCAGTTTATGTCGCAAGCGACTCCTCATCACCTCTCGATGTTTAAATAGGAAGACGGATTTACCTATCTTCCCCACCTACAGGCTTGAACCGGGACATCCAACACCCGGATGGCCTACCCTTCTACGTCACCCCTTCACTCAAACACCTATACATTGGTACAGGAATATTAACCTGTTTTCCATCGCCTACGCCTTTCGGCCTCGGCTTAGGCACTGACTAACCCTGGGCGGATTAACCTTCCCCAGGAAACCTTGGGCTTTCGGCGTGCAGGTTTTTCACCTGCATTTTCGCTACTCATGTCCGCATAATCACTTCCAGTACCTCCACCAGTCCTTTCAGTCTGGCTTCACAGGATCTGGAACGCTCCCCTACCCCTTGTTCAAAGAACAAAGTCACAGCTTCGGTTATCTGCTTAAGCCCCGTTACATTTTCGGCGCGAGAACACTCGACCAGTGAGCTGTTACGCTTTCTTTAAAGGGTGGCTGCTTCTAAGCCAACCTCCTGGCTGTTTGTGCGTTTTCACTTCCTTTCCCACTTAGCAGATATTTGGGACCTTAACTGGTGATCTGGGCTGTTTCCCTCTCGACCACGAAACTTATCTCCCGCAGTCTGACTCCTGCACTAAAGAACACAGCATTCGAAGTTTGGTTGGGTTTGGTAATCTTGTAGAGACCCCTAGCCCATCCAGTGCTCTACCTCCATGTCTCATCATGCAAGGCTATACCTAAATATATTTCGGGGAGAACCAGCTATTTCCGAGTTTGATTAGCCTTTCACTCCTACCCACAGCTCATCCAAGCCGTTTTCAACCGACAATGGTTCGGGCCTCCATTCCGTTTTACCAGAACTTTACCCTGGCCATGGGTAGATCACCCGGTTTCGGGTCTACTCAGTGCAACTAGACGCCCGGTTAAGACTCGCTTTCGCTACGGCTACACCTTACGGCTTAACCTTGCTACACTTAGTAACTCGCGGACTCATTATGCAAAAGGCACGCAGTCACTCTTTATAAATGCAAGCACTTATAAATAGAGCTCCTACACCTTGTAGGCATACGGTTTCAGGTACTATTTCACTCCCCTAAAAGGGGTACTTTTCACCTTTCCCTCACGGTACTGGTTCACTATCGGTCGTCAGTTAGTATTTAGCCTTGGGAGATGGTCCTCCCGGATTCCTACAGGGTTTCACGTGTCCCGTAGTACTTGGGTGTCCTATCCAAGGAGACTGATTTATTTCACTTACAGGGCTATCACCTTCTATGGCCAATGTTTCCACATTATTCAGCTATAAATCAATTTTGTAACTCCTCGAGAACGCCACAGCATTCTCAGATAAGAACCCGCAACACCAAATATGCAACACCTGTGGGTTATCACGCATATTCGGTTTGGGCTGTTTCCCGTTCGCTCGCCGCTACTGGGAAAATCACTTTTGTTTTCTCTTCCTGAAGGTACTAAGATGTTTCAGTTCCCTCCGTTCGCCTCTGCCGCCTATGTATTCAGCAACAGATGACCGGGCGTTACCCCGGACGGGTTTCCCCATTCAGAAATCTCCGGATCTAAGTCTGTTTAGCGACTCCCCGAAGCTTATCGCAGCTTACCACGTCTTTCATCGCCTTCTGACGCCAAGGCATCCACCGTATGCCCTTAGTAGCTTGACCACTAATTAAAAAAACTCACCGAAATTACTATCAATTTACCATATGCAATTTTCAAAGAACAAATTAAAACACCAAGTAGTCACTTCTGAGAATTAAAATCACTACTTTGTGCTTTAATTCAAATGGAGGTAAGCGGACTCGAACCGCTGGCCCCCTGCGTGCAAAGCAGGTGCTCTCCCAACTGAGCTATACCCCCTTCTTAACGCCTGATTCATGGTGGGCCTGGGTAGATTTGAACTACCGACCTCACGCTTATCAGGCGTGCGCTCTAACCAACTGAGCTACAGGCCCATGATCTAAACCATTAATACTAGGCTTGCAGATCAGCCTATGAATTTTCAAGGGAAGGTTATTTCATTAAGCCATATCTTTTACTAAACTTTACTGCTTTTATCCATAGAAAGGAGGTGATCCAGCCACAGGTTCTCCTACGGCTACCTTGTTACGACTTCACCCCAATTACCAGTTATACCGTCGGCGTCTGCCTTTCATCGAAATGAATTAGCTCAACGACATCTAGTATAGCTGACTTTCGTGGTGTGACGGGCGGTGTGTACAAGGCCCGAGAACGTATTCACCGCGACATGCTGATTCGCGATTACTAGCGATTCCAACTTCATGGAGTCGAGTTGCAGACTCCAATCCGAACTGGGACCAGCTTTTTGGGATTCGCTTACCCTTGCGAGTTCGCTGCCCTTTGTACTGGCCATTGTAGTACGTGTGTAGCCCTGGGCATAAGGGCCATGAGGACTTGACGTCATCCCCACCTTCCTCCGGTTTGACACCGACAGTTCCGTTAGAGTGCCCAACTAAATGATGGCAACTAACAGTAGGGGTTGCGCTCGTTGCGGGACTTAACCCAACATCTCACGACACGAGCTGACGACAGCCATGCAGCACCTGTCACCGGTCCAGCCGAACTGACCCAAATGTTTCCAAAAGGTACGACCGGGATGTCAAGCCCAGGTAAGGTTTTGCGCGTTGCGTCGAATTAAACCACATACTCCACCGCTTGTGCGGGCCCCCGTCAATTCCTTTGAGTTTTAGTCTTGCGACCGTAATCCCCAGGCGGTGCACTTAATGCGTTAGCTTCGGCACTGTGAGTTTAATTACTCCCAACACCTAGTGCACATCGTTTACAGCGTGGACTACCAGGGTATCTAATCCTGTTTGCTCCCCACGCTTTCGCATCTCAGCGTCAGTTACGACCCAGAAAGCCGCCTTCGCCACCGGTGTTCTTCCCAATATCTATGAATTTCACCTCTACACTGGGAATTCCACTTCCCTCTGTCGTACTCAAGACATGTGGTTTCAGATGCACGTCCTTGGTTGAGCCAAGGGATTTCACATCTGACCTACACATCCGCCTACATGCGCTTTACGCCCAGTAATTCCGAACAACGTTAGCACCCTCCGTATTACCGCGGCTGCTGGCACGGAGTTAGCCGGTGCTTCCTCTGACGGTACCGTCATCGGACAATAATATTTTTACTGCCCTTATTCTTCCCGTCTGACAGAGCTTTACGATCCGAAGACCTTCATCACTCACGCGGCGTCACTGCGTCAGGGTTTCCCCCATTGCGCAATATTCCCCACTGCTGCCTCCCGTAGGAGTCTGGACCGTGTCTCAGTTCCAGTGTGACTGATCATCCTCTCAGACCAGCTAACCATCTTTGCCTTGGTAGGCCATTACCCTACCAACAAGCTAATGGTCCGCGAGCTCATCTTCAGGTGATAGCATATGCAGAGGCCATCTTTTTCCACTGTATCCTGTGATACTGTGGTCTTATTCGGTATTAGCACCGCTTTCGCAATGTTATCCCAAGCCTGAAGGGAGATTACTCACGTGTTACTCACCCGTGCGCCACTTTACTAATCCCGGCAAGCCGGGACGTTCTCGTACGACTTGCATGTGTTAAGCACGCCGCCAACGTTCGTTCTGAGCCAGGATCAAACTCTTCAATTGAAGAATCTAATCTTGTTAATTAACTCAATGAAAATAACCTTCCCTATTCAATTTTCAGAGAACATTGTGTAACGAAAATATCCACCCAGTATATCCCAGGATTTCTACTTGTCAACTGTTTTTTTTATTTTGATGTAATTTTTTTTGTATTTTTCGCCGCTCCCAAAACAGCTCTGATAATATACTTTGTTTTTCCTTCTATTTTAATTTTTTACGGAAAATCAAATCATTAAAAAAACTTATCCGGTTATAATTTACCCCCGGCCGCCGTGTCAAAACACTTATCTCCAGGCAACCGCATGCGCTGATATTACAACGCATCCAATATTATATTATAGCCCAAATTTCTCTTATTTCACCACTATCCGGTGATATTTTTTCTTGCCGGCCCGAAGCAGAATTACATTGTCCTTAACATGTTTTTCACTGATCATTTCATCAAAGGTTCTTATCCGGACATTGTTTACATAACCGCCGCCGTCCTTGATTAAACGCCGGGCCTCACTTCTGGTTCCAGACAGTTTCGTTTCCTCAAATAAAATAAATGCCGCAATACCTTCACTTATTCTCTTGCGTGCAATTTCCGTCGTCGGAACAGAATCCAGAACACCGGCATTTCCCTCGAACAGCGCCCGGGCTCCTTCTCTGGCCTTGACAGCCGCTTCTTCACCATGGGTTATTTTAGTGGCTTCAAAAGCGAGGATCTCTTTATTTCTCCGGATATGACTGTTCCCGTCTGCGAAAAGTGCATTTATTTCTTCCATAGAAAGGAAAGTAAAATATGCCAGAAAACGTTCCACATCCCGGTCATCGGTGTTAATCCAGTACTGATAATAGTCATAGGGGGCCGTCAGTTCCGGGTCAAGCCATATCGCCCCCTGCTCGGTTTTGCCCATTTTCGCACCGCTGGCCGTGGTAATCAGCGGAAAGGTCAGCCCAAAAGAACTTTCAGCCGTGACTCTTCGAATCAGATCTATGCCCGCAACAATATTCCCCCACTGATCGTTTCCCCCGAGCTGAAGAACGCAACCGTGTTCCCGAAACAGATGAAGAAAATCGTAGGCCTGCAGAAGCATATAATTAAACTCAATGAAATTAAGGCCCGTCTCAAGGCGTGCCTTGTAAGATTCGGCGGCAATCATGCGGTTCACACTGAAATGCCTGCCGACATCCCGCAAAAAATCAATATATTTCACCGGTGTCAACCAGGCAGCATTATTGAGCAGCAGAGCAGCCTTGTCACCGGAAAAATTAATGTAGCTTGAAAACTGCTCCTTTATTTTCCGTGCATTAGCCTCTATCTCCTCACGGGTCATGATTTTACGCATCTCATTTTTTCCACTGGGATCCCCGATCATAGCCGTTCCACCACCCACCAGCACAACAGGCCGATGTCCTGCCCGCTGCATCTGGGCAAGCGCCATAATCGGGAGTAAATGGCCGACATGAAGACTGTCTGCCGTAGGATCAAATCCGGCATAACAGGTTATGGATGATGTTAATTTCTGAGGAAGCGCCACCTCGTCCGTCACCTGTTCAATAAAACCGCGCTCTTTCAAGATTGAATATACATTTGACATTGCCAGGTTCCTGATTTCTTCAACAGTTATTCACTTCATTAAACAGCATGACGCATGGTGGTAAGCGCCTAGCGAAAAATCCTCGCACAGGGGTAAGTTGCTGTATGCTGTATGCTGTATGCTGTATGCTGTATGCTGTATGCTGTATGCGCTATGCGCTATCTTTTATATTTTACACTGCAACCGCTCAATACTTACGGCTTTCCCGGTGGACACATCCGCCTCCAGGACAACTCCGTTAAGCGCCGGATCTCCTTTCGCTACCCGGTAGCTCACAGGCACTTGTGTTTTAATCCTTTCGATGGATATTTTCTTATCCATGCCGATAACCGAATTAAAAGCACCGGTCATTCCCACATCTGAAATGTATGCCGTTCCACCGGGCAGTATTTTTTCATCAGCCGTCTGGACATGGGTATGTGTGCCAAGAACCGCCGTTACTTTTCCGTCCATCAGCCAGCCGGCCGCCATCTTCTCCGATGTGGCTTCAGCATGAAAATCAACAAGAATCAGATCCGTTTCTTTTTTCAAGTCAGCAAGCACCGCGTCAGCGGTCTTGAAAGGACAATCCAGAGGATCCATAAAGATTCGGCCGGATAAATTTAACACCGCCGCCAAACTTCCATTTTTCGTCCGAAACACCCCGTAGCCGCTGCCCGGTACCGAATCAGAATAATTGGCCGGACGCAGGAGCCGATTTTCCTGACCGATATATTCCAGCACCTCTTTTTTATCCCAGATATGATTGCCGGAGGTGAGGACATCTACGCCAAAATCAAAAAGCTCCCGGGCAATTTTTGCGGTAATTCCGAACCCGTTGGCGGCATTTTCTCCATTGGCAATGATCAGGTCAGGCCCGTGTTCAGCCATCAGACCGGGAAGTGTTTCTTGAACCGCTTTCCTTCCAATCTTACCAACGATATCGCCAATAAACAAAAACTTCATCTCTGCCGTTAGCCCCGCCCATGTAATAAAACGTTAGGGGTTTCCTTGAAAACCGGAATTTGCGTAATAGCTCACAGTATTACGCACATCGGAAAGTGCATAGCGAAAAACCCTCGCACAGGGGTAAGATGCTCTATGCTCTATGCTCTATGCTCTATGCTCTATGCTCTATGCTCTATGCTCTATGCTCTATGCAATACCTTCCAGTTGAAACTTTTAGCCGAAAACCACAAGCTGATATTACCTGAGCTACTTGGCATATTCCACTGCACGCGTCTCGCGGATCACCGTCACCTTGATTTGACCGGGATAGGTGAGCGATTCCTCTACTTTTTTGGCAATATCCCTGGATATGACAACAGAGGCATCATCTGAAACATCTTTGCTTTCCACAATCACCCGGATTTCACGGCCGGCCTGAACCGCATAAGACTTGTTTACCCCTTTAAATGAATTGGCAATCTCTTCAAGATCCTTGAGATGTTTCACATAGGTAACCAGCATCTCTCTTCTTGCCCCCGGCCGGGCCGCTGAAAGGGCATCGGCAGCCTGCACCAGTACCGCCATCACCGTTTGCGGCTTTACATCATCATGATGAGCGGAAATCGCATGCACAATATCGTCGTTTTCTCCGTACTTCTTGGCCAGATCGGAACCAATCAACGCATGAGATCCTTCCACCTCGTGATCGACCGCCTTTCCGATATCATGGAGCAACCCCGCACGTTTGGCCGACTTCACATTAATCCCCAGTTCCGAAGCCATCATACCGCATAAATAGGAGACTTCCAGAGAATGTTGCAGTACATTCTGGTCATAACTGGTCCGGTACTTGAGCCTGCCGAGAAGCCGTATAATTTCCGGGTTTATTTTGTGTATGCCCACATCGAAGGTCACCCGTTCGCCGGCTTCCCGGAGGGTACTTTCCATTTCCTGTTTTACCTTGTCAACGATCTCCTCAATCCTTGCCGGGTGAATTCGGCCGTCCGTAATTAACCTTTCCAGTGCGATTCTGGCAATCTCACGTTTTATGGAATCGAAGGAGGAAATCAAAATTGCTTCCGGAGTATCGTCAATAATCAAATCCACACCGGTCAGCTGTTCAATAGCCCGAATATTTCTTCCCTCGCGGCCGATAATACGGCCTTTCATCTCATCATTGGGAAGATTCACCAGAGAAACCGTTTTTTCCGCCACATAGTCCGCACTGTAGCGCTGAACAGCCATGGCAATAATGTTACGGGCTATTTTATCTGAATTTTCCTTGGTTTCCTCTTCAATTCTTCTAATGGTCCTGGCCGATTCGAGTTTCGCCTCATTCTCCAGATTCTGCATCAAAAGCTTTTTTGCCTCTGCAGAAGTCATCCCTGATATTTTTTCAAGCAGACTCTTCTGCTCCTCCAGGGCCGCCGTGTATTTACTTTCCATCTCTTTGACTCTTTTTTCCTGGGATTCAAGCGATTTTTCCCGCTTGGCCACTGCTATATCTTTCTGATCCAGCAGATTCACCTTTTTATCAAGATTTTCCTCTTTCTGGTTGAGACGCTTCTCCATCTTCTGCATCTCATATCTTTTATTTTTGGACTCTTTTTCAAATTCTGCCTTCGATTTGTAAAGTTCCTCTTTTGCCTGAAGTCTGGCCTCCTTTTTCAGATTTTCAGACTCTTTTTTTGCATCGGTAAATATTTTATTTGCAGCTTCTTCTGCGGTGGCCAGTTTACTCTCAACCAGCCTCTTTCTCAAAACAAAACCGATGACAATCCCTGTGACCGCGCCCAGTATTACAATAATCAACGTTAATATCGGATCCAATGGAACCTCCTTGTCTATTTATGGTCGAAAAACCAGAACCCCGCCGGGTCACGGTTTAACCATGGTTACAGCCGTTACTATTCAAATTGATTAAAATTTAAATCGGCGATATAAACAGTTTAAAAAAGAGGTTTGCTAAACGGAAAGAAGAAAAAAAGAGTCCTTAAACGGCAGGTAATATTAAAAAAGTTCAAACAGGAGATTGTCCTGAATAAATATCGTATTTTGATATTTTGCCCGAACCATTTATGATAAAACCTTTTTACACGAATTTTCAAATATTAGAACTGTTTACGACAAAACAGAATACAGATAACGGACTTTCTTTTATTCAGCTAACCGAATTTTAAAACCTGTTTTTAATACTGTTTCGTTTAATGAATAACAATAACGTTTAATGTGTTAAAATACCCTCCAAAATAAATAGTTTTGGTCGAAGTTACCCCCTAGAAAGTATCTTACATATTCGAATCAATAAATTCAATAAGATTATTGGATCGTTCTTCTATTGTATCGTGTAACTGTTTAATTTCCAGATCTTTAGTGAAACACTCATCCACCAGGTTCAGCGCCACAAGAACCATGATGTTGTATGTGGTAATCGAGGCATTTCCCGAACCCTTGATTTCATCGATCTTTTGATTGATGTATTTCTCAACACGATCGATATACTCCCTGTCATGCGTGTTTTTCAGAAAAAATTTCTGACCCATTATCTCTATTGGTACAGATTCGCCCATATAGCTACCATCTAGATTAGACCTAATTCATCGACCTTTGATATGATACTCCCCAATTTCTGTTTAATCATGTCCCTTTCTTTTAAAACTTTTGCAAGTTCCGTTTTTACTTCCTGGGTCTCCTGCTCCTTTTTTTGCATTCGGGTTTCAAACAACTCCGAATCACGCTTCATGGACTCATAATTCTGAACCATTACTTCGATTTTGTCCGTCAACTCATTGAAACCCATTATATGACCTTTTGACATCATTAAGAACTATAATTGTTTAGATAATTTATACAGTTACTTATAATAATGTCAAGAAAATTCTCATCTAAAGGACTTCGGTAGAATCCGGAAAGCGAAGATCTATGAAACAGGACGAAAAATGGTTTTACCGCAAAAATACGGATAGAAAATAATAAAAAACCGATCCGATAATGTTTCAGGACCCCTTATCGCGCAATCAAAAACTTGATATACGCTTGCAGGTTCCCCATGCAAAAGAGCAATCAGGCTCCGTCCATTGCTCTCTTTTTTCAAAACTCGCGTTCAGGTATTCAGAAGTGGGATCAAAAAAGGCTGACAGCAAAAGAAAATCAACCTTACCATAATTTAATGTAAAAAATGAAATATTAACATCAACTAGCTATCAAAACATAATATTTTAGACTAAGCGGAAAGCGCTAAAATCGTCTGTTTCACAGACTCGGTAATCCCCGTAATATGGTACCCCCCTTCCAGGGTCAGGAGAAGTCTCCCGTCACACGCCTTAGCCGCAGCCTTTTTCAGAAACTCCGTCATTCGAAAAAAACCTTTTTCCGTCACTTTCATGGTACCCAGAGGATCCCGACAATAGATATCGTAACCGGCCGAAACCAGGATAAATTCAGGCCCAAAATCGGCAATGGCCGGGCCCACCACTTCATTGAAAATTTTCATAAAATCATCATCTCCCTGCCCGCCGGACAGGGGAATATTCAAGGTCGCCCCCCTGCCGTTTCCCGAACCTTTTTCGACCACAGCGCCGGTTCCTGGATAATAAGGGTATTGATGCGTTGAAAGGTAAAACACCTCCGGACTTTGATAAAAAGAGTTCTGCGTTCCATTTCCGTGATGAATGTCCCAGTCAACGATAAAAACCTTTTTCAGGGCGTGTTTTTTAAGTAAATAATGGGCACCCACCGCAATGTTGTTAAACAGACAAAACCCCATTGCCCGGGAAACCTCTGCATGATGTCCCGGCGGGCGAACAATGGCAAAACCGTTGTCCGCCTTTTTCCCCATAATACTGTCAATACCGTCCAGAACAGCACCGGTCGCGAGAAGCGCTGCTTCCCAGGACCCGGACGACGTATTGGTATCTGCGTCAAGGCTGATCTGGGACCGTCCCGATGTTTTTTCGATGGCGTCAATATAGTCTGCGGAATGATTCCAGGCAAGCTCCTCCTTTTCAGCCTTCCGGGGCCGCAGGATATCAAAACAACCCTTCATATCATCACCGTCCAGCATCGCATAAATCGATCTCAGGCGTTGCGGACTTTCCGGATGTCCCGGGGTCGTTAGATGATCGATACATTTTTCGTCCTTGAGAATTATTGTTTTACTCATTACAGACCTCTTATGATACAATAACGATGGTTAGCTTCCGTATTGCCCACGGACAGCAAAAAAACAACATGGTGTCAACAGAAGATACAGTGTCGCGACAAAATCAAATTGTCAGTTAATGGCAAAAACAAAATGTCAGTAAAGATTAAGCAGCTAAAAGGATATGATCATTCTT
>Ga0272441_10000699_pt1 | contig 74788 bp, 63 predicted proteins | sample SSMProp6N_FD_193582 | JGI IMG/M metagenome (GOLD analysis project Ga0272441, IMG submission 193582) | Marine sediment archaeal communities from Little Sippewissett salt marsh, Falmouth, MA, United States - SSM-Prop-6N | ecosystem: Environmental > Aquatic > Marine > Wetlands > Sediment ...
TCCGATGAGCTACGTCGGCGGCGGGATTATTCTTCCTTTTCCGCGGGCGGCGGCGCCGCCGGGGATACCGGGGTTTCCGCCGCTCCGCCCGGGCCCAGGTAGCGGGCGCTGCCGAAGGCCAGAATGGGGTAAAAGATTATCCCGATGAAAATCATGCCCACGGCGAAACCGACGCCCTTGCCGAAGCTCTGGGCGAGCGCCACGATCACGATGATCCCGATTATGAGATTCACCAGGGGAATGAAATAGAGGATGAGCCACCATCCCGGCTTGCTGGCGATCTGCAGCATCACGTAGATGTTGTAGAACGGGATGATGCTCGCCCAGCCCGGTTTCCCGGCCTTGGTGAAAATCTTCCAGAAGGAAGCGATCATCAGGATGGCGAGGGCCAGCCAGATGATCACCGCGACCGCGCTCGCTCCTCCCTGGCAGGTTGAAACCTCGTACTCATTCATGATACCCTCCTTTCTCGTTCCGGGGAAAATCCCCCGGCTTTTCAATTTTAAGAAAGTATCACAATCCAATCTGAAAAGCAAACCGTCCCCTAATTCCAGGGGAAGAGGTTTTTCAGGGCGGGGGGAACTTCGGCGAGGAGGTCGGTGGCGATGAGGCTGATCCGGCCGACTTTCTTCGCGGCCCGGTCGCCAGCGGCGCCATGGAGATAAACGCCGAGGCGGGCGGCATCCAGCGGGGAAAGTCCCTGACCGAGAAAACCGGCGATCAGTCCGGTGAGAACGTCGCCGGTTCCCCCGCTCGCCATCCCCGGGTTCCCGGTCAGGTTGATCCAGAGAGGTCCGGAAGGCGGGGCGATCAGCGTCCCCGCCCCTTTCAGCACCAGGGTAACATTGTATTTTTCGGCGAAATCCCGGGCCGCTTTTTCCCGATCCTTCAGCAGCTCCTCCTTAGCCATCCCGGTCAGTCTCACCATCTCTCCGGGATGGGGAGTGAGTATCAGGGGAGATCGGGCGGCGGTGAGAACGGAGACGTCCCCGGCCAGCAGGTTCAAACCGTCGGCGTCGATCACCATCGGCAGGGGACATTCTTTCACCAGTTTTTTCACCAGCCCGCCGGTCTCCTCGTTCCGGGACAGGCCCGGACCGAGGGCTACCACCGTGGCCCGGGCGCAAAATTCCATTATTTTACCTTTTGCCTCGGGCGAAAAAGTTCCCTGAGCCGTCTCCGGAAGGGGGAGAGTCATCAGCTCGGTGCATTTCGTCTCAAGAATCGGGTTCAGGCTCTCCGGCACACCCAGCGTGACCAGACCGGCGCCGGCGCGGAGGGCGGATACAGAGGTGAGGGCGGCGGCGCCGGTGAAACCGGGAGAACCCGCCAGAACCAGAACGTGCCCGTAATCGCCTTTATGAGAAACCGGGCGGCGCGGGGGAAGCAAACCCCTGAGCTCCTGCGGATCGATCATCTCGATTTCGGATGAAACCTCGTCGATCAAATCGGGGGGAAATCCGATATCCATCACGCAGATTCGCCCGGAATAATCCAGGCCCTTACCCCGGACCAGGCCGGTCTTGGGAAGTCCCATCGTCACCGTCCAGTCGACCCGGACGGCCTCCCCTTCCACCTTCCCGGACTCTCCCTCCAGTCCCGAAGGAATATCCACCGCCACCAGCCGGGCCGGCGTTTCGTTGACGGCTTTTATCACTTCGGCGGCCGGGCCTCGAACTTCTCCCTTGAAACCCGTCCCGAATATACCGTCCACCACGACGGCGGACTGGCTGAGATATTCGAATAAAGTTTTGAGATCCTCATCCCCGCCCAACTCGATCAGTGGTGCTCCCGCCTCCTTCAAACGGCTCAGGTTTAAGGCGGCGTCGCCTTTCAGTTCCTCTTCCTTCGCCAGGAGGAAGGTCCTGGTTTTGATCCCTTCCTGATGGAGGAGTCGCGCCGCCACCAGGGCGTCGCCCCCGTTGTTTCCCTTGCCCGCGATCAGGACCACGAAAGGGTGCATTCCCTCTTCGGGAAGCAGATCACGAACCTTGGCCGCCACTCCCTCTCCCGCTTTCTCCATCAGGTCCCGACCCGGGATACCTATTTCCTCGATGGCCTCCTTATCGATCCGGCGCATCTGCTCTGGAGTAACTATCTTCATCTTAGAATGTTTATGTTTCAATTTTCCCGACGAGTAAAGCCTGGGCCACCGAGTACTCGTCGGCGTGGGAAAGGCTGACCAGGATATTTTTCACGCTCATCTCTTCTTTCAGTTTTTTCCCTTTCCCCAGCAGTTCGATCTCGGGTTGACCTTTGCGGGTGCGTTTGACCAGGATATCCTTCCAGTCGATTTTTTCCGTCCAGCCTTCTCCGAAAGCCTTCAGAACCGCCTCCTTGACCGCGATACGGGCAGCGTAATGCTGGGGCGGGTATTTCTTCCGGCTGCAATAGGCTATCTCTTTCGGGAGAAAGATCCGTTTTAAAAATCTTTCCCCCCATTTAGTGAGCAATGCCTCCACCCTTTTCACCTCCACGATGTCGATGCCGACTCCCAGAACCATCTTCAATTCCCCTGCTGAGTTCCTGTTTCGGAATTTCAATAATTTAGCACCTGATTAACTCTTCCGTCCGGCAGAGCCGCCGGATCTGACGGAGATTAACCTGAAATAAAAAAAATCAGAGAAATCAGGTGCAAAAAAAGTTGCGAAGCTAATTTCCTGTTTCGGAATTTCAAAAAAGAATAAAAACAAAGCCTTTTTTTGACAGGATGAACAAGATGAACAGGATAATTTTTAAAAATGGTTTTTTACATCTTGTAAATCCTGCCTGCCCCGTGGGAGCGAAGCGACTTTACGAGGTTAATCCTGTCTAAATTTAGCGTTTCAGTTGCCCCCGATAATATATCGGGGGCTAAGTTATGCTGCGGATCAGGGCCAGCATTTCCTTGACGGCGCGGTCCAAACCGACGAAAACGGCGCGCGAGATGATGCTATGGCCGATATGCAGCTCTTCCAGATGGGGAAGGGTAAAAATATCTACCACGTTCAGATAGTTCAAACCGTGACCGGCGTTGATTCTCAAGGCCAGCTCTTTACCCAGGTGCGCGGCTCTCAGCAGCTTTTCCAGCTCTTCATCCGCCTCCGCTTCCCCGGCGGCATTGGCGTAGGCACCGGTGTGGAGCTCCACAAAATCGGCCCCCGCCCCGCGGCTCGCCTCGAGTTGATCATCGTCCGGGTCGATGAAATAGCTCACCAAGATCCCGGCCGCTTGAAATTTCTCAGCGGTTTGGGCGAGAGCGTCGAGATTGGCCTTAACATCCAATCCCCCCTCGGTGGTCACCTCTTCCCTTCTTTCCGGAACGATGGTCACCTGCTCCGGTTTCACATCCAGGGCGATTTTGACAATCTCCTCGTTATTTGCCATCTCCAGGTTGAGCTTGGTCTGCACCGTCCGGCGGAGCAACTCCAGGTCACGGTCCTGGATATGTCTGCGGTCCTCGCGCAGGTGAACGGTGATTATATCCGCTCCGGCCAGCTCGCAGATGGCCGCGGCCCAGACCGGGTCGGGCTCCCGACCCCTCCGAGCCTGGCGCAGAGTCGCCACGTGATCGACATTGACACCCAGCTTGATCATAATTTTATCCTCCGGAAAATTTCAGAGTCCCGATTCCAGGAGGGCGGGCTGGACCTGGCCCAGAATAACTTTGACCACGGCGGGATCGGCCCGCTCCAGAATCACGCCTTTGGGAAGCTTCGTCTTCAGGGGTAACTCGTAGCTTCCGGTTTCCAGGTCGATTACCTCCACGTAGGCCGTAACATCAACGGAGGTCATCCCGTTGAGGTCTTTTTCCTGGCCCCGGAGAAGAAGGGTTACCATGGACGGGTCGAGCACGATCTCGCCGGTTTGACCGGCTTCTTTCAGAACGGTTATCGGAATATCCGACAGCTCCCGATCCCGGAGCTCCTCGGATATGATGACGTACACCTGTACCGGTTCCAGATTTCTTCCGGTGAACGGGGTCACCGGCTTCAAATCAACCTGCTTGTTGAATGAATCGCTTCTCCCCATCACCATCAGCGGCTCGGTTTCGATGGCTTTCATGCCGTCGAGTAAGCCTTCCGGGCCGGGAACCATCACTTCAGCGGGAATGACCGTTTCTCCCGCGATGCGGTAACCGGGGCGGGGTTTACCCCGGTATACCACCTTTACCGGAAGCACCCTCTCCACCAGCCGGTCCACCTCGGCGCTCACCCGGGGCGGCTCGATGGCAACAACCCGCGTCCGGAAAGGAGCTCTGACGTCCCGACCGCTAAGTGTGAAAACAAATTTTCCCGGCGTGGTGGCGTCACTCAGGTCGTGAATGACTTCGATGGCCTCCTTCTCCGTCTTCCTCATCCCTCCGTATTCCCGGGGATAATCGAGGGTCACCCGGACCCGGGAAGGACTGATACTCTCGGTGGTCATCTCCGGGGCGAGAAGGAGAGAGACCGGAACCATCCGGCTGGTTCTGATATACACTCCGCGGGAGGCGAAGAACCAGACCCCGACCGCGATGGCCAGGGCGAAAAGCTTGATCCATAAATTATGCTTCAGCCAGTCTTTGATTGCAGATATATGCTTCATCTTTTAAGTGATCCATCCCATGCAAAAGCGGCATACTTTTTTGAACATGCGGACCGAACGCAAGTCGGGAATTAATAATTTACTTTTTCTTTTTAAAAGGAATGTTTTTTTCGAGCAGTTTTCTCAAACTGTCCTCTTCCAGATTGCGGACCAGGCGTGCCCGGAAAGCAACCGAAATCGTACCCGTCTCCTCCGATACCACTATCACCAGAGCATCGGAAGACTCGGACAATCCGAGGGCGGCTTTATGACGCATCCCCAGCCCCACCGTCGCCCGCCGCTTTTTGGAGAAAGGGAAAAGGCAGGCGGCGGCCTTGATCGTATCTCCGGAAATGATCACTCCTCCGTCGTGGAGGGGAGCGTTGGGCATGAAAATATTCACCAGCAGCTCCCGGGAAACGCGGCTGTCCAGAATGACCCCGGACTGCATCCAGCTCCCCAGCCCGATATCCCGTTCCAGGGCGATCAGGCCGCCGATTTTCTTGCGGGAAAGTTCCTCCACCGCCGCGACGATTTCATTGATGACCCTGAATTTAACCGTGGTGCTGCTGAATATTCTCCCCCGCCCCAGCTCGGCCAGCGCCCGGCGGAGCTCGCTGTGAAAAATGATGACAAAGGCCAGAAACAGATAAGGAAGAATATAGGCGAAAATGGCGAACAAAACCCCCAGCTGGAGAATCTTGGCCAGCGCGAAAACGAGTCCCAGAATGAACAGGCCCTTCAGAGCCTGAACCGCGCCGGTGGCCCGGATAAAGATGAGGAGATAATAAAATAAGATACTCAGGGCGGCGATCTCCACCCCGGCTGTGATCGTCCTGATCATAGAATTTAACTTCGCAATTTTTTGCACCTGATTTACCTGATTTCTCTGATTCTTTTTAGTTCAGGTTAATCTCCGTCAGATCCGGCGGCTCTGCCGGACGGAAGAGTTAATCAGGTGCTAACGAATATGTTGTATTTAAGTTCTGAAATAGGTTTTTACCGTTCCGAGGCCGCGATGGCATCGACCACTGCGGCGACATCTTTCATCTCTCCCGCGTCATGAACCCGGATGACGTGGGCGCCCATCAAAATTGAGGCGGCAACCGACCCGGCCGTTCCCCAGAGTCTCTCCTCCGCCGGCCGGTCCAGGAGCATTCCGATAAAGGATTTGCGGGAAGGCCCGATCAGAAGGGGCCGTCCCAGATCCGCGAAACCGGCCAGGCCGGCGATGATCTGAAGATTATGCTCAAGGGTTTTGCCGAAACCGATGCCGGGATCGAGGATGACCCGCTTCCGATCGATTCCCTTATCTTCGACCGCTTCCAGCCTCTGACGGAAGAAATCTTTGATTTCGGCCACCACGTCCTTGTATTCCGGCTTAAGCTGCATATTCCGGGGAGTTCCTTTCATGTGCATCAGGACCACCGGTCCGGAAACGGAGGCGGCCACCCCAGGCATCTCGGGATCGAAACGTAGGGCACTGATATCGTTTATGATCTGAGCTCCGTTTTCCAGCGCCTCCCGGGTAACGACCGCCTTGTAACTGTCGATCGAAATAGGAACTCCGAGTGCGCCCTGCAACCGCTCCAGTACGGGAATAACCCGTTTCAATTCTTCCCGCGCGCTCACTTCTTCCGCCCCCGGCCGGGAAGACTCACCTCCGATGTCGATGATATCAGCCCCCGCCGCCTCCATCGCCAGGGCCTGATCGGCCGCCCGGGCCGGATCCTGATAACGCCCTCCGTCGTAAAACGAATCCGGGGTCAGGTTTAAAACACCCATCACCAGGGTTTTTTTCCCCAGTTCAAGACGGAATTCTCTTTTTTCAGGATCGGTCCAGCAAATGCTGAAATTGGCGCGCTTTATCCTCCTTTCCATCAGATGATCGAATGATAGATCGGGAAAGTTATGAAGGCGCTTCCGGCGGGGCCGATGGATTAGCCGGAGGGGAAGAAGAATTTCCGGCTTTTTCCCGGCTGACTTTCGTCTCAGGCTTAACCTTTTTCTTCCCCGAAGCTTTTTTCCTTTTAACTCCCCGCTTTCTCCGCTTGAGCTTTCCGGTCTTGATGATTTTCTCCACATCCTCTCCTTCCAGCACTTCGTACCGGAGGAGAGCCTCTGCTATCGCCACCAGCTTATCCCTGTTCTCGGTGATGATGGTTCTGGCCCGCTGATAGCACTCCTCGATAATTTTCTTCACTTCCTTATCAATTTCAACCGCGGTCGCCTCGCTATAATCGATGGAACGGGTGACCTCCCGGCCGAGAAAAAGATGCTCTTCCCGTTCCCCGAAGGTCATGGGACCCAATTCATCGCTCATTCCCCACTCGCAAACCATACGCCGGGCGATGTTGCTGGCCATTTTGATATCGCTGCGGGCGCCGGCGGTGATGTCGCCGAAGATAACTTCTTCCGCCACTCTCCCGCCGAAAAGGCCGGTGAGCTGGCCGAGAATCTTTTTCCTGAACTCGTGGTACTGGTCCTTCTCCGGGAGCTGCATGGTGGCCCCCAGGTAAGCGATGCCCCGGGGGATGATCGTTACTTTGTGAAGGGGTTCGGTCTCCGGGATCATGTTGAGGACCAGGGCGTGTCCCGCCTCGTGGTAAGCGGTGACTTTCTTATCCTCTTCGTCCATCACCCGGCTCCGGCGCTCCCGCCCCCAGCGTACCTTGTCCCGGGCTTCCTCCAGCTCCTCGGTAGTGACGCTCTTCTTGTTCCGGCGCGCCGCCAGCAAGGCGGCTTCATTGACCAGATTGGCAAGATCGGCCCCGGAGAATCCGGGTGTTCCCCGGGCTATCCTCTTCAAATCCACGTTCTTGGCCAGGACGATCTTGCGGCAGTGAACCTTGAGAATCTCCTCCCGGCCCCGCAGATCGGGCAAATCGATAACAATCTGCCGGTCGAAGCGCCCCGGACGGAGGAGAGCCGGATCGAGCACGTCCGGGCGGTTGGTGGCGGCGACCAGGATCACCCCTTCCCGGGTATCGAAACCATCCATCTCCACCAGAATGGCGTTGAGCGTCTGCTCCCGTTCGTCATGACCTCCCCCCAGCCCCGCCCCCCGGTGTCTTCCCACGGCGTCGATCTCATCCAGGAAGATGATACAGGGAGCGTTTTTGCGTCCCTGCTCGAACATGTCCCGGACCCGAGACGCCCCCACTCCCACGAACATCTCCACGAAGTCTGAACCGGAGATGGTGAAGAAGGGAACCCCGGCCTCGCCGGCGGCAGCCTTGGCCAGAAGAGTTTTGCCGGTTCCGGGCGGACCGATCAGAATCACCCCTTTAGGGATGCGGCCTCCCAGTCGCTGGAACTTCTTGGGATCCTTGAGGAAGTCGATTATCTCCTCGAGCTCCTCTTTGGCTTCCTCCACCCCGGCCACGTCCTTGAAGGTCACCCGGGCCTTATCCTTGAAAAGACGGGCCCGGCTTTTGCCGAAGCTCATCGCTCCCCGGCCGGCCCCCTTCATTTGATGATAGAAAAGCAGCCAGAGTAAACCCACAAAAATAAGCGGGCCGGCCACGTAGGAGAGTATCTCCATCCACTTGCTCGGTTTCTCGAAAGTGACCGCCACTCCCTTCTCCTCCAGGTCGGAAAAAACCTTTTCCGGCAATTCCGGGGGGAGTACCACTTTGAACTCCTGATATTCCCCGTCCTGGAGCAGTTGCCCCTTTCCGTCGTCGCCGGAAATATTCAATTTCTCGACCCTGCCCTGCCGCACCGCTTGAATGAACTCGGAATAGGAGAGTTCCAGCTGGGGGGTCTGAGCCAAACGGGGCACGAGATAAAAGTAAATAATGGACGCGGCGACGATCACCCAGATGATCAGATACTTATATGATTTCTGACCGGGAGGTCTTTTTCCCGTAGGTGTTTTCCTTTCAGGCATATCGGTAAAATTTCCTTCCTCCGGTTACATATTACCAAAATTATAACAGACAGAAAGCGTTTTGCAACCCCCCCCTTTCCCTTCCAACCGCAGGCCAGAAAACTAGGTGTTTTTATGAGTTTACCTTGAGAAATTAAAGTATGGCCCCAGAAAGATTGAAATCTGAAAACAGTTGGACGAAATCAGAAATCTGTAGGGAGATTCGAAAACCGATTTCAGTGCTGGTTATCAGGGAATCAGATGATCGGGGGGACAGTGTATCCGGTCGTCAGGATACCGGGCGGCCCGGTCCCCCGATATCCTGGTCTGCTATCACCCTGATATCCTGGTTACCCGATGTCCATAAAACCGTTTTCCGTTCTCGCTTTTCCCTACTGTTTTCAGTTTTCTTATAACCGTTTTCCGAAAAATTTGATCTCCGATACAAACCATATCTTCCCGACTGCAATTTTTTTTAGTTCCGCTCGGACGATGGTTAAAATCTTAGAGGGACCGCCCTGACTTCAACCACTTCCTGCACACCCTTTCCGAGCCGGGCGGACTCGGCGGGCCGACCGCCGATTATCCAGAGTATTTTCTCCCGGTCGGCCACCAGGCAGATACGGTCTCGCAGGGAGGGAGGGATTTTTTCATCGATGAAGATGTCCTTAATTTTTTTTGAACCTCTCAGTCCCATCGGCCGGTAGCGATCCCCGGGGTGTCGCGAACGGATGACAAGGGGGGAACTGAGGCGGTCGGCGGAAAAATAAGCCCGGCTCTCGCCCAGACACGGGTAAGTGCTCCAGTATTCCCTCAGATCATGGGCGGGCGGCAATTTGCTTCGGGCGCTCCAGCGCTTCCGGCGGGCGATGACTTTCAAATTGGCCTGGGGGACAATCGTCTCCCCGGGCAGCTTAAGTTGATATGAATATTTCTTCTTCCCGGCAGCGTAACCCCGCTTCAGAAGCAGGAGGCGGTCATATTCCCTTTTCGCCGTGACTCCCCCGGGGAGATTGATCTTCTTCCCGGTCTCCGCCCGGAGCAATTTATCCAGTTTCTCCCCGTGGCGCCGATCCAGCTCCGAACAGCCCGCCTCAAAGAGGGCTTTTTTCAATACCTCTTTCCGCAGCGCCGCCGGCTGGTCGAGCAACTTTTTAATTGAAATCCGCAGTCCATCGGGGCCGATCTCGACCAGCCGGCGGCGGATTTCATTAACCCGGTCCGCGATGTAACTCTCCCTCTCTCCTTCCGCCCGGGCCAAGTTGACGAGAATCTCCTTGATCCGGGGGCTGTAAAAATCCTCCAGTAAGGAAATCAAATCCAGCCGGACCCGGTTGCGGAAAAACCTGCGGTCCCGGTTGGAACGGTCTTGGCGGTATTCCTGCCCGATCTCATCTAAATACCCGATGATTTCTTTCCGCCAGAAAGGAAGGAGCGGACGAATCAGGAGAAGATCTCCCATCTCCGTCAGAGGCCTCATCGCGGCAAGCCCGGCGGGAGAAGTCCCCCGCAGCAGCCTCATCAGGACGGTTTCGGCCTGATCATCCGCCTGATGGCCGAGGGCGATCTTCCTGATCCCGGTCTTGCGTGAAACCGCCTGGAAAAAGCGGTAACGAACCAGACGGGCAGCCTCTTCCGGCGAGACCTTCTTTCGCCGGGCCCATTCGGCGACCCGGCGGCGCCCGGTGAATACGGGAAGCTCCAGGCGGGATGAGAGGGAGGAAACCCAGCGGGCATCCGCCTTCGAACTCGCTCCGCGCAGGCAGTGGTCCAGGTGGATGACGGAGATTTTTAAATCCATCTCTCCACTCACGGCCAGAAGCAATTTTAGAAGAGCCACCGAATCGGGGCCCCCCGAAACCGCCACCAGGAGATGCTCGCCTTTCTCCAGAAGAAGATGCCGGCGGGAAAACTCCTTGAACTTCTTGAGCATTTTTCGAGGGGAAGAATTCATCTTATTCCTGGAGCAGTCAATTTTTTCTTTAATCGCTTGCTTTCTACTATATAATGATTCTTTTCCCCGGTTCAAAAAGCATTTGTTATTTTATGTCACATAAAGAATTAATTCATCTTAAATTAACCGAGAGAATACAACTAAAATTTTTCCAGGGAAATTATTAAAATGGATACTTTTCAGGGCAAAAAGAGCATCATCAAATCACTGATCCCTCTGATCGAAAATCTCAATTTCGTCGTCATTAATAAGGAAAAGCTTAACTCATTCTGCGACAGCCTCCACGGACGCCATTTCCCCTTCCCCGATTGGAGTTCTCCGATCATCTACCCCAACCTGGATGAAACCGGCGTGGATTATTTCATACTGATGAACTCCCTCAATTTCTGCTACTGGGGAAATCCCAGGTGGACGGTGGAATACAAGAATCGGAAGCTCGACGGCGCTTGGGGGATGTTCGCCGCGCTCAGCCGGGCGCTGGAAGAGGGTTTCCCGATCTGGGACGGCGAGTTTCTCGCCTCCCTGAGCCGGACGGATTTTGCCACGATCTTTCGGGGGAACGTGAAAATTCCTCTTTTCGAACAGCGTCTCGCCATCTGCCGGGAGATCGGGCGGGGCCTCTCCAAACAGTTCGGGGGGCGCTTTTATCTTCTGGTCAAACAGGCCGAAAAAAGCGCGGTCAAACTCTGCGAGCTTCTCTTCACCACTTTTCCTTCTTTCGATGACACCTCGAGCTGGGAAGGCCATCATCTTCTTTTTTACAAGCGGGCGCAGCTGGCGCCGGCGATGCTCCAGGAGCGCTGGAAGGGCCTCGGGCCCGGGCAGTTTCGGGATATCGAACTCCTGACTGTTTCGGCCGATTATAAACTCCCGCAAATTCTAAGGCGATTCGGCATTATCGAATACACTAATGGACTCGACCGGATAGTGGACGAGGGCCGGCACCTCCCCGCCCGCTCCCGGGAGGAGTTGGAAATCCGCTCGGCCACGATCATGGCCACCGAGATGATGCTCTCCCGGCTCCAGCCCCGGATCAAGGGCCTCAATTCGCAGCGCCTCGACCGTCTCCTCTGGTTGCTCGGCCAAAAAAAATCTCCCGAAGATAAGCCTTATCACAAGACCCTGACGATTAATTATTAGGCAATGACCCAAAAGCACGTGCCGTAGAGAAAAAAGGAGATACTCTTTTTGACAGGATATACCCCGATAAATCGGGGCAGGCACGATTAACGGGATGAGCACCCAATTTTCGGCTCGGGGCCAGCGGTGGAGGCGGAAAGCCTCCACCCTCACGTAAGAAATGGACGCAGATGAAAATAGATTAAATTTTCTCTGCGCCATCTTCTGACGTGGGGCACGAAAAGATATTTTCGTGCCCGCTGGCACCGAGCGGAGATCCTGTTCATCCTGTTAATCCCGTCTAAAAATAAACGAGCATTCGATTTTGTCTTTTCAATAGTATTTTTAAAACGAATACTTTTGATATAACGAGTACTCATAAATAAAATTTTGCGAAGTAAAATTTTATGAAGAAAGTGCTCTTCGTCTGCGTCGGGAACACATGCCGCAGTCAGATGGCGGAAGGTTTCGCCCGAGAACTGGGGAAAGAAGTCATGAAAGTTTCCAGCGCCGGCATGGCCGCCACCGGCTTCCTTTCGCCGGAAGTGCTCCGGGTGATGCAGGAGGAAGGGATAGATATCTCCGGCCAGACCTCCAAGCAGATCACCCGGAAGATGGTGGACGGGGCTGACCTGGTGGTAAGCCTGGGGGGATGTCCCGAGTGCGAATTCCCGGAGCTGAAGCAAGGGAAACTGCTCACCTGGTCCGTCCCCGACCCGTTCGGTATGGATATTTCTCACAACCGCCAGGTCCGCGATATCATCAAAAAAAAGGTGATGGACCTGATCATCGATGTCTCCCAGGGCAAGAACCCGAAGTAGCTTCCCGCCCTAAGATCAAAATCGAATCCACTATGATAGAAATTTTTCTATGTTTGCCCAAATCGATAGAAATAATTCTGCTCAATCAATAATTATCTACCATAAATTTAATTAGGAACCTCACTTGACATTGCAACGTTATGATGCTATAACGTTGTTGTAAAGTCGTGTTGGAAGACATGAACAAGGAGGTGAACTGGTGAGTTCATTAACAAAAAGGGCGACAGTCTATTTAGAACCGGAATTGCATACGGCATTGCGTATCAAATCCGCCGAAACATCCCAATCAATGTCGGAACTGATTAACAAAGCCATACAACAAACACTGGCTGAAGATGCTGAAGATTTGGCAGCGTTTGATAATCGGGCCAAGGAACCGCTTATTGCATTCGAGACCTTTTTAAAAGAGCTCAAGCGCGATGGCAGAATATAAAATATATCTTCGCCGTTCGGTTAAAAAGGATTTGGCTCCAGTTACCAAGAAAAATCTAAAACGAATCACCCAGCGCATAAAAAAGCTCTCAGCCAATCCACGTCCCCACGGATGTGAGAAGTTATCCGGACAAGAGCGATACCGTATTAGACAAGGAAAATATCGAATCGTCTATTCCGTCCAGGATAGAGAACTCACTGTCTGGGTGGTAAAGGTCGGACATAGACGCGAGGTTTATCGGTAGATAATCGGGTAAGGGGGGGATTTTCTCCCCCCCTCCCCACACCACCCGGCATCCCGGTAAAACCGGGACCGGGCGGTTCACGAAGAATAGTGAAACGCCAAATAATAGGCATCCAGGGCCGGCGTCTCACCGGATCGCTGAACAGTAACTCCCCCTTTCGGGTTCAATGCCCTGCTCAAGTCCAATGTCGCTCCTCCCTGTTCTCCGTGTTCGGTCCTTCATCCGATGACATTACGGGTCGGCCTGTCCGTTTACTCCGCCTTTCGGCAACTCCGGAGTGCCTCAATAGCCTTCCCTGTCCCGGACTACTATGACCTCTGCTGACTTCTGTTCAATCACCCCGTGAGTTGCCCCACGAAGCGCTGCCCCATACTCCGGGACCGCACGTCGAGCAGATCTCCCTGAATAAGACCGTGAACTTTCGCGGCACAGCCACATCATTTACCCTGCCCCCCCGAATCACCGGGGCTTCGTCATATGGTGCAGACTCGCCCGGAAGCTGGGCCTTCTATGATGTTCCTGTCCGTTGGCTCGCCGCTTTGCGACAGACTTCCTCCGCACGGTTCCTCGCGAAACCGCACTTGCCTTTCACTGGTGGTTGACGTACAATTCTTCTCGGAGATGTACGGTGATTCTCCCACAGGGGGCTTTCCGGCATTGCCGAAGGCTTTGTGCCGGATCACCCCATAAGTTCACGACCATGTCAGGCGTACACCAGCCGCTCCAGCAGACCGAAGCCCGCGATGCGGGCTCCGGCAGCTGAGCTCTACGTTATGATTAAGACACCAAAACCGAAGAACAGCAAATTGTGGCGTGATTCTTATTACCATAAACTGTTTGGACTTAAAGCGGCGAATGAAGCCGAGAGAGTTCTTAAATATTTTGAAGAAGAACGTTCAAATGACAAACGTCCGCGCGAAGCAATTGATGCAATTAGAGAGTGGGCTGAAAACAAGCGCGCCTTGGGGATGAAAGAGGTTCGTAAACTTTCTCTTGATGCCCATGCGGCCGCCCGTGATGTAAAATCGGATGCTGCAAAATTCGCAGCCCACGCCGCCGGGCAAGCAGTCGGAACCTGGCACGCTCCGGCTCACGCCTTAGGCGCTTTTGGTTACGCTGGCAGAGCAATTATTTCAGGCAAAAATAGGTCTTCAAAGAAATGATTGCAATTCATAACACTTACAAGTCCTCCGGTTGTCAATAGACAAAATCCTTCCTGACGGGGAAGCTCTACTTCCCCGTTTTCTTTTTCCGGCGGCCCCGGAAAATCACGACTGCACCGTCTTAATTTCTCCGAAATTTTGATTTTCGGATCCTCTTTCTTTTCTCAAGTTGTAGACAAATCCTGACGATCGTCAGAAAGTGACTACATAGTCAAAGATACTTTGCCATAAGAACGACGACGCAAACATATATCGCCCTTGCCTGTAAATCTATACCGCAGTAAAATTCATGCTGACCGGTATAGTAACGCATAGTCTCCGTCAATAATGACGTGCCGGACAGGTCCTCCTTTCCCCGGTCTCGGGGGTCGGGGTTATGGTTTCCATCAACCTACCAATAGGTATGATAAAGGAGGAGTCCTTAAACAGTATCAAATCGCTCCAGCAGACCAGGGCCCGCGATGCGGGCTCTGGCCGCTGAGCTCGTCGTTAGCTTAAAAGGGGTATAAAATGATATTATTAATTATAATTGGAGCAATTGCTGGTCTAGTTATGGGAACCGTTGGTGTTGGAGGCGGAGCAATCATAATTTTTTGTCTATCAGTTATTGCCAAGTTTCCTCAGAAAGTTGCACAGGGGACGACCTTGTTTATAGTTGCTGCACCGATTAGTCTCTTGGCGGCAACACGTTACTATCAACAAGGTTACGTTGACCTTAAGTCTGGTTTTATCGTTATAATCAGTTTCCTACTTTTTAGTTTCATTGGCGCTCATATCGCTATTCATCTACCAGACAACATATTAAAAATTCTCCTGGGAATAATGCTTTTATTGATGGGAACAAAACTTATATTTTCTGGCTGGGCAGCAATAAGCTAACAAGGCACTAGGCTTTTTTAGCAATATATATCGGAAAGGAGGCTATCTTATGGAAAGTGAAATTGATGCTTTTTTGGAAAAGCGAGAGAAAATTAGAAAGAAAAGACCTACTCAACTTTTAATTACCGCATTTATATGGTTTGCACTTATCATTTTAGAATTTTTTTCAGATCAACTTTCTAATTTGGCTCCGATTTTCGCTTGTGTTTTTGCCGCCACATTACTTTCTTATTATGCAGCTAAGGTTTCCAAGCTGAATCTTGAACTGATTGAAAAACTTAACGACGTAGAGCATCGGCTTGGAGAAATGGAAGGAAAAAAATCCTAACCAGTCGCTACGAGGGAGGACCGCCGGAAGCCTTTCCCGCACTGTCTTTCGACCCGGGTTTATTCAGGCGGTGTCATGACCGGCGACTGAGAACAGCTCCCCGCGCGGCGCGGGTGGAGAAGCAGTAAAAAGGTGGGCGAAGCCTCGGTAGTTCGCAGTCACCATCCCGCCCGATAGCTACCGGGGCGCTTTTTTTTATCCCATAGAGGAGATAAAAGCTCATGAAAATACGGATGAACGCGCTTTTATTGATAGGCCTGATCGGAACTTTCACTAACGGAACGTATTTTTTAACTCAGATTGCCCGCGCCTACTGGGGCGATCGAAATATGTGGTGGACGCCCGCGAAAATGGCGATACCTTTCGAAGATACGGGGGATAAATTTGAGATTTTTATCAGGGGAAAATTACTCCGGGGATATCTCGCCGATACGGCTCTATACGTAAAAAGCGGTGAAGCGTATGAAGACCCTGTTTCCTCTGAGGATTTGAAAGTCCGACTCAATAATTGGTATCGGGTAAAGAGCTCGATTTTGTCCAACGCGATCCTCGGCGCCTTTTTGCTGGGCGTATCTTTAGCGTGTCTTACCGTCGGCTTGATCCGAATTCTAAGCCGGAGGGAGAGAAAATCGGAAACAGAATCTCGGGTGAGCTGAAACTAAGGGGATTAAACAAACCCGCTCAGAAAATCTCCTCGGCTTTATCCACCACACCCCGGTAAGCTTTCTCCATCGGCGCTTTAAAATTTACGTCGATGCCGAATTGGATCCGGTGATAGACGATCGCGAGGAAACAACCCGCTAACAAACCCCAGATAATGCTCTTAGTGGATTTGAGTTTGAAATCGGTGGCTAAAACATAGATAATGTCGATGATGACCACCAGCAGGTAAAATTCCCAGAGCTGGAGCCCGGAGGGAACCCCGGACCGGAAAAGCAAAGGTCCGTAAAACACCAGGAAGGGCACGCTGAGATTCAGGATGAAGAGGCTGCCGGATATGCCCGCCAGGATGAAGATCATCAAAGGCACCACCCGCAGATCCCGGCTGAGCCAGGTGTACCAGGGAAGACCCAGGTCCAACAGGAAATAGAAAGCGGAGTAAAGGAGAATCGCCAGATTCAACAGGAGAATTATGACAAGCACTATTTTAATGGTTTTTCCTCCCTTTGTTCCAGCTTCAGATTAAACAGCGCCCGGTTATTTAAATCAAGACTAAAATTTCATTCAGGGCGGGGGATAGAAAAATGAAGATAGGTATTATCTCCGACACTCACGAGAATATGCCGAAGATAAGGAAAGCGGTCGGGCTTTTCAACCGGGAAAAGGTGGATGTCGTCCTCCACGCCGGCGATATCATATCCCCCATCACCGCCAAGGAATTTTCCGCCCTGAAGGGGAGATTCATCGGCGTTTTCGGCAACAACGACGGTGATAAGCTTTTTTTGAACAAAAAGTTCCGCGGGATCGGGAAAATCCACGAGAAAAAATTTGAGGGAACCCTGGGAGGGAAAAAAGTTCTTCTCATCCATGAACCCGACATGCTCCCGGCCCTGGCGGAAAGCGGCCACTATGACATCATCGTTTACGGCCACACCCATCGAACCGACATTTCCCGGGTCGGCAAGACTCTGGTCATCAATCCGGGCGAAGCCGCCGGCTGGATAACGGGTAAATGCACGGTGGCCCTGCTCGATACAAAAACGATGAAAGTCAGACTTGTTAAATTGTAATTCACAGGCCGGCTTCCAATTACATTTTTAAAGGAGGGAAATCATGATCAGCACGTACACGCTGCCAAAAATCGCCGTGGTGGGAGCGGGACGAGTCGGATCGACCTGCGCCTTCACCCTGATGATGAATAATCTCGCCGGCGAGATCGCCCTCGCCAACCGCACCGTTGAAAAGGCGAAGGGGGAAGCCCTCGACATCGCCCACGGGGTTCCCCTGCTCAATACCACCCGGATCGTTTACGGCGGCTACGAATGCTGCCAGGGCGCTCACGTGGTGGTGATCACCATCGGCGCCGCCCAGAAACCGGGGGAGACCCGGCTGGAATTAATTCAGCGCAACGCGGCCATTTTCCGCGAGACCATACCCCAGATCGCCCGTTACGCCCCCGATTCCATTCTCCTGATCGTCTCGAACCCGGTGGATGTGCTGACCTATCTGACGATTAAATTTTCGGGCTTTCCCAGCCAGAGGGTGATCGGCTCGGGGACCGTGCTGGATACGGCCCGCCTCCGCTTCGAGATGCAGAAAACCGATCCTTGTGACTTCCGGGATATCAACGCTTACGTCCTGGGGGAGCACGGAGATTCCGAGGTTATCCCCTGGAGCATCGTCAGCATCGGGGGCATGCTGCTGGATCCCAGAGCGGTGGAATACTTCGGCAGCGAAGAAAAGGTAAAAGCGCTCAAGGCGGAAGCGGAGGGGAACGTGAGAAACGCCGCTTACGAGGTAATCCGCTGCAAGGGTTCCACCCATTACGCGGTCAGCGTCTGCGTGGCCAGGATAGTGGAAGCCATCATCCGGGATCAACGCTCGGTTTTAACCGTCTCCACCCTTCTTGAGGGCGAATTCGGTATCAACGACGTCTGCCTTTCGATACCGTCGGTGGTGGGAAAAGAAGGGATTATCATGCGCCTTAATCCGAGCCTTAACGAAAAAGAAATCGATCAGCTGCGGGCATCGGCCTCGGCCGTTCGCAAGGTGATTGATTCCGTCGAATAGCGATCCGCCTGAATTTCTGCTTCGGAATATTAAAAAAGAACAAACAAACCGCTGATTACGCAGATTGAGCGGATTTTCTGAAATAATCAGTGTAATCCGCGAAATCAGCGTTTAAATCTATCGCGATGGCTAAATATTTCTAGATAGCAAAGAAAGGCGGCTTTCCCGCGAAAGCCGCCTTTCTTTTTCCCGTGAATTTTCAGATACTCAGACGGATGGATCAATCCTCGAACTCTACCTTCTCGTCTTCCGGTACAATCTCCGCCTTCGGCTTCTTTTTGGGAAACAATGCCAGAAGAAGAATAGCCAGAAGGAGAGATGCGCCGGCGTCCGATCCCCACCAGACCGGAGATACCCGGGGCAGATTAATCCCCGACCAGATCGCCCCCGCCATCCAGAGGATGGAGCAGATGATGACCACCACCACAAAGGGACGCATCCGGATAGGATTGGCCGCGGCGATAAAAAACATGAGTCCCAAACCGAGCGCGAAAACCGAACCTCCATACAGGATGTATTTCAAATACTGCTTGACGACCAGATCCGTCATGTCGGGGGATTTGACAAAATTTTTCATTTCTTCCCCCTGCAGGAGCAGATTGCTGACCTTGATCACGACCGGCTGACGGTGGAAAAACATCCCCGCCCCAATCGCCAGACAGATTAATCCGAGAATAACCGCCAAAATCCGGAATCCCTTCATGCTAACCTCCTAATTATATTTGGTTCTTGCTCTTATCAATCCATTCGAAACCATACTATAAACATATTCGGTAACAGCTATTTTAGCAGATAGCTTTTTTAGAAAAAGATTTTTTACTGTTCGTTTTATTCACCAATATCCGGCGGAGAGCCGGAGCCGGAAGATTCCTGCGGCAGGACCGTCAACCTCACCGTGACAAAGTCGGAATTGATCAGCGGGGGGTGCTCGACCGTGCCCAGGGCCTGCAGGCGCCGGAGGAAATTACGGTAGTTGGCCAGAGGAAAGACGAGGATCTTCTCATGGGGACCCATGTTATCAAACCCCTTGACGGGATGGTTGATCAACTGTCCGCCGGAGGCGAGGGTCAGTTCGACCGATTTCCTCAGGCCGGTCGGTACTTCCGGAACTCTCAGTTTTACGTGCTGGTCCTGGAACGGCCGCTGCGGAGCGGGACCGGCCGGCTTTTCCCCGGCTCCTTCAGGCTCGTCCAGAACCAGTACTGAACTCATCCGGCTCCGGCGAAGCTTGGCCGCCGGCGCTTCACCAACCGGTGCCGGCGAAGAGGGGGGAGGCGGAGTAAAAGCAGACAGGGAGGTATCTTTTTCTTCCGGTTTGAATTCGCAACCGACCTGGAAAAGAGAAAACGCGATCAGACCGGCTACCGTCAGTGCCGCCACCAGAAGCGGGATCTTCTTTTCCCAGGGGAGAAAGAGCGGGCGCAAGACCTCCTGCCAGGGTCCTTCCCGGGAAAGTTTCCGCCCCATCACATCCAGCCAATCTCCGGAAGGAACCGTTCGGAGGTGATATTTTGAATCCTTCCTATCCTGCAGATTGCGGCGGCAGGATGGGCAGTGAGCGATATGTTTTTTAATAGCTTCCGCCCGTTCACGAGGAAGTTTTCCCCCTAAAAAATCATCAATTTCTTCGCCGATAACATCACAGTTGACCATGGTATTTCCTCCCCGGGAAAAGCAATTGAAAAAATCATCTTTTTTCGGCAGTATAGATTTTTTCCGGCGAAAGTCAAGAGTGTTTATGAGTTTTCAACAACTCCATTGAAATTGCCAACTATATATCAATCGCGCCCCATTGAACGCCGGTGTAAAAATTATGAAAATAATTCTCCTCATCCTTATCCTGGTGCTGGCCGCCTGGATGCTGGTCCGGCGCTTTGAGCGAAGCCAGATGTATTTTCCCCAGCCCGAGCTGGAGTTCACTCCCGCGGATATCGGTCTTGCCTACCGGGAGGCGGAGCTTAACACCTCGGACGGCTGCCGCCTCCACGGCTGGTGGATTCCCAACGTCAGAGCCCGGGGGAGCTTGATCTTCTGCCACGGAAACGCCGGCAATATCAGCCATCGCCTGGAGAGCATCCGGGTATTCCACCAACTGGGATTGAACGTTTTGATCTTTGATTACCGGGGATTCGGCCGAAGCTCCGGACGGCCCTCCGAAAAAGGCACCTACCTTGACGCCGTGGCGGCTTACGAATATTTGACCCGCGACCTTAAGATCCCTCCAGAAGAGATTGTGATCTTCGGAAGGTCGCTGGGAGGAGCGGTGGCGGTTGAGCTGGCCCGGCGGAAGAAAGCGGCAGCGCTGATCTGCGAATCCACCTTCACTTCGGCCGAAGACATGGGACGATTCATGTATCCATACCTGCCGGTAAAGTTCCTTATCTCCAATAAATATGATTCGGTCTCCAAAGTGGGCGAATTGACGCTTCCGAAACTATTTTTACACAGCCGCCGCGACGATGTGGTCCCCTACGAGCAGGGTGAAAGGCTTTACCGGGGCGCCGCGGCGCCGAAAAAATTCACGGAAATCCTGGGGGGACACGGCGACGGCTTCCTGGAAACGGGAGAACTCTATCGTCGAACCCTGGAAGAATTCCTTGCCGAAAACCTCCCCGGCTCTTAATCCTCCCTTCCCTCCAGGCGGTAGATCTCGATCGCGGGACCGGGAAAACGCACTCCCTTAAATCCGCTCAGGGGAACGTAATAAGCGTCGAAAGGATCGTAGATCGGCCACGTTTTCTTTTCATCAAAACCCTCCACCCGGTAGATCAGTTCGCCCGCCTCGGTCAGGGCATCCTTCAACCGGAGGGAGAGAGAGGAATAATCGAGGGGATGTTCGTCAATTATCAGGTACTTCTTCTCGTTGGTAGAAAAAGATAGAAAATCATCCAGAAATTCGACTTTATTTTCCGCCGGCAAAGAAACCCGATGAGGATATCCGAAAGAAGCAAAGGGGCGGCCGAAGATCAAAGGATTGCGGAAGAGGAGCAGCGAATTACGGGGTATATTCGTCTCCATCCAGCGCGAGGCCAGTTCACGGGTATCGGGCCGGCTCAAAAGAATGTTATGGCGGACAAGACGTAAGGCGGAATCATACACCGCTAATAAAATCAGGGGTATGATTATCAGCCGGGCGAACCTGGATTTTCGGGAACCGAGCCGGACGACCAGTTCCGCCCCTAAAAGACAGAGGAAGGGCAGGAGCATCGTCGTGTAACGGATAAAGCATGACTTCTGCGGAGACAGCACGGCGTAAAAGGGAAGAAGGAAGGCCAGGATCAACCGGCTGGCCGTATCCCCCCTCCAGCCCCGCACCCAGGCCAAAACGACCCCCAGCAGGCAGATGATTTCCAAGGGCCAGCCGAGAGCGCGGCGGAGAGAAAAAGTCAGATGATAAAGCCAGCCCCGCGCCGTTTGGACCCCGGGCACGAGATCAAATCCCTCCACGAACTGGGAGGTGAAAATATCCTCCCTGATCTGCCGCCAGGCGGAGGCGGCATCGAGAAAAAGATAGGGTGAGGTCACGGCCAGAACCGCGATCGACAGGAGCAGCGCCACCCAGAAGCGGGGGGCGAACCACTTTTTAACTATCGGGGCGGTGCTCGGAGCAGATCTAAAAAGATGAGCCGCCGCCAGGGGGATCAGGAGCAGCCCCCCGTAGTATTTGGTGGAGAGAGCCAAACCGCACCAGAGTCCCGCCCGGAGATAATCAGACCACTTTCCCCTGCGATAAACATGCCAGATCCGGAGAAAACATATCAAAGCCAGAAGAGTGGCGGGAATGTCGAGCATGGCGAAGTGGGAATCCCGCGCGTGGAGAAAAGAAAGGGAGAGAAAAAACGCCGCCAGAAGACCGGAGGCGGCCGAGAACATCTTTTTCCCCAAGCGGTAAAGGAAGAAAACCGAGGCGACGCCGAAAGCGCAGAAAATATACCTCAGCACCAAGTGGAGGAAGGCCGGATCGGCCCGGTAGAGATCAAGCGACGAACCGGTAAAATCGCTTACCAGCAGGCGATAGGCCCCGGCGGCGGCTTCCAGCACCCCCCGGCTGAGATAGAAGAAAAGACCGGGCCAGATAAAATAATGGGGATTGGGATCCTGCCGGGAAAGGCGGAGGGAGGTGGTGATTAAACGGTCCTCATCCGGCCGGCAGTAGGTGCAGGGAAGGCCGTAGCCGATTCCCCAGAGCCGGACCAGGGCGGCCAGAGTAAGAATTCCCAATAAGACAAAGGCTGACTGCTTTCGCGTCACCGGTTCTCTCCATCTGGGGTATTGGAGTATGAGAATAAAATTATAAATAAGGTCATTGCGAGGAATCCCGAGGGAACCGAGCGGCGGCGAAGGTGATTCGAGGGGTTACGAAGCAATCTCATCTTTTTTGCCGTCGAGAGATTGCTTCGTCGCTAACACCAGGCCTGTTTAGACAGGCCTGGTGTTAGCTACTCGCAATGACGCTCAAAGTAATCATACCTATACAAAATATAAATCGTTCCTTTGTATAAATATCAATACGTGAGCAAGTCGCCTTCGGATCCCTACTCGAAAACGGGGAGTTCGATGTGCTTTTCGGCTTCTTTCAGAATCGGACCGACGGCGGCGAAAGAGAGGGCGATGTCGCTGCCGCGGATGACCAGGAGACGGTCTCCCGCTTTGATTCCGAAAGCTTTTTGCATTTCGTCGGTAAGCCGGAGACGGTTATCCGCACCCAGGTGGGAGCGGGCGTATATTTTGCTTCTCCCCTCGACCATCACGGGCTGCCCCGAAGGAGCCTTTTCCAGCTCCGAGTAACGCTCCAGGATCACCCCCATCGCCGATTCCTTCAGAACGGGGAGGCGGCTGATTCCGAATCCCCCCGACGTTTCGCTTCCCTGAATGAGAACGAGATCCTGTTCACCCTCGATCCCGTACTCGCTCCCGGCTTCCGGGGGAATGTTTATCTCCCCGGAAGGGCTCACCACCGACCATCCGTAAACGTATTTTCCTCCCTGGACCAATTTTGGCATTTCATCACCTCTAAAATTTTTCTCCGAAAAATTTAAATTTACTGTCTCGGAATTTCAATAAATTTGCCACAAAGACACGAAGACACTAAGAAATAATTTAGAAGATAAATATAAACATAATTGTTACATCTTTAAATCTTCCCTTGGTGACTTGGTGCCTTAGTGGCTAAAAATTGCGAAGCTAAGTGCTCTGGTCGCGAAATAATCGATAGCTATCTTGTTGCCGGAAGGTCGCTAAAACCACCAAAATATATCCTGGTAAAATCTCTGATCGCCCAGAGACCGGAGACGGAGCGAAAAACGGCGAGGTCGGCGGTGGAGTCGCCGTCATAATCGGCGGGGGTAAGGAAATCCTGTCTTCCCCCGAAGTATAGACGCGTCACACCTCTGATCGCCCAGAGGCCGGAGGCGGGACGGAAGATGGTCACTCTCCAGATACCGCTGCCGTCGTAATTCCCGGGGATAGGAACGTCGCCGCTCCGTCCATAATATACCTTGCTTTTCCCCCGAATGGCCCATAGACCTATGATCTCCCTGAATACGCCGATATCTCCGGTACCATCTCCGTCATAGTCCCCGGGTACAGGGATGTCCCCGCTGGCCCCATAATATATTCCGCTGACCTCTCTTATAGCCCAGAAACCGTCGGTAAATATACCGATATCGGTAGAGCCGTCCCCATCATAATCACCGGGGATCGGAATATCTCCACTCTCACCGAAATATGATCGGCTGATTCCCCGGATCGCCCAGAGACCGGAAGCTTCTCGGAAGATAGCCGCGTCCGAAGTCCCGTCCCCATCGTAGTCACCGCTTACGGGAAGATCACCCTCCGCACCATAATAGTAGCGGCTCAGATATCGCAGGGCCCAGAGTCCGGAAGAAGGACGAAAGACAGCGATATCCGATGTTCCATCGCCATTATAGTCACCACTTTCCAGAATGAAGCGAAGCGGCGGCGGCGCGGCGGTGGGAGAAGGAGTGGCGGTCGGTGTCAACGAGGGGGTAGGGGAAGGAGTCTCTTTATAATAAATAACGCCTAATCCCATACAGGAACAAGGCCAATCATCGTAAAAAGGGATGTAGCAGCTATGCCGGCCCGGAGATAAAGAAGAAGTATCTCCCAGTGAAATTTCCACGGCAAAAGTCTGACTGTCAAAACCGAAACCCTGATCCGGCCATACTTCCAGCCAATCGGTATAACTGGTCCACCAATTATGAAGAACATCCGTCTTTTTCAGGCAATTAAAGGTGAAATCATAGATCACTCGCTGTGAAGTCGTCTGATCAGTTAGATTTATCGAATAGGGATCAACATCCGGACATCCATAGCAGTCAAGCGGCGTGGAAGTTGGTGACGGAGTCGGCGATGGTGTCCGATAACAACAGGGGGTGGGAGTGGTGGTCTTAAAATCTTTCGGCGTCAACGTGGGTGTTGGCGTCGGAGGCAATTTTTCCTGGGCAGTCTGACAGAGCCACCGGTCATAATAGGTGGAGCCATCCGAGGAGACGAACAGTTCAGTGTAGCCGGTTAGGACGGGAAGATAAAGGCGCTTCAATTGCTCACCATCGTAGGTAACTCTAAGTATATCACCGGTATGAGTGCTATATCCCTCGTGTACGAAGGAACGAATAAGGAGTTCTCCGGAGACGTTCTCTTTATCGTAAAATTTATTTTCGCTATCAAATATATGTCCCCAGCTCGTTATCGAACCGGCCGCGTCTTTAAGCTGATAAGCCAAATCGTACTTATCAGTGCCCCGAGGACGAACTATCTGCACGTTTTCAACGTCAGTAAGACGGAGAAAATCTGAGCCCATAAAGGGTGTCGGGGTTGGAGTGGGCAAATAATCAAGATAAAAATCATGCCGAAAATAATCATAATCATCAACGTAACCATCCATCGGATAAATATCGGTGTGATAACTGAATCTACCCGCTTTTAAGAACCCACCGCACGCCCAATAATCGAAGCTCCAGCATCGTCCAACATAATAAAATCCTGATTGGTCCGAAAAAGTGGACTTAACACAATCTCCGAATAATGCATCGCTCCAGTCGAGCACAACGAGTGCATTTGGAAGCGGGGATCCATCTGAATTGTCGTAAATATATCCATGAGCTTCCACGGAGACCGCACATATGCAAGCAGGTGTGGGAGTGGGTGTGATCGGCGTTCTGGTGGGAGTAATGTAAGCTTGCGGGGTCAGCGTCGCGGGCGGTGAAGGAATCGGGGTCTGATATCCGATAGGTGTCGAAGTGGATGTCGGAGTAGGAACCGGAGTAGGACCCCATATATGCATATGATAATCGTTGCTCGAGCCATAGACATGATCATCACGGGCATGAACGTCGGTCATAATGTGATCCCCTCCGCCGATCAGTGTCGTATGGAAGGAAAAATCGGAGCGGTCCCAGATATATATGTTGTTATCCCCGCCGGCACCGTAAATATACGAGTCATCGATATATATCGACCAGAGACCGCTTTGAGCGTCCGAAAGTATCGTCTGCAAGGCGAAGGTGGCGCGGTTCCAGAGATAGATATTTCCGTCGATATTCCCTCCGTAAATCACTCCGTCCGTCGCCCGGACTGCCTTCATGGCGGAGGTTCCATCCACCAGAGCGGTCTGGAAGCTAAAATCCGAGCGATTCCAGATGTAGACACTGCGGTCCCGATTGCTTCCATAGATATAATCGGCATCGGCGAAGACGCAGTACATCTTGTCCGAACCTTCGGAAAGCCCGGTCTGGAATGTGAAACCCGACCTCGCCCAGACGTAGATCCGGCCGTTGAGATTGGCCCCGTAAATATACTCACTGTCGGTGAATATCCTGACCATGCTCCAGGCGCCGGAGCTCAGTGCGGTTTCGGATTCGAGTGTGGAACGGTCCCAGACGTGGATAGTGCCCATCACGTCGCCGGCATAGATATAATCAGCATCCGAGCGAACCGATTCCATATAGTAGTAAGAAGCCGAGGTGAGCGAGGTATCGTAAGCAAACGTATTCCGATCCCAGAGATGGATATACTGTTGATTGGCCCCGTAGATATGATCATCGTCGGCAAAGACGGCCCGCATGTAAAATTGGCCTTCGGTGAGCGTGGTGAGGTAATTGAAAGAAGCGGCATAAGATCCCGAGCAAAATAGGGGAAGTAAGGCAAGGGCAAATATCCAGATGGACCTTTTTTTCATCATTTTCGGAGAGAGAATTGAATTACGAGAATTTTAATCTACCGTCGAACGGATCGCAACCCGTTTTTCCCTCCCTAAAGCGAAGGAGGATAAAATCATATCTATCTTTATTCGGTAACCGACCCCGTCACTGATCTGCCCCTTTTCCCGGCTCCAAGATGACGTAGGTGGGCAGACCCCGCACGCCGAAGTAATCCAGCACCGCTTTCACCTCCGGATCGGAGGGGTCTTCGGCCTGATATTTGATTTTTATAAACCCCTCCAGACGCTGCACGACCCGCCGGTCCCGGAAGGTGGTCCGGTTCATCGTCAGGCAGCTCTTGCACCAGGTGGCCCAGAAATCGATCAGGACGGGTTTGCCTTCGGCCCGGGCGCGGGACAATCCCCACCCGAGCGAGTTGGTCCACCCCTCTTCGTCGATCTGTCCGGCGCCGATCTGAACTTTTCCGGCACCGCCGCGGCCAACGAAGAAGAGGCGGCCGGCCTGGTAGCCGTAGTAAGCCGCCAGCAGGGCGATCAGAATTCCCAGGGCGTATTTAACTTTAACCATCCACTTCCCGGGACGGGGCAGAAGCGAAAGTCCCGCGCCGGCCAGGGGCCAGGGGAGTGCCATCCCCGCGCCCAGGATGAAGGGCAGAGCCAAACCCAGGTATGACCCCTGCGCGTACAGGTTCTGGGCGAAGAGGATGACTGCGATCACCACCGGCGCCACGCAGGCGCCGGCCAGGACCGCGGCGAGGGCCCCGATCAGAAAAGCCGCCGCCAAACCGCCCTTTCGATTTTTCGGACCGATTCCGCTTCCGAAACGGCTGAAATCGATCAGGAAGACGTCGAACATGGCCAGAGCCAGAAACAAAAAGATCACCGCGATCACCAGATTGAACCAGGGGGAAGCATTTATGGCCCCGAAGGTGCTTCCGGTAAAGGCTGCCAGCAAACCCAGGATTCCGTAAACGATGGTTATTCCGAGACCGTAGATTCCCCCGAGGACCAGCCCCCGGAGGCGGGAACCGGAAGCCGCCCCGGCCCCGATGACGGCGAGGTTGACCGGGATCAGCGGAAGAACGCAGGGGGTCAGATTCAATACCAGACCCCCGAGGAGGGTCAGGAAGACGATCGCCCAGCGGCTCTTCCCCTGAAAGGGGCCGCCGGCGCCGGGGCGGGCGAGAAAAGAGAGAAATTCCCGCGCTCCTTTATAACCGACCGCGCGGCCGGCGATGGTGAAATCCTCCGCCGGCCGGCGCCAGTTATCCTCTTCGGGACGGGCCGAAACGGCCGGAGGGGGGGAGTCCGGGTCCCGGGACGGCTCCCCGGCCTCTTCGAATTCGATTCCGGCGAAAAGATCCCGGTTCCGGGGGGCGATCCCCTCCCCGGTAAAAAGCACCGGGACGGGGATTTTCACCGCCACCCCGGACGGGGCCCAGCAACTGGCATCGTTGCAAGCCTGGTAACGCAGATTTCCGGTCACGGTATATTTTCCCGCCTCAACGGATTGGGCGACCTCCAGCTCCACTCCGACGGTGAAATCTCCTTCGTACACCGCCATCGGTTCGGGTGAGAAAGCGAACGAGACCAATTCCGCTTCGGGATAAACTATTTTCCTGACGGAAATTCCTTCGGGAGGCGTCAGCTCCAGCTCGAGCGGGACCAGGAAATCCTCCCGGGGCCGGTGGGCGTTGACGTGCCAGCCGGGAAACAGCGTGGCTTTCACCGCCGCCCGTAACCTTCCCCCCGGGGGGACGCCATCGGCATCGAGCACGGAGGAGATCGCCAGAGAAGGCCCCCGGTCTCCGACCTCAGCCCGGGCCGGGCGCAAACAAGTTGTCCCGATAATCAATATAATAAGTAAACCGCTTAGTCCCCTGAGTGATACGGCACGATTCATGAATTAATTTCCCATCGGTTTCTGCAAACGGTCACTGATTTATAATTTTTTCGGAGAAAAAATTATAAAATCCACCTGACGCTTGATCATATCCACATCGGCGACCCTGACTTTTACGGCATCGCCGATCTGGAATTTTCTTTTGCTGCGCCTGCCTTTAAGAACGGTCCGGGTCCGGTCGGGACGGTAGAAATCATCGGTCAGGGTGGAGACGTGGACCAGGCCCCCGATCAGATACCGGTTGAGATAAACCTTGATTCCGAAATTTTTAATTCCGGTGATCACCCCCTCGAAAACTCCGCCTTCCCTGCGGTTTAATTGCTGCTTGAAAAACTGGAGCTTGCGGAGGAGCACCATTTCCCTCTCCGCTTCCTCGGCGGCGCGCTCCGTTTCCGAACAGTGGAGCGCGAGCTCCGCCGGGTCTCCGGAGAAGGAGGGTTTTTTTTCAGCCAATATCAGCTTGATGAGTCGATGGTTATGGAGATCGGGGTAGCGCCGGATCGGGGAAGTGAAATAAGCGTAGCACTTGCTGCTGAGGCCGAAATGGCCGATATTTTCGGCGCTGTACTCCGCTCTTTTCAGCGATCGGAGGAAGGCGGTCTGCATGGTGTATCCCAGCGGATGCCCCTTTACCGAATCCAGAAACGACTGGATCTGGCGCCGGTCTCGGGGATTGGAAATCCGGAAACCGAAAGCGGCGGCGAAGCCGACGAATTCCTCCAGGTCCCGGGCTTCCGGTTTATCGTGAACCCGGTAGATCAGCGGGGCCCGGCGGCGATTAAGAAATTCCGCCGCCGCCTCGTTGGCGGCGAGCATGAACTCCTCGATCAGGAAGTGGGCCAGATCCTCGCCTTCGAGTTCGATCGACTCGATCAAACCCTGCCGGTCAAAAAGAATCCTCTCTTCCGGAAGATCGAGGTCCAATGACCCCCGTTCGAAACGCCCCTTTCTGAGAATTGTGGCCAGGCGGGCCATATCGTCGAGCGCGGCGGTGAGAGCGGGATCGCGCCCCCGCTCCGCCCCGTCCCGATCAATCACGATTTTTCGCACCTGGCCGTAGGTGAAGCGGCGCCGCGAACGGATCAGGGAGGGAACGAAGCGGTAACCGAGCCGCACCCCCTGGGGATCGAAGGTGATGAATACCGACTGGGTCAATTTATCTTCTTTCGGACGCAGGCTGCAGGTGGCGGTGGAAAGCTCCGGGGGAAGCATGTGGAGCGCCCGGGCCGGGAAATAAACGCTGGTTCCCCGTTTCAAAGCCTCTTCGTCCAAAACGCTTCCCGGTTTCACGTAATGAGAGACGTCGCTGATGTGAACTCCCAGGAGCCAGTTGCCCTCACCGGTCTTTTCCAGGGAGACGGCGTCGTCGAAGTCGCGGGCGTCATCGGGATCGATCGTGAAGATTATCTTCTCGCGCAAATCCTCTCTTCCCCCTCGCTCCCCGGGGGAAACCGAGCGGGGAGCTTTTTCCGCTTCCCGCTTCACCGCCGGGGGGAACTCATCGGGGAGCTGGTGCTGCCTGATGACGGAGAGGGTGTCCACCGCCGGCTCCCCGGCCGGTCCCAGCACCTCAACAATTTCCCCCTCCGGATTGAGGTGCCGGGACGGCCAGTGGGAGATTTTCACCATGACTTTATCTCCCAGGCCGGCGGGGCCGAGATCGGCGGGATCGATATAAATATCATGGATGAAAGCGGGATTGTCGGGGATCACGTAAACCATGCGGCCCGACCGCACCAGGGTTCCCACCAGCGCTTCCCGCCCCCTTTCGATGACTCTCACCACCTTCCCGGCCGGACCGCGGCGGCGGGGGCGCAGGGATCTGACCAGAACCCGATCCCCGTGGAGAGCGGTCGACATATCCTCGCTGTGAATGTAGATGTCGCTCCTGCCGCCGGCGTCGGGCCGGACGAAGCCGAAACCCCGGGGATTAACCTCCAGTTTTCCCACCACCAGACCCAGCTCTCCGGGGACTGCGTATCTCCCTCCCTTAACCCGGATGACTTTTCCCCGCTTTATGAGGGATTTCAACAGATTTAAAAATTCTACCTTCTCCTCCGTTGAAACCCGCAGCCGGTTAACGAGTTCCGGCTGCCGGAGCGGCCGCGTCTTCTTCGACCGCAGGAGCTTTAAAATTTCTTTTTCACCGATCATGCGCTTGTTTATTTACCCCCTAACAAATTGTTATCGAACAGATGACGCCCATGATGCAGATACAATTTTCGGAAATTGGCTGGAAGAAAACGGAAAACAGTAGGGAAAGCCGAGAACGGAAAACAGTTTTATGGACATCGGTTAACCAGGATATAAGGAGGATAGCAGACCAGGATACCGGGGGACCGGGCCGCCCGGTATCCTGACGACCGGATACCCTGTCACTCCGATCACCTGATTTCCAGATAACCGTTTCTGATCTCGGTTTTCGGATCTCACTACCGTTTTCCGACTTCCTCCAACTGTTTCCAGATTTCAACGCTGCCCGAACAAATTGATCGATAAGCCCCTTCAAACTTTACACTTTAAACTTTACACCTGATTTGCGAGCGGAGCGAGCAAACTCACTTCACTGATCTCGAAACTTCCCGCGGTAGTGACCCCGACCGACCGTGTATTCGAAGATGAACTGGCAGATTTTTGTTCCCGGATGGACAGCCAGGGGAATGGGACTGGCGTTGTACATCTCCAGCGTCTGGTGGTTGGAAATCCCGGGCTGCATGAAACTGGCGGTGATGTGGACCAGCAGTCCCAGGCGGGCGAAACGGCTCCTTCCCTCCAGGCGGCCGCAGATATTGTCCGGGAGGGTGATCTTTTCCCGGGTCATGCCCATTACCGATTCGCCCGGCAAAAGAAGAAAATAATCCTTCACCTGAATCTCCTGCGTTATTTTCCGGTAATCGGACCGGTCGGTGATGTGATAAATCTCCCTCACTTTTTTATAGACCACAAATTTATTTCCGAGATGAAGGTCGATCGAACCCGGCCCGATCTGTTTTTCCGAGAAAGGCTCAATCCTGATGATTCCCTCCCGGACCAGCTTCTTCAGCTCGCTTTTTGCTATTACGCTCATTATTCCTCCTAAAATTTTTCTTCGTGATCTTCGTTGTGATAATTTAATCTTTTTTAATCTTATTTCCGCCCAGCAAAAATAAGATATGATTATCATATTACCCCGCCACTAATCATTTGACTATTATTTATTAAATACCTATCATTTGACCCTGGGATTGAAGGCAGCCGAGGAAGAGAATATGGACTATTTAGAGCCGCTTCTAAAAAACAGGCAGATTTCCTACTACCGGCTCCACGGCGAGTACCCGGATGAGATTGAATCTTACGTCTTCTCAACTGTACCTTCCCGCAAAATTTTAAACGTCCCGGAAGTTATGGGTTGCGAATTCACCCGGCAGCTCCGAGACTCTATTACCCTCGCCCTCAAATTCTTCCCCGAATCAAAAACCATCCGTAACCTCGATCCCCGCAGTATCAGCGTGATTCATTTTCTCAGATCCGGGCTCAACTTCGGCATCCGGGAGGCGCTTTACGATGCCTTCGGCTTCAATACTCACCTTTCTTCTTTTCTCACCTCTCAGCGGGACCGCGATCAGTTCGGGCGCTGGTACATCAGGGACGATCAGTATCGGAGGCTGGAAATTCCCGAGGACGCGAGCCTGTTCATCGGGGAGATCGTGGCGACCGGAGTGACGGTTGAGAACGGCTTTGATATTATTTTTAAACTGGCCAAAAATCTGGGTCAGCCGGTCCGGAATATTTTCTTTTTCACCATCGGCTGCCACAAAATTGAAAAAACGCTCCGCAAATACGATCGTCTCTTCCGCTCCACCTTCCGGGGTTACCGGAAAACTTACCTCATTTACGTGGAGGGGAAGTACCATCTCGCCGATTCGAAAACGGAGGTCACGATAAAGCTGCAGGGAACCGACCTGATGCGCTTTCCGGGGCTTTTGACCCCGGATTTCGAACTATCCCAATTCCAAAATACAAGCTATCCCCTGGAAAGGTGCGTTGTTTACGATGGCGGGAGCCGGGCCTTTAACATCCCGGAATACCTGGAAGACGTTCGTTCCTACTGGGAACGGCTTCTGCAATTGGCGCACGAGGGCTGGACGCTGGAAAAAGCGCTGCGGGAGCGCTGGCCGGCGAAGGAATACGATCTCCCTTTCTCCCGCTTCGCGGCGGCGAAACGAAAATACTGGAGGAAACTGAACCGGGGCTGGCTCAAGAAGCTCTACCACGCCCATCAAAAAAGGTGGAGCAAAACTTTCCGGGAAAGAGCCGAGAGCCCCCGCCCCCTGATGGAACTTTGCCAGCGCCGATTACGGCAGTTGCATATTTAAACGGCAGACGGCGGAACCGGATCTTCGGGTGAAATCCCAAAGCTCAACGGTTTTATTCATATAAGCCAGACTCCCGGCTATACTCCCCTTCGGCCATGCCCCCTTGAAGCGATTCCTCGATCCGCTCGGGATCCTCACCCGCCTCCAGACGCTCGCAGACCTCTTTCATTTCGGCGTCCATTTCCTCGCCGGTTTCCTTGGCCATCTTTTTCATCAACCGCGCCAGGCTTTTGGGATCGTTTTCATCAAGGCCGGAAAAAAAGGAGGGGTCGGCCAGCTTGTCCAGGCGGCTCTCTTCGGAGCTGACCAGAGCGAATGAAGAATAAACCCGCTTCATCCGCGCGCCCCCGCATTGAGGACAGCGATGCTTCTTCTCACGGGATACGTCTCTTACCAAAAAACTGAATATTTTCCGGCAGCGGGGACAGGCATACTCATAAATCGGCATGAAATCCACCTCCGCAAAATTCTAATTTGTTTGCGGCAAGCCATCGGTTATGATAAATAATCCATGATATTAATCAACCCGGAAAAGAGCAAATGATTATATCCCGGCCCACGGCAGTCCGACTTCTTGTGATCGCGGTTTCTTCGGCATGGGTCACGATCGCTTCGGCGGAGGCCGGTTCCCCCACGCCTTCGCCAACCCCCCGTCACGCGCCCGAGGTAAGTCTGAAACTTTATTTCCGGCGACCCGCAAAACTGCTTCCCTGGCCGGAGGGAAAGAAGTTTGAAATTGTGGAAGAGCGTCCCTTTTTAAGCCTGGAGGATTTCGCCGCGGCTGAAGTTATACAATGGCAAGGACAGAACGTTCTCCGGATTCGTCTAACCCGCAATGGAATCAGGAAACTGAATGAGGCAAGCGTTGGAAATATAGGGCGAACGATTATTCTTTCTCTGAACGGGAGGGTCAGAAATGCATTTGAAACACCCCCACGGAAGGATAAGTCTAGAATTTTCCTGAGCGGTGATTTCTCCCGCGACGAGGCGGAGATGATAGCCAACCGGGTCAACAGGCATAAGACCCCCGCTCCCCGGTCATCTCCCTCCCCCGCTTCCATCATCATCTTTTAATTTTTCCTTTTTTCCCGCCGCAATTTCCTTCAGGGAAGGGGACCGGGCCAGCTCCGCGACAATTTTGACGATCGCCCGGTGCACCGCCTCGTTCATCGCCGCGGCAAATTCCCCGTCCTCCTCCTGTTTAACCCGCTCCGATGCCCGGTAGCTCCAGATCATCTTTTCGCTGGCGCAATCCATCAATTCCAGCGCCAATTCGAAATCGGCAAAACAATCTTCTTCCGCGACAATTTGATCGAAGCGCCCGAGCTCGCTCCGGAGTATCAAATCAGAATCGCCCGCCCCCCCGATTGACCCAACCTCAAGGAAAAGGTCTGAAGCTCTCAGGGAGTTAACCAGGATCGACTTCAGCATATCCGGGGGAAATTCCACCCACTGGCTGTGGTCGTAGAAGCCCACCTCGAAATTCCCCGTTCGATAAAAGATCCGATCCTGATAGCGGGAAGGGGAGCGGACGGTGGCTATATCGAGCGTGAGAGGAAAGCTATCTTCGGCTTTATCCAGCTCGGGATCCGTGTTCAAGAGATAGTAGTACGTCGTCAGATGGGAACCGCAGGATGTCGCTCCCATTATGAAACCGCATACCAGCAGAAACCTTGTGATAGTTATCATTTTCTCCTCCCGTATAAAATGGCTGAGAACGAAAAGTAAGAATTTCATTTTACTTCACATAGGGATTATCGGGTTTTGATCTTCCCCAGATAATTGAAGACGGCTCAGCGTTAAAACGGGAAAACGTCCGTTGCGCCTCGATGATCGCTTTCCTGAGTTCCGCCGCGGTCCGGCTGAATTCATATTCGGTATCGGACAGATCACCTCTTTTATCATGAAGAAAGTCGGTAATCTCCACCAGCGACCGATCGGCCGATCTCACCAATTCATTAACGTCCCGGACCAATCGGTTGAGACCCGCCTCCTTGACCTCGCCTATTGAGATATTGATCTTGGATAAAATATTTTTTATCTCATCGAGGATCTTCGGCAGTTCCTTGGCTATGTCCTCCAGGATGGACGGTTTCGAGGGAATGTATGAACCCGGCGCCAGCGCTGGCGCTCCCGGATCTCCCCCGGACAGTTCAATGATCATGCCCCCCATGAGGCTTCCGATGTCGAGCGTGGCGCTGGTACCCTCTTTTAATTTAACGCGATTCTTCTCGATGCCGATCTTGACTATTATATCGTTTTTTTCGGTAACTCTGATATCTTCTACCTTTCCCACCGCGACTCCTTTATAGAGAACCTTGGAATCCTTACCGAGCCCGCTGACGCTCTCGCGGAACTTGATGAAAAAAGCCTCGGTCGGCTCCCGTTTCCTCTCCTGAACCACGATAAAAATAGCGATGAAAAGGACCAGTCCAATGGTGAGAAAAATACCCACCTTTACTTTCTGAGTTTTGGTAGCCACTGTCTTTCTCCTTTCATAACTTAGTTTCGCTATTTCTTGCCACTAAGACACTAAGACACAAAGGTAAAGTCAAAAAAGATATAAGCAGTATTATTATTTAACTTTAATTATTTCTTAGTGACTTTGTGCCTTGGTGGCAGATTTATTGAAATTGTGGGATGTCAAGTTACACGGTGATATCCTGGGCCGCGATAGTTTTATCCGGCCGCCGGTCGAAGAACTGGCGGACGCGGGGGTTGGAACTTTTTTCGGCTTCTTCAATGGTGCCGATAAAGATAATCCGCCCCCGGTCCAGCATGAGGACGCGGTTGGCAACTGCCTGAATCGATAACAATTCATGAGTCACCACGATCATTGTCACTTCCAGCAGACGACGGATATCGAGAATCAGTTTGTCCAGCCCCGCGGCCGTGATCGGATCGAGCCCGGCCGAGGGTTCGTCAAAAAATACGATCTCCGGATCCATCGCGATGGCCCGCGCGAACCCCACCCTTTTTTTCATTCCCCCCGAAAGCTCGGCCGGCATCAGATACCCGTATTCACCGAGGCCGACGAGGCTGAGCTTCATTCTCACCAGAATATCGATCAGATCCCTGTCCATCTGCCCGTATTCTTCCATCTGGAGCCCCACGTTCTCCGCCACGCTCATCGAGTTGAAAAGCGCGCCGGACTGAAATGATACCCCCACTCTCCGGAGCAATTTCCCGAACTCCTCTTCGTCCATCTCGCTGATGTCCCTGCCCCTGTACAAAATAGAACCGGAGGCAGGTTTGAGCAAACCCAGCATGTACTTGAGCAGGGTCGTCTTTCCGCAACCGGAAGCTCCGAGAACCACCAGGATCTCCCCGGGGTGGACTTTGAATGATATCCGGTCGAGGATGAGCCGGTCGCCGTAGCGGCCGACCAGATCCCTTACTTCGATTATCGCGGCTTCTTCATTCATGTGAAAAAGTAAAAGAAGGTGGCGAAAACCATGTCCGCAACGATGATGAAGAAAATATCCATTACCACCGATCTCGTTGTCGCCAGGCCGACCCCCCGCGCCCCCCCGGTAACACGAAGGCCGTTGTGGCATCCGACCATCACGATGATCATCGCGAAAAAGAATGATTTTATCAAACCCTGGCCGAGATCACCCAGGGTAAGCGCCTGGACTGTCTGCGTCCACCAACGGTCGAAAGTAAATCCGAGAGAAAATATTCCCAGGGCAAAACCGCCCGCCACCCCGGTGACAAAAGCGAACATCGTCAGGATGGGCATGGCAATCATAATGGAGAGAACTTTGGGAGCGATCAGGAAACGGGTGACGTTAATCCCCATCCCCCGGAGGGCGTCAATCTCCTCCGAGACGGTCATGGTCGCCAGCTCCGAGGCGATGGCGGAGCCGGTCCTGGCTGAAACCATCACTCCGGTCATGACCGCCGCCAGTTCCCGGGCAAAGCCGATCACCACCAGGCTCGCCACCAGGATCTCGACACCGAAAAGACGCATCTGGGCGGCCGATAACATGGCGATGACCAAGCCCATCAGAAAATTGAGCAGGCAGATAATCCCAACCGCCCGGGAACCCATTTCGTAAAGTTCGGTGAGCAAACCCTTCCACCTTATCCCCCGCCCTTCCACCGGCGCGATGAAACACCAGTAGACGGAGTCGACGATCAGACGGCATACGTCGATAAACTCCTTCCAGACGCTGATACCCTTTTCTCCCAGGGATTCGAATAAACCCCGGCGGAAAGGTTCGTGGGCCGGCGGTTCCTCAAAACTGGACCGGATCAGCTCGATGAAACCGGCAACTTCTCCTTTGGCCCCGGCCAGGGAAACCGCCGCCCCGGCGGCGGCGCCCTGGCGGACCGCACGGACCAGCCACGCTCCACCCCGGCTGTCGAGCCGCTCCAGGTTACCGAGGTCTATCACCACCTCTTTGGCGCCCGACGAGACAATTTCCGAAACCTCTTCCAGGAGACGCGCTCCATCCCGGTCCGAGATGGCCCCGGAAAGAGATACCCTGGAAGCGCTTTTTGACTTTTTACCCTCTAAAGAATTATTCAACTTCAATACCCCGGGATTTCAATGAAATATAACTTATCGCCTTCGACGCAATTCTTAACCACGACACGAAGGTCACGAAGGGGTTTTAAAGAATCGTAAATAACTTAATTAAATTCTTCATATTTTTCTTCGTGTTCTGAGCTTGCACTGAGCGCAGCCGAAGTGTGACTTCGTGGTGATAATTTTCTTGTATTTTTTTGAAATTCCGATACAGGAACTTAGATTCGCAGCTTTTATCCACCAAGGCACCAAGTCACCCAGGAAAGATTTAAAGATGTAACAATTATGCTTTTATTTAACTTCTAATTATTTCTTTGTGTCTTAGTGTCTTTGTGGCAAATGTATTGAAATTCCGAAGCAGGAAATTAGCGCTTCGCGCTAACTTCCTGTTATTGAGTTTGGCCGGGGGGAGAAGCTTTTATTATCAGCCCCAAAAGGCGGCCGGCCTTATCAGAAATCGGCCTTTCCACGACCTCCAGGATCCGGACGTAGCGTTCTTTCTTCTCATCGCCCAGTCCTTCCAGGAAACTCTGCCGGGCCAGGTCAGATGAAATGGCTCCCCGGGTTAAAAATTCGCTCAGATCATCCTCGAGCCTATCCCCCAGAGCATCGCCCAGCTCCTTACGGGCCAGGTCGGTACTCAGCACCGGCGCACCTTCTTCATCTATGATAACCAATCCCAATCCGGCCCTGCTCACCACTTTGTCAATCTGTTGGAGGACAGCGGCGAGGCGCTCTTTTTCCTCGCTGATCTCTTTGACCTCGGCTTTCACCGTTCGGTTGTATAAACCGGCGAGATAAGAAATCGCTTTTTCTTTATCTTCGGCCGATTCCAGCCTTTTCGCCAGCGCTTTTTCCAGCTTTTCCTGAATCGGACGGGGCGCACGGGGACGTCTCTTCTTTTTTTTGCGGGCTGGTGAAGGTGCGCGCGGGGAGAGCCGCTCCAGAATGCTGGTGAAGTCCTTTTCGGTCAACCCTTTTTCCATCATTAATTTCTGGAGTCGGGGCATGATTTTTTCCGTGGGATCCCGCTTGATCACCTTTCTCAGGAGCTGCTCGGTCCGCTCCAGGCCCTTTTCGTCCTTCAGGTATTCCTTGGCGATCTGACCGGCCTGCATGTTGTCGATGAAAGCCGTTACCGTATTGGTTATCTCCTGGATAAAGCGGGCGGCGGCCTTGGACGTCTTCAATCCCGCCGAGCGCGCCTTCAGCTCGTGCTCCAGGACCAGAAGCGACTGGGCGACGGTCTCCTGCTCTTCGTCCTCTTCTCCCCCGCTCTCCCTTTCCGCCAGCCGAGTGCCGAGGGTTTTGACGCTGGCCATCAGAGCATCGAGAGCTTCCTGCCGCTGCTCCTGGTGCTCGAGCATCTCCAGATCATCGTAGTGCTTGAGAAGGGCCACGATCTGGCCGGCCACCTGGGCGGGATCGGTCCTGATTTCTTCCAGGAGCCAGTCCCGGTCCACCTTCCGCCGGAGGAGCGCCTCCCAGAGCTGGTGGAGGAGTTCCCTTTCCACCGCTTCTCCTCCCGGATGAAAGCCTTCGGCCACGTGAGCCGACTTGGAGACCACCTTCTGATCCTCCTGGAGAAGGATATAGCGGGTCTGGTTGACTCCGATATGCTCCACGCCGCCCTGTTTCAGCAACTCCTTCACCCCTCCGTATTCTTTCAGTTCCTCTCCCTTGAGGGTCAGGAGCTTGAAAAGGATGGCCACTTCCTTCAGGGTCAGACCGCGGTGAAAGGTGATTCCCCGGACGTGGAGTTTGCGAAAATCCCGGGTCAGGCGGCCGACCATGGGGTTCCTCTCTTCAATCGGCAGGCCCTCGAACAGCAGAGTGGTCTTGAAAATGTCAAGACCGATGCTTTCTCTATCTTCCAGAATCCGGGTGAGAATCCGGTGGGTCTGACTCAGCTCTTTTTGCGCCACCGCATGCTTGAATGAATAGAGGATGAGATTGGATCGGCAGATGCAAATTTGCTTGACCACCTCCCTGATCCGCTCCACCTCCAGGCTCCTTTTCGTCCCGCTTCTCCTTTCTTCTTTTGCTGAAGCGTTCAACTCCGATCAGACCTCCGTTTAAGAATAAGCACATTCAAAATCGACTGTCAAGCCGAGCCCGCCGACGCGATAACCGTTTTACTTTCACTTGCCGTCCGCGGGATAGAAACCCAATATTACAGACGGTTCATCAGGTAATATCCGGCAATCCCCAGCCATTCGTGAATGCAGGCGGAGGAAAGGGCGAAATTTTCGGCGGAAGGGATGAAATTGAAGACATCCAGTTTCAAGCGGGAGACCGGAAAATCGGCGGCGGCGGGCAGCGCCGTCAGCCCCGCTTTCTCCATGACCATCAGAGAACGGATCATATGGATCGAACTGGTGACCAGTACTATCCGCGGGCGGGTGATTGCCTCCGGGCAACGTTCCCCGATAATCTTTTTAATCATCCGGCCGCTTTCATAGGTGTTGCGGGAAACGCTCTCGGTCCAGAAATCCTTCTCCGGGATGCCGAGGGAAACGGCGTATTTCCGGGCCAACCCCGGTTCCAGGGGCGCCGGATCAAGCGGATCACCGCTGCCGCCGCTGTATAGGATCGGAATATTATCCCCCAACTCGCGGTAGAGTTCTATCCCGCGCCAGAACCTTTTCCAGCTGATCCCGCCGAGCTCGGGACGAGGGCGGAAGGGGCCCTCTTTCAACGCCCCCCCCGCCAGCACCACGATCGCTTCCGTCTCCGGAAATTTATCTTTATCCACCTTCGGGATTAAACATTCCAAGCTCCGGGTCAGCAAAAATGCCACCGGGCCGGTGGCGAGCAGATAAAAAACGGCCAGGGTTAAACAGAGGATCAACATTCCCGCCTTTGCTTTTTTCCTGGCCAGCAACCAGATACCGGCGGCCAGGCCGGCCGCGATCCAAGCCGGGGGGAGCAGGAACTGCTTGAGCAGTTTTAAAATGAGAAACATATCGATTTAGCGCTTAAACACGTTCTGATAGTAAATTCACGATAAATCCTAAAAACCGTGATCCTGGCGACAATTATTTTAACAGGGTAAATTATTTTTCCGCAACCAATACTCTTTTCTTTCGAGTTAGCTCACTGCGTTCGCGACTCTCGTTGAAGGGTTGCGGTTGCGCAGCTGGAATCGTTGAAGGTTGAACGTTGAAAGTCGGCCTCACGCAACCGTTCAACGACGGCCGATTCGAGCTACGCAACCGTTCAACGTCCACCGTTTTTCGAAATTTACTGATATTCCGACATGGTAAATCAGCGTCGAGGGCTCTAATTTAATTGCGGTTTGAGACTATGCGTATTATATTCACTGCAGTATGAAATCGGCCCGCTCCATCATTTTCCTTCTTCTCTTCTTACCCTCCTTCCTCTCGAATCCGCCCCGGTCGTTTTCAACGGAAGCTGATATCGAGGCGGATCTGGAAGCCCTTTTCGGTCAGCATTACTACGGCGTTTACCTGTTGAAGAACAAGGTGGGTTACGCCCGCAGCCTGTTGGAACGGACCGATTGGCGGGGGGAGGAAGCTTTCCGGGTTGATTTCCACATTCACTATCAGCTCTCCTTGCTGGGAGAGGCCCAGAAAATGACCAGCGAGGAAGAAAGAATATATCTGCCCCAAAAGGGATTGGCGGCTTTTAAATCCCGGACCGACTCGGTCATGGGCCGCGTCACCCTGGAGGGAATAAGAGAAGGGAATGGGTTCCGGGTGACCACCGCCGCCGGGAGCAAGCTGGTTGAGGCCGAACCGGAAACTCTTCGCGATTACCTGGCCGATTTAATTTTAGTCAAAGGGGGAGCCGGCGTGGGAGAAGAGATCCGATCGGTCCAGTTCCAGCCCGCCCTCCTTAAATCGGTTCATATCGTTCATTCGATTCAAAAAATCGAAAAGCGCTTTCTGGCCGGGATCCCGATCGACATTTATCACATCCGATCGGATTTCCAGGAACTGGGAGTCACCACCGTCTCATTGATCGATGAAAACCTCCATACTCTGGAAGCCAGCGTGGGCAATCTCCTCACCATCCGGGAAGAGGGGGAAGAAGAAGCTAAAAACCTGGACTACAGCAGCGATGTTCTGATTCTGACCGCCGTCACTCCCGACCGCCCCATACCCCATCCGCGGCGGGTCCGCTCCCTGAGCTTGAAAATCAAAGGCCTGGAAAATCCAGTTCTTTTACCGCTCTCCTCCCGGCAGCGGCTCGAGCCTGCCGGTCCGGAAAGCTATTATCTGAAAATCGAGCGCCAGGATTATCAACCCGCCGAACCTTTCCCTAAACCGGCGCCGGAAGAAAAACTGCAACCTTATCTTCAACCGACGGTTTTCATCCAGAGCGACCATCCCGATATTCAGAAGCGGGCCCGGCTGATCGCCGGCGATGAGGAGAATCCTTACTATATCGTGGAAAAGCTCGTCCACTGGGTCTATGGATATCTGGATAAATCCTTTCTGGCCGCTCTCCCCACCGCCCTGGATATCCTGGAGAAAAAGTCCGGCGACTGCAAGGCTCACTCGATTCTTTTTATCGCCCTCTCCCGGAGCCTGGGTATCCCCGCCCGGAGAGCCACCGGACTGGTTTACACGCCGGACGGCAAATTCTACTACCACCAGTGGGCCGAAGCCTATCTGGGGCGGTGGCTTCCGGTCGATCCGGTCTTTGATCAGGTCAACGCCGACGCCACCCACATCAAACTGAGCCACGGCGATTTAATTGAGCAGATCAAACTGATCGGTATCATCGGGAATATTTCCATCCGGGTCCTGGAATCCGAAACCGAGACTGAAGAGAGCGATTCAAATGGGCACCGTTTCTAAAAAGATGGGCCTTCTTTTCTTTGCTTTTATCGTGGTAGCCGGTGGATGCCTGGGGGCCAAGTTTAAGGGTCCGCTCCTCACCGTCTGGGCCACCGGTGACAGCCTCAAGATCAAACCCGGAGCAAAGTTTCAGGAGGGGAACCATCACTGGGAGAGCGCTACTTCCACCCTCTCCCTCAGGGGCGCCGCCAACGAGTGGGTGGCCGCCCAGCTCGTTCTCTTCTCGCCCCGGGATCTCGGGGGCGTCAGGATTGAGTGCTCCGAACTCAGCTCCGGTTCCCGCAGCATCGGCCGGGATAATATCCGGTTCTTCCGGCAGCTTTACGTTCCGGTCAGGCGCCCCACCGACCGCAATGGGAGCACCGGCCCGGGCGAATACCCCGATCCCCTGATACCGTTGCGCGATCCTTACTCCCCGGAAAGGGAGGAATTGGCTTCGCCCCTATCTCTGGAGGCGGAGAGGAACTGCCCGGTCTGGACGGATCTCTTCATACCCCCGGGGACGCCGGCCGGTGTTTACCGGGGGGAAATCAGCATCAAGACCGGTGATAAAACGGTCAAAAAAATCAAACTCGAGCTTGAAGTCTGGGCTTTCGCCCTTCCCGCCCGCAAAAATCTCAAGGTCTTCTTCGATCTCTACGCCGCGCGCTGGGCCCGGGGAGAAGGGCTGCCGTTCGCGCTCTCCGAACAATCCTGGGAGGTCCTCAAAGAATACGAGGTCATGGCCCACCGCCACGGATTCAGCAACGGCCACTGGGGCCTGATGCCGGACGGGATCAGCGCCACCGGGGGCGTGGACTGGGCTCGCTACGACCGTTACCTCGGCCCGGTCATCGACGGGAGCCTCTTCGCCGACGGAACCCCTCCTTCCTGCTGGGAGCTGCCCTTCCCCGAAAACTGGGATCCGGGAAATGAGGTTCTGGAAAATTACTGCCGCCAGCTCGTCCGCCACTGGGAGGAACAGGGCTGGGACCTCGATTCCGCCTTCGCTTACGTGTGGGACGAAAGAGGCCCCCTCAATCCCCGGGTGAAGGAATACGGCCGAATTTTAAAAGAAGCTTCCGGGGACAGAATAAACTATTTCTACACCTGCGGGCCCCATCCCAACCTTTACGGGGTGGTGGACTGGTGGTGTCCCCGGGCTTCAGAGTACAACCCGGTTCTGGTGCGGGAGAGGCAGAAACGGGGGGATAAAGGTTTATTCTACCACGCCGGCGAGCCGTCGGTGGGCCTGATGTGCCTCGACGCCATCGGCCTGGCATTCCGCACCTGGAGCTGGATCGCCTGGAAGTACCGCTGCGACGGCTTCTTCGACTGGGCCTCGAACTTCTGGGGAGAGTCCCCCTACACCGACCCGGTTAGTTTCGGCACCGACAATGGAAACATGTACCTCTTCTACCCGGGGAAGAAGCTTCCCCAGGTCGGCCTGCCGGCGGTCAAAGGACCCATTCCCTCCTTCCGGATGAAGATGGTCCGCCGGGGAATTCAGGATTACGAATATTTCCAGCGGGCACGGGAGCTCGGTTTGAATCCCGACCCTTTCGTCAACTCCGTGGTCGATCGGGGGCTGGGAGAGACCGGCTCCTACGGAATCGATCCGCGCGCCTGGAGCCGGGACCCCGAGGAGTGGTACCGGGCCCGGGACGCCCTGGGAGAGCTGATCCACCGGCAAATAATGGAGGGGAAAAACTGAGCCGCTGCCAATCCCCCATCCCGCTGAAGAATAGATTATTTCCCCGACAGGGCCTTGAGGGCGGCGAGGACGTCCTCGTCACCGCCGGCCGGGGGGCGCCAGTCCACCTGGACGCACTTGAATTCGGCGTCGTCCAGAGCATCTTTAAAAGACTGGAGTCCGATGTTGATCGCTTTCAGTTCCTGATCGAAGAGTCCGTTTAAAATCATTTCCGCCCTCCGAGAATTTTTATGATTTCCACCGTGAGCAGGCTGGCGGCCGCGTTGGTCGGCATCACGATCGCTCCGGCATCTTCCAGCTGTTTTTTGACCTTTTTTCTATCCTGCGGGTCCTGATCGGTGCCGGTGATCGAGCAGATGACCGCCAGATGACGCCCGTCTTTTTCGGCGATCTCCTTCGCCTCCCGGATCGCGGGGGCGAGTTCCTCCCCCGGCTCCATGTTCGACCCGTAGCCTAAGACGACGTCGAGGAGAATGACGGCCGTCTCCGGGTCTTTCGCTTCCTCGACGATTCTTTTTTTCCGCAGGAGGAAGTCGATCATCGGATGGGGGCGCCCGACGGTGAACTCGTCTTCTCCCAGATCGACCACCGTGTTTTCTTTGCTCTTCCAGATGTCATCGAGCTTGAATTTTTCATCGACCGGTGCCGGGCTGTAAACACCCCCGATCTCCTCCTTGAACATGATCTGGGTCTCGTCGCAGAGGGTTCCTCCGCTGAAGAGACCCCGGAGGTATTTCTGCCCTTCTTTCATCTTGCCGGCCTCTTCCTCCGCCTGTTTTTTGATCTCTTCGGCCCGGCGGTCGAGCTGCTGGCGGAAACCTCCGGGATCTTCACCCCGGGAAAGAGCCGCCGCGATCAGGCCCGCCTGTTCCAGGTCTTCGGCGGCGGAGGCCCCGGCACCCTTCATCACTTCCGGGTCGCCGCCGATCAGGATGGCCACCACCGGCTTGTCGATATCCTTGATCACCCCCGCCACCTTCTCCAGCACCTCGGGGTGAGGAGGCTTGGAGACGAGAACGATGACCTTCGTCTTTTCATCCGCCGCCAGGGCTTTGATCCCCTCGATGAACATGATGCCGCCGATGGCTTCTTTGACGTCCCGGCCCCCGGTCCCGATCGCCTGGGAGATCCCCGCTCCCTCATTGGCGATGATGCAGCTCACCTCCTGCAGCCCCGTTCCGGACGCGGCCACGATGCCGATGTCGCCCCTTTTCACCACGTTGGCGAAGCAAAGCGGCGCGCCGTTGATGATCGCGGTACCGCAGTCCGGCCCCATCACCAAGAGCCCCTTCTCCCGGCCGTATTCCTTAAGCTCCCTTTCTTTCTCGATCGAAACGTTGTCGGAAAAGAGCATCACGTGGAGTCCCTTCTCCAGGGCGTCTTGGGCGACGTCGCCGGCGTACCTGCCGGCCACCGAAATGATCACCAGGTTGGCGGCGGGGACCTGCTCGATCGCGCCCTCCAGGCTCTTGGGCAGGTGCTCGCCGATGGAAGCTTTCTTCTCCTTGCTTTCCTTCAAAAGGACCTCGGCCCGCTCCAGCACGCCGTCGAGAACCGATTCATCCTCGGCCTTGGCCACGATCAGCAGATCGGTGTCGTCGGTATCCTTGAACTCATCGAGCATCATCCCCGACGCCTTGAGAATCTCCTTATTCTCGGCGGTCCCCATGACCACGGTGGCGTCCTCAACACTCTCCATCTCGGTCAGACTCCGGGCGACCAGCATCAGTGTCACCGAGTCAAAATATTCCCCGGTTTTGATGATTCCTTTTACGGCCATCTTATTCCCCCTTTTTCGATGAACTTAGCGCTCCGCGCTAACTTATCGGTGTAAAGTTTTAAGTGTAAAGTGTAAAGAAATTCGCCCACTTAACACCTTACACCTTACACTTTAAACTGAATTCATTGAAATTTTGAAACAGCAAGTCAGACTGTAACGACGAAACTTTTTTACCGTATTCTTATTATCGTTTTTGATATTTCGATCGGGAAAAATTGCTGCCGGAGATTGTCTAAGAAAACAGTCCCGATTTCAATGCTAAAAAGCAGCCCACCGCCAGGTCGCTCCCGGAAGTTTCCCCGCGGTCGAGGAAGCCTTCGGTTCTATCGAATATCCGGCGGCGGTTTCGCCCGAAGAGCGAAAGTATGAGTTGTTGCAACGTTTCGATGTAGAAACCGCCCTCGACCAGGCGGAGGAAGGAGTTCACCAGCAGATTATTTCCCTGGGCGGCGCGGCGGGTTTTTTCTTTTAGTTCGGCTGAACTTTTTCCCCGGACTCCTTCCAGCAGGTTAAACGCCACCAGCAGGCCCGCGATGAAATCATCCCCGGCGGGGGTGAGACCGTAGCCGAGTCCTTTGAGTCTTTTGATTCCTTCAATATAATTTGCTTGCAAGCGGTGGGAGGGGCATCTTGTCCCGATCGATCCGCCGACATTATGTCTGGATCCCACAACATCATTAAAAATAATCCGCACCGCCCCTTTCACCCTTTTCAGAAAAATTTTTTCGGACGGCGCGGTGAAGTTCTTTTCCCGGACGGCGTCAAGGAGAAAAGCCAGGCTCTTGGCCGGAGAAAGATCTTTCAGGGCTTCTTCAAAAACCGGTAGGTTCTTTTCCAGACCCGTAAAATCCGCGGCCTTGAAATCGATGCTCGAATTAAAAATTTTCTGCCGGTCGAAGCGAAATACTTCACCGTTGACGGCTACATTCTCTTCATCGATCAGCAGCGGACCGGCCGGCGGCGGCCGACACCCGCGAAAAACTATGTTGACCGGACCGCGACCGATCTCTTCGTTTACGATCGATACCAGACGGTCTCCATCGGTAAAATTAACCGCCTTTTCAAACCTGGAATGAAGACCGTAGCGGCCGGGGAAGACCCGATCGCCGATGCTGAGAATCCCCCCCCCTGAACCGGCTGATTTTAGATCAGGGGCAGATCGGAGTGCCGGCGCGAGATGGCCTTGGATCATTTCATACCCCATCGATCTGCTTACCACTTCCGGAAAGCGACCTATCCCCGGAGCGCTTTCCGGATTTGACCCTGGCGCTCATCCAGACGGCGTAAACCGCGAAGGAGACGAAAAATCCCACGAACCAGGCGTAGGTGTAAACGGTCCGGAAGACCGGTGGAACGGCGGCGGCGGAAAGAACGTTGACCTGGACCAGAAATCCCGGGATATTGGGGAGAACCCCGGCGATAAAGGCGATGATCCCCACCCAGTTGAAACCCCCGGTAAAATGGTAGGGCCCGTCTTCCCGGTAAAGTCCGGCCAGCTGAAGACTCCGTTTTCGCACCAGGTAGAAATCGGCGATCATCACCCCGGCCACCCCTCCCATCAGGGCCGAGTATCCGATCAGCCAGGTAAAGATGAAGTGACCGGCGGTCTGAAGCAGCTTCCAGGGCATCATCACGATCCCGATGATCCCGGTGATCAGGCCCCCCAGCCGGAATGATATCCGGCGGGGCGCCAGGTTGGAGAAACCGTTGGCCGGGGCGACCACGTTGGCGGCGATATTGGTGGTCAGGGTGGCGACGGCCAGGACCGCCATCGAGAGAACCACCATCCAGGGGACCTCGAAGTGGGCGAGGAGATCGACCGGATCCCAGGGGGCTCCTTCCTGGGTGATGATCCGGGGAAAAGCGATCAGGGCGGCGCAGGTGGCAACCACTCCCACGAAAGCGTACATGGTCATGGTGGTGGGGAGGCCGATCGCCTGTCCCAGGATCTGATCCTTCTGGGACTTGGCGTATCGGGTGAAATCCGGGATGTTGAGGGAAAGGGTGGCCCAGTAACCGACCATGGCGGTGATGGTGGGAAGGAAAACCACGAAAAACCAGGGGCCGCAGGTGCCGCTCTCTTCTCCCCTGACGGTGGCGCAGAGCGAACTCACCTCATCGGCGTACTTGAGATTTTTCAGTTCGACCCCGATCCTGACCTCCTCCAGCTCGGGGGGCCACTTCAGTTTTATCTCGGAAAGAAAAGGCTGCCAGGCGGCCTCGGTCAAGCTGGCCCCCAGATCAGTTCCCCCGGAAACCGCGACCACCCGCATTGTGTCGGCCCGGAAACTGCCGTCACCGTTTTTAAGAGCGTCGATCTTCAGTTCGATCTCCTCACCGACTTTGCGGGCCGAAAGGGTGGGCTGGAGAAAATGGCACGACTTTCCCAGCACATTTCCCAGCCCCCCCCCGGCATCGATCGCCCAGATAAAAAGGGCGATCCCGACCAGGATCAGGGCGGGGGCGGCCAGTGACTCGAACCATTTGATCGATTCCACCCCCCGGAGCACGATCAGCATGTGAAGGGCCCAGAAAAATAAGAAGCAGAGAAGCTCTCCTCCCCCGATCCCGAGAAAAGAGGACTGGAGACCGGGCCAGAGATTATCGAGGTTGGGAAGGAAGATCAGGGCGAGACGGTAGATGGCGTAACCGCCGATCCAGACCTGGATCCCGAACCAGCCGCAGGCCACCAGTCCGCGGAGGATGGAGGGAATCTGCGCGCCCCGGGTCCCGAAAGAAGAACGGACCAGGACCGGAAAAGGGATCCCGTACTTGGTCCCCGGGTAGGCGTTGAGGCACATGGGAATCAGGACAATGGCGTTGCCGAGCAGGATCGCCCAGAGAGCCTGGATCCAGTTCAGGCCGGTCTTCATCAGGCTGGCCGCCAGCATGTAGGTGGGGATGCAGACGCTTATCCCCACCCATAACGAAGCGATGTTCCAGGTGCTCCAGGTCCGTTCTTTGATCGGAACCGGCAGGTTATCCTCGTTAACCAGATGGGAATCGGAGACATCGACGGTCAGTTCGTAAAGTCCTCCGACTTCGCGTTGTTCAGCGCCGCTTCCGCTCAAAGCTTCTTCAACCGGATCATCAACCTGGTCGGACATGGCAAGAACCTCCGCGGTTTTGTTAAAGACGATTTCCTCTCGCCGGGGAAACAATTTCATCATATTTTTTTCCTAAAGTCAATCCCGCTCATTACGGCAATTTTTCCTCAAGTTGCTTGCGCAAATTGCAGGATAAAAACCCGGAAAAAGCCGAATACCATACTCAATTTTCTGCCGAGAAATACTCCCGAATTATCCGTGAAATTCATCGGATTTCACGGATAATTCGGATTAGGACTTGCAAAATAAATTCAATGAATGTATTTTAACTGGCAGTAAATAATTTTAACCGTCAGGGGAGGTGTTTTATGGTGGATATCGACAAGGCTAACGAGCAGGCCCTGAAATCCCTGCTGGAAGCGCGCCCCTTCTGGGTGGACATCCAGCCGGCGATCGAGTGCCTGCCGGGGATGAAGAAGAATATGATTCACCACGCCGGGCCCCCGGTGACCTGGGAGCGGATGTGCGGGCCCCAGCGGGGAGCGACGATCGGCGCCCTGATCTACGAGGGGATGGCCAAAAACGTGGAAGAAGCGGAAAAATTGGCCGCCTCCGGAGAGATCGAATTTGATCCCTGCCATCACCACGACGCGGTCGGACCGATGGCCGGAATCGTCTGCCCCTCGATGCCGATGATCGTGACCGAGAACGAAGTCACCGGCGCCAGAGCCTTCAACAGCCTCAACGAAGGCATCGGAAAGGTTCTGCGCATGGGAGCTTACGACGAGGAAGTTATCGAAAGGCTCCACTGGATGGAAAAAGTCCTGGGACCGGTTCTTCAGAAAGCGATCCGGAAAGCGGGAAAGATCGACCTGAAGAACATCATGGCCCAGGCGATCCAGATGGGGGACGAGCTCCATAACCGGAGCCGGGCCGCCTCCTACATACTTTTCGCCAAGACGGCCCCTTACATCCTGGAGACGCTGGATCAGAAGAACCTCTCCGGCACAATCGAAGCCCTGAAGTTCCAGGAAGCCAATATCCACAGTTTCCTGGGATTCGCCATGTCCAGCGCCAAGGTCAGCCTGATGGCCGCCGAAGGTATCGAGGGGAGCACCATGGTCACGGTGATGGCCCGCAACGGCACCGACTGGGGAATTCAGGTATCGGGTTTGGGCAAGCAGTGGTTCACCTGTGAATCCCCCGTCCCGGATGTCCTCCTTTTCCCCGGTTTCACCAAAGAAGATGTCGGCCGCGATATCGGCGACTCCGCCATCATGGAGACCTACGGGATCGGAGGCTGCGCCATCGCGTCCGCCCCGGCCATCGTCCAGTTTGTGGGCGGCACGTATGACCTGGCCGTATCCAAGACGATGGATATGTATGAGATCTCTTTGGGAGAGAACAATATCTACCAGATTCCCTCGCTCGACTTCCGGGGGACACCGACCGGGATCGATATTAAGAAAGTGGTGGAGAAGAACCTTCCGCCCTTCATCGATACCGGTGTCGCCCACAAGGATCCGGGCGTCGGTCAGGTCGGCGCGGGGCTCTGCGACGCGCCGATGGATGTCTTCAAGGAGGCGCTCAAGGCCTTCGCCGCTAAGTACGCCAAAAAATAAATCAACAACGCTACTAAGGCACTAAGACACCAAGGAAGAATTTAAGGAAAAACAAACTGCAACGGGAAAGGGATATTTAATATTTCTTTGATATCCTTGGCCCGGCTGGGCAGTTAACATTTTAAAATTTCTTCGTGTCTTGGTGTCTTGGTGGCAAAAAGGAGAGATGCCATGAGCAAGGGCATGATTGAACTTCTCAAAGAAGCCAAATGGTACGAGCTGACTCAGGCGCTCAGCATTTTTACCCCGCCCTGGCCGGGGGAGATGCCGCTTCAGATTCAGTTCTTCAAGAGATTGACCGGCTCCTTCATCGGCGGCGCCGGCGCCAACGGTCAGCTGATCGAATGGTCCAACAACACCGGGACCCACCTGGTCGGACCCACCGCCTTCCATTCCGGAATGCGTTCGATCAACGACATCCCCCTGGAAGACATCCACGGGGAAGGAGTGATCGCCGATATCTCGGACGAGGTATCGGATTACAGCCTCTACACCCCGGAGATGATCGAGAGCAAGGTCGAGGTCAAGGAAGGAGATATTCTGATCATCAACACCGGCTATCATAAGTACGCCTACGATCAGCCGGACGTCAAGAACCCGGAGAAGCAGGGCGGAATCGAGAACAAGGAGTTCGGATACCTGGTCCGGCATCCGGGCCCGGCTCCCGGCTTCTTCGAATGGGCTTTAAAAAAGAAGCTCAAGGTGATCGCGGTTGACTGCGGAAGCGCCGAGCACCCGATGAACACCAACATCCGCTACATGCACGCCCGCGAGTTCGAAAAAGCCGAGGCCAAGCTGAAGGAGACCCACGGCAAAACCTGGGACGAGATGTTTCCGCCCGATGAATACTACAAGCTGACCCACATCACCATGCCGAAGGCGGGACTGCTCCTGGCGGAATCGCTGGGCGGCCAGATCGACGAGCTCAGCAACCAGCGCGCCTGGATCATGATCAACCCGATTCCCTTCTGCGAGGTGGAATCGGCCTGGGCGAACGTGACCGCCATTCAGACGCCGGACGGGATGAGCGAGGACGAGTTCTTCGCCGAGATGAAGCGGGCCAAGATGTACGATCTCTCCATCCCTTTCAGCGTCCAGACCCCCCAGTGGGCCAACTACATCCCTCTGATCGTGCAGTACACCAAGCGGGTGGGCGGTCAGTACTTCGGCCTGGGGCGGAACAACGCTCACTGCAAGGCCAGCTTCCATCTCAGCTGCCACATGGACGGGGAGAAGCACTTCCACATGGGCGGCCGGACCATCGGGCAGACCCCGCTCGACATCTGGATCGGACCGGGCGCGGTCGCCGACATCTCCGACAAGGTCAGCGACACCAGCGTTTACACCCCGGCCATGGTGGAAGAGGTGGTCGATGTTCAGGAGGGCGACATCCTCCTGATCAAAACCGGTTACTACAAATACGGCTGGGCGTCGGAAGATTCCGACGAGTTCCGCTACATGATCCGACACCCGGGACCGTCGCCCGATTTCGCCGACTGGTGCATCAAGAAAAAGATCAAGTGGCTGGGGATCGACTGCGTGGCGATGGAGCACCCGATGAACACCATCCAGCGGGACTGGCATCCCAAGACCTTCGCCGAAGCCAACCGGAAGCTGAAAGAGGCTTTCGGCAAGGACTGGGACGAGATGTATCCCCTGGATAAGTTCTACCAGGATATGCATCTGAATCTCTTCCCCAAGGGGATCATCCACGCCGAAAACCTCGGCAAGGATATCGCCGACATGGAGAGCGGACGCTACTTCATCGGCTGCTTCATCCAGAAGGGGATGGAGCTCGCTTCCTGCTGGGCCCGCTTCATCGCCTGGAAAGCATAGTATAAAAAATGATCTCCCCCCCGCGCAAATCGTCGGGGGGGAGATCATTACAGTTTTCATGATTTCAGGCCGCTGCTCATCCCGGCAGCGGACTACGGTTTGAATAGACGAATACTTTCAAGATAAAAATTTCAGGAGGCGGCCATGGTCATAATCCATGATTTTAAGTACGTTAAACCGCAAAAAGTTCAGGAGGCGGTAAAACTGAAAGCCGCCGGCGGTAAAGGGGCGATCCTGCTTGCCGGGGGATGCGAAATCATCAATAATCTCAAAGCCGGTGGAGCGGAGGCGGAAACCGTAATCGATTTGAAAGGGATCGATGAACTGGGACGGATCGGATTGAAGGACGGCAAGCTCGATATCGGTTCCACGGTTACTTTCCGCCAGCTTCTCGATTCTGCAAAAATCAAAAAGCAATTTCCCCTTCTCGGGGAAACCGCGGCGGCGATAGGTTCCGTTTCAATCAGAAACCGGGCGACGCTGGTCGGCAACATAGTGGTTGGCGAACCCTACCGTGACAGCGCTCCCACCCTGCTGGTTTACGATGCCGTGGTCAGGCTCCGGAATGCCAAAGGAGAGAAGGAAGTCGCCCTTTCCGATTGGTTCATCGACGCCCGGAAGTCCGCCCTGGCTGACGACCAGACCGTGATCGGCCTGTCCCTCAGCAAGCCCAGGGGAAAACACGGCGGCGCTTACCTGAAGCTCAAACGTTACGACGGCCAGGATTTCGGCCAGGCCGCGGTCGCGGTTATCGCCTCCGCCGATAAAAAGTACCGAGTTGCTTTCGGTTCACTCGGTCCGGTTCCGGTCCGGGCTAAAAAGATAGAAGCGCTCCTGGCCGGTAAAGAGCTGAATGAAAAATTGATCGCCCGGGCCGTGAAGCTGGTGCCGGAAGAAATCTCCCCCAAAACGGACATCAGGATGAGCGCGGAATATCGCCAGCACATGGCCGGGGTCATGCTGGAGCGCGGATTGAAGGCGGCGGCGGCCAGACTGAAGGGCAAAGGGCCTGAATACGGAACCAGGTTGATTTAAGGAGGAGACGATGAAACAGAGCATAACGCTTACCGTGAACGGAGAAGTGCGAACCATTGACGTGGATACTGCGGATATTCTGCTTGATGTTCTCAGACAGAAATTAGGATTCAAAGCGCCGAAGTTCGCCTGCGATACGGGCACCTGCGGAGCCTGCACGGTGCTGCTGAACGGAAAAAGCGTCAGGAGCTGCATGATACTGGCCGTCGAAGCGGACGGTCAGAAGATAGAGACGGTGGAAGGGTTCAGCCGGGACAAGCTCACTCCCCTGCAGGAATCCTTCGTTGAGCACAGTTCGTTCCAGTGCGGCTTTTGCGCCTCCGGGATGACTATGGTTGCGATGGAGCTTTTGAAGGATAATCCCCATCCGACCGAGGAGGAGGTGAAAGAGGCCATTGCCGGAAATCTGTGCCGGTGCACCGGTTATCACTCCATAGTCCAGGGAATTCTGGGGGCCGCCCGAAAATTATCATAAACCGCGGAGATCGCTGAAAAACTGCTAAGCGACCGCCGTCCAGGCACCTTATTCAGACAATGAACTCAAGGAGGAAATGATGGAAGCACTGAAAACTGTCGGCCAAGCCGTTCCGAGGACGGATGTGAAGGAAAAAGTCACCGGGACCGCCCAGTACGTCGATGATCTGGAGTTCGGGCCCAATCTTCTCCACGCCGAAATCGTCGAATCTCCCCTCGCCCACGCCCTGATAAAAAAAATCGACACCTCGAAAGCGAAGAAATTACCGGGCGTGATGGCGGTGGTCACCGGAGAGGACTTTCCCAAAAAGTTCGGCGTCTACATGAAGGACAGATACATATTCGCCCGGGACCGGGTCAGATTCGTAGGGGAGCAGGTCGCCGCGGTGATCTCCCGGGATCCCAGAATCGCCCGGAAGGGCGCCGGGTTGGTGAAAGTTGACTACAAAAAGCTTCCGGTGATAACCGACCTGATGAAATCGGTGAAGAAGGACGCGGAACTCATCCATCCGGATTTAATAAACTACCAGCGCGTCCCCTATTTCTACCCGATCGCCGACACCAATATCGCTCACCATAAGAAGGTGAGGAAGGGTGATATCAAGAAGGGCTTCGCCCAGGCCGATATCGTGCTGGAAGACAGTTACCAGGTGCCCCGCTACGCCCACTGCTGCATGGAGACCCATATCGCGGTCGCCCGGGTTGATGAGGCCGGCCGGTTAACGGTATGGGCGTCATCCCAGTCACCCTTCACCCTGAGGAATAATTTCGCCCTGACCCTGGGCCATCTCGGCTTCAAGTACTCGGACGTCAGGGTGCTGACCCCCTACATCGGCGGCGGCTTCGGCGGGAAAGCCGGGGTCACGATGGAGATTTTGGCCGCCGCATTCGCCACCAAACTCCGTGGGTACCCGATCAGATTGCGATGGCGCCGGGACCAGGAGTTCTACAACACCTACATGCGCCAGGGACTGTCCGCGAAGCTCAAGATGGGGGTCAAGAAAGACGGCACCATCACCGCTTTCGAGATGTCGATGTACTGGGATGCCGGACCCTATGTCGAGTACGGCGCCAACGTCACCAACGCCATCGGCCTGACCGGGACCGGACCTTACCGGATCGATAACGTGAAGATCGACTCCTACTGCGTTTACACCAACCTCCCCGCCGCCGGACCCTACCGGGGCTTCGGTTACCCGGAGGCGCTTTTCTGCGTGGAATCTCACATGAAAAGGCTGGCCGATAAACTGGGGATGACCCACGCTGAGATAAGCAAAAAAAACGCCATCAAAAGGGGCGACCCGGTGCCATACGGGGCCCCGATGAACGACAACGGCCTCATCGAATGCATCGATAAGGTAGCGGCCGCGCTGAAACCGGAGAAGAAGGAGTCCTCGAAGGATCCCGATAAGGTCATCGGAAAAGGTATTGCCGCGATCTGGAAGGCCCCGGCAATGCCCCCCAACGCTTCATCATCGGCCTTTCTGAAATTTTCCCGGGACGGCAGCGTAAATATTCAGGCTTCGGGGATCGCCATGGGGCAGGGTTACAATACGGTGATGGCCCAGATCGCGTCCGAAATCCTTACCGTTCCGGTGGAGAAGATCAGGTTGGAAAGCGTGGATACCGATCGCAGCCCCTTCGAGTGGCAGGCCTGCGCTTCCCGGATTACCTGGGCCAGCGGCAACGCGGTTCTGAAGGCCGCCCTCGACGCCCGGGAGCGTTTACTGAAAGCGGTCAGCGAAGGGTACAGCTATAGCCGGGATTCGTTGTACCTGGAGGATGAAAAGGTGAAATGCCTGCTCGACCCGGATTTCGAATTGCCCTTCAAGGATTTTATCATCGAAGGGATCATGCAGGAAGACGGAACGTTCCGGGGCGGCCCGATTATGGGCGAGGGGATGCACATGCCGGAATACACCACCACCAAGCATGATCCCGCGACCGGCCAGGGCAGTTTTTTCCACGCTCACTTCACCGTCGGAGCGGGTGGCGTGGTCCTTGAGATTGACAAAAAAACCGGGAAAATTACAGTTTTGAAAGCCGCCCTCGCCATCGATGTCGGCAAGGCCCTGAATCCGGAAACGGTGCGCGGACAGTACTACGGCGGCTTCATGCAGGGGCTGGCCACCGTGCTTTACGAGGATATCAGATTCGATAAAGACGGCCGTTTCCTGAATCCTAACTTCGCCGATTATAAGATCCCGACCGCCCTAGAAATGCCGCGGGAATTCATCCCCATCATCGTTGAGGTGCCCCAGCATGACGGTCCCTTCGGGGCGAGGGGGATCGGAGAACACGTGACCATCCCGGTGGCGCCGGCGGTGGCCAACGCGGTCGAAGACGCCCTCGGGATCAGGATTAAATCCATGCCGCTCACCGCGGAAAAGATCGCCCTGGCCGTCGCGGCCGGCAAAAAAGAGGTGGACTGAGGAGCACTATTTTTCACCACGAAGTCACCTGCCCGTAACGCCAGCCCCGCAGAATTGCGGGGCGTGGCGGGCGGGCGAAGCACACGAAGGTTAGTATTCAAAAGGCTTAAGATACTTACTTCTAACTTTCAAATAACTTCGTGGTAAAAAGGCTCATACAGAAAGCCCCGGGGAGATCCCCGGGGCTCGGATTTTTCCCCTATCGGGAGAGGAACTCCCATGGTAATAGCTTTAGAGTACGATTATTTCAAGCCGACAAAATTAAGGGATGCTCTGGCACTCAAAGCCAGGTACGGCGCCGAGGCGCAGTTCCTGGCCGGGGGGACCGACCTCATCGTCAACCTGCTCGACGAGACGGTGGCCCCGAAGGCGGTCATCGACCTCAAGGGCATCAAGGAGCTCAGCCAGCTCCAGTTTAAAAACCGTCGTCTCTGGGTGGGCGCCCTGGTGACCTTCAGCGATCTCCTCGCTTCCAGAACGGTCAAGCAAAGGTTTCCCCTCCTCTGGGAAGCGGCCGGCGAAGTGGCCTCGGTCTCCATCCGTAACCGGGCTACCATGGTGGGGAATATCTGCTCCTGCGTTCCCTGCATGGACAGCGCTCCCGCCCTGGTTATCCATGAGGCCGTGGCCATCATCCAGGGGTCGCGGAGTAAACGTAATCTTCCCATCAATGAACTTTTTCTGGGTCCCCGAAAAACTTCTCTCGCCGAGGATGAGGTGATCGTGGGTCTCTCCATCCCCCGTCCGGCCAAAAAGAACGGAACCTGCTACCTCAAGCTCAAGCGGTACCGGGGGGAAGACCTCTCTCAGGCCGGAGTGGCGGTTATGGTGATGGAGCGCTACGAATACCGGGTGGCCTACGGTTCGGTCGGGCCGGTGCCCATCCGGGCCCGGAGCATAGAAAAAGAACTCAAGGGGAAGAAACCCACCCCCGCGCTTCTAGCCACGGCCGCTAAACTGGTGGAAAAGGAGATCGCCCCGATCACCGACGTGAGGGCCAGCAAGGAGTACCGACTCCATATCTGCGAAGTCATGCTGAAGCGGGCGGTCGAGACCGCGGTGAGCCGTCTTAAAGGTAAAGGGCCGAAGCTCGGTACCAGGCTGATTTAGAGCTTATTCGCTATGTTCCTGTTTCGGAATTTAAATAAATTTGCCACCAAGACACGAAGACACTAAGAAATAATTAGAGGTTGGAAATACGAAATTTTCAAGCATTTGGCAATTAGAGTTTTGGATTTATTTAGGATTCAGAGATTAGAATTTAGGATTTTAATAAGAGTATCATTTATTACTGAGAACATGCGGAACTATGAATAAAAAAACAATTACCTTCACAATCAACGGGGAAAAACGAACCGTCGATGTCGAGCCCAACGACCTTCTTCTCGACGTTCTGCGGAACAGACTGGGTGTCAAAGGGCCCAAATACGGCTGCGGGAAAGGTGACTGCGGCACCTGCACCGTTCTTCTCAACGGCCGCAGCGTTCGCAGCTGCATCATCTTGGCAACCGAGGTGGATGGACAGAAGGTGCAGACCGTGGAAGGGCTTTCCCGGGACCGGCTGACGCCTCTGCAGGAATCGTTCATTGAGCGCAGCTCTTTTCAGTGCGGCTTCTGCGCGCCCGGGATCATTATGGCGGCGACGGAGCTTTTACGTAAGAATCCGAATCCGACCCGCGAAGAGGTTCAGAAAGCGATCTCCGGCAATCTCTGCCGCTGCACCGGGTACGAGCCGATCATCGAGGCCATCCTCGACGTCGCCAAAAAGAAAAAGTAAATACATTTTAGCCACTAAGGCACCAAGAAGATTAAAAGCTTTTTAGCCTTCTCAGAAAAAAAGGTCATATAGCTTTGTGACTTCGTTTCTTGGTGGCAATAACAAAGGGTACGAAATGGAACAGCTGGAAGTCGTGGGAAAATCGCCGCCGCGGATCGACGAGCGGGCCAAGGTCACCGGCGGGGCCCAGTACGTCGATGACCTGGAATTCGGTCCCGACCTTCTTTACGCGGAGGTCGTTGAAAGCCCGCATCCGCACGCCCTGATCAAGAAGATCGATACCTCCCGGGCGGAGAAGGTGCCGGGCGTGGTCGCGGTGGTCACGGGGAAGGACTTCCCCTATAAATTCGGCCTCTATATGAAGGATCGCTACATACTGGCTCAGGACCGGGTCCGTTTCGTCGGTGAACAGGTGGCGGGGGTCATCGCCCGCTGCCCCAAGGCGGCCAAGCGCGCGGCGCGCCTGGTCAAGGTGACCTACCAACCATTGACCCCGATCTTCGACCAGATGCAAGCGATCAAGAAAAAACCGAAGATATTGATTCATCCGGATTTAAAAAACTATTCCCATGTGCCGTGGTTCTTCCCCCGGGCGAATACCAATATCGCTCACTGGCGAAAGATCCGTAAGGGCGACTCGAAGAAGGGATTCAGGGAGGCCGACGCGGTGCTGACAGACACCTACCGCGTGTCCCGGTTCGCCCACTGCTGCATGGAGACCCACATCGCGGTGGGGAAAGTCGATTACTCGGGGCGCCTCACCGTCTGGTCCTCGTCCCAGTCCCCCTATACCCAGCGGAATCTCTTCGCCGGCGCGCTCGCTCCGCTCGGTTTCACTCACAAGGACATCCGGGTAATTACTCCCTTCATCGGCGGCGGCTTCGGCGGCAAGGCCGGGGTTACCATGGAGATTCTGGCCGCCGCTTTCGCCACCCGGGTGAAAGGACACCCGGTGAAGTTGCGATGGCGGAGGGACCAGGAGTTTTATAACACTTACATGCGTCAGGCGGTGCTGACAAAACTGAAGATCGGGGTGAAAAAAGACGGTACGATAACCGCGTTTGAGATGTCCAACTACTGGGATGCCGGGCCCTTCGTCGAATACGGCGCCAATGTGGTGAACTCCTCCGGACTCTCCGCGACCGGCCCCTACTCGATCCCCAATGTCAAGATCGACTCATTTTGTATTTACACCAATCTCCCCGCCGCCGGGCCTTATCGTGGCTTCGGTTATTCGGAAATGCTTTTCAGCGTGGAATCCCACATTGATCGCCTGGCTAAAAAAATCGGTATGGATCCGGCCGAAATTCGGTTGAAAAATGGGATCCGAAAAGGAGACGCACTTGCCTACGGAGCGGGAATGCACGAAAGCGATATCCAGCAGTGCATCGAAAAGGTAGCCCGGGCGGTGAGGCTCGGAAAAAAAGAAAAATCAAAGGATCCTCGCAAAGTAATCGGAAAGGGTATGGCCGCTTGCTGGAAGGGTCCGGCCATGCCCCCCAACCCTTCTTCTTCGGCTTTCCTCAAGTTCAATGAGGACGGGAGCATAAATGTCCTGGTCTCCGGGGTTGACATGGGACAGGGGTTGCTGACCGTGATGGCCCAGATCGCCTCCGAGGTCCTGACCGTCCCCCTGGAGAAAATCCGGGTGGAGTGCCCCGATACCGACCGCAACCCCTACGAGTGGCAGACGGTCGCCTCTCACGTCACCTGGGGCTGCGGAAACGCGGTGCGGAGGGCGGCTGTCGAAGCCCGCGAACAGATATACGATGTCGTCTCCAGGGCTTATACTTACAACCGGGAATCGCTCTTTTTGGAGAACGAGAAGGTGAAGTGCACTACGGATTCCGACTTTGCTCTTCCCCTCAAAGATTTCGTCATCGACGGGATAATGATCGAAGACGGGACATTCCGGGGGGGGCCGATTTCCGGGCGGGGAATGTTCATGCCGGAGTACATGTCCACCCAGTGCGATCCGGAGACCAGCCAGGGCGGCCACCCCAATCCTCACTACACGGTCGGCGCCGGGGCCGTGGTGCTGGAAATAGATAAGGAAACGGGGAAGATACGAGTGCTTAAAGTCGCCGAAGGTTTTGATGTCGGAAAAGCCATCAATCCGGAGCTGGTCCGCCATCAAATCCTGGGCGGTTTTCTCCAGGGACTGGCCACCGCGATCTACGAGGATATGCGCTTCGATAAAGACGGGAGAATCCTGAACGCCAATTTCACCGACTACAAGATCCCCACTTCTCTGGATATACCCGATCAGATTGTTCCCATCATCGTCGAGGCTCCCCAGCATGACGGCCCCTTCGGGGCGCGCGGGGTCGGCGAGCACACCATGATCCCGGTGGCGCCGGCGGTCGCCAACGCGATCGAAGACGCCCTCGGGATCCGCTTCAAGTCGATCCCCATCACCGCCGAGCGGATCGCCCTGGCGATCAAGGAAGGGGCAAAAGAAGTGAAGTAATCAGTTATCAAGCAAGTTATCGGCACACAAAAAGCCCCCTCGACCGCTCGATCGAGAGGGCTTTTTTTACCCCTGAAACCCCGCTTTACCCGAAGGCTCTTCAACATTAATTGGGATTACCTCCGGTAATCCCAATTAAATTTCGAGCTTATCGGGAACGATCAGTTTCTCGTTTTTAGCGATGATCTCTTTGGACGCCGGCTGGAAATCGGTCCGGGCGACCTGCTCCAGGTACTCCTCCTTGATGCTCTCTTCCCAGAGTTCCCGGGTGAGGTAGAATATCTTGGCCCCTCCGAGCTCGTGCTGCATGTCCGGCCAGGGATATGAGGGAAGCGCCATCCTCAGGCCTGCCATCATCCAGCCGTTGTAGCTTTCAAAAGTGCACCAGAATTCCTGCTGATTGCAAATTTCGAAAGCGTACCAGCACTTGGAATAGAAAAGGACGCCGCCGGCCGAGACCTGCCGGAGAAAAGCCATGGTGTGGAGGCTGATATTGATTTCTTCATTCATCAGTCTTCCGTTGGCGATGCCGGCGAGACGGCCTTCGTTGAGTCCGAGAAAGAAATACTGATCCTTCATCCTTTTCCTCTTGATGGCGAGGAGTTCGGCGAAGACCCGGGCTCCGACGATGTCGTAGTAATCGTATTCGGCGTCGAGGGAGAGCTTTAAAAATTCCAGGACCGGATCGATCTCTTCTTCTTTTATCGGGCGGGTCAGGACATCGAAGGTTTCCCCGGCCCGGTTGGTGATCTTAGACTGCATCGGCGGCATCTCCGGCGCCTTTTCCGATGCCTGGAGCATGCCTTCGAGCCACTCGGCCTTGATGTTATAGACATCCTTCCTCAGCTTGGTCGGAATCGGTCTTTTCATTCCGCATACCTCCTTTCGGGTTTAAGATTCGTCAATACCCTCAACCGCTTGAATAATTTACCTTTGAGATTACATAATCGGTGCGTTTATATTAGCAGACCGACTGGTCGGGCGCGATATTTATTTAATATTCAAAATTAAGTCAACCTCCGGGACGGATTACAGGCCCACCAGGGAATAAACGATATCCCTGACGGTGCCGGAGGCCTCCAGGCGTTTGAGGACCGGGTCGAGTTCACTCGGCGAGCCGCCAACAAAATAGGTGAAACCGGCTTTGGCGGCTTTAACCAGCTCGCAGATCAGAAAGGACTCCTGGCCGGCCACGTCCTGGGGGGTCAGGCGGCGGGTGGTGAGAATGATGGCCGATTTCCTCAAGTTTTTCGATTCGTAAAGGTGCTCGGTTAAATCGATCACCTTGCTCAGGCGCCTCACTTTCCGGACCAGCACGTTTTTCTCGTTTTCCGTGCAGAAGAAGGTCAAGACCACGCTCCCGTCCACGCCGGCCCGCTCCTCGATCCCGTGGCCCACCACCGTCCGGATGCTGATGCCTTCGTTGCTGAAGGCGGAGGCGATACTGGTCAGGGCGCCGGCGCGATCGACGACGTGGGCCCGGAAGACCCAGTGACGCTTTTTCCTTTTGCTCATCTTTTTCATCTCCCGGATTTATATTCTCATAGCTTATCTGCGAACCGATCGGGGCAACCGGTAACGACGGGATTTGGCATTTTTTGATAGGACCGCGATGGCGCCCTCGGCCATCGCCTCCATCTCCAGGGATCCCGGCAAAACGATCACCGGCGCCAGATGCCGGACCCGGTGGCGGACCGACCGCCGGATGAGTTCGTTTCGGGCCAGACCGCCGGTCAGGACGATCGCTTCCACGTCGCCGCCGGCGGCCACGAACATCGCGCCGATTTCCTTGGCGATCTGGTAAACGAGGGCGTCCACCACCAGGCGGGCTTCTTCGTCTCCTTCCATGATCCGTTCTTCGATCACTTCCATCCGGTGCTCATCGAGGTAAGACTGCAGCCCTCCCCGCTTGGTCAGCTCCTCGATCAGCTCATCCTTGCTGAAACGGCCCGAGTAGCACAGATCGATCAGCTCGCCCTGGGGCAGCTGCCCGGCCCGCTGAGGCGTGAAGGGGCCGCCGCCGAGAAGGGCGATGCTGTTATCGATAATTTTTCCGCGCCGGACCGCCGCGATCGTAATCCCCCCTCCCAGGTGGGCGACCACCAGCTTGATATCTTCCAGGGGACGGCCGACCTCCCGGGCGGCACGTCGGGCAGCCGCCCGTAAATTGAGCACGTGGGCCACGCTCCGGCGGGCGATCGGGGCGTAGCCGGAGATCTCGGCCTCGGGGAGGAACTCATCGACCACCACCGGATCAACGGCGTAGGCCGGAACTTTCAGCTCTTTTGCCAGCAGGGCCGCCACCGGGATGCCCAGATTGCTGGCGTGAACCATCTCCGGGTAATCCAGAACCCCCGATACGATATCTTTATTCACCGTGACCTGCCCCTTTTTCACCCCGGCCACGAGATAAGCTCCCCCGGCGAGCTTTCCTTTCGGCCGGGGCAGAAATCCCCCTCGTCCGACCACCGCGTCCGGTTTAGCCTCTTCCCACTGCTCCAGGGCGCGGATGACAAAACCGGCCAGGCGCTCTACCTGACGGCGGCGCTGGTCGGGGGTGGCGGCGGAAGGGATATCATGGACAACCTCGGTCTCCCTGAGGCAACGCTCGTTCTCAAAAAAAGCCAGTTTCGTCGAAGTGGATCCCGGATTGACAGCGAGAACGCGGTAGGCCTTGGCGGCATCCTTCCGGGGAGGAGTCGGAGACGCCTTCTTCCGCCTTACCCGCTGGGCGAAAACGCTGCAGAGAGCGACCGATTCCAGTCTGGTCTCAAGCGAGTCGGCACGGGAAAGTATGATGTAGGGGAAGAGAAATCCCACGGTGATCCCGGCCAAAGAGGCGAGCCCGTATTTATTCAGGGCGGTAAGGTTCTTATAGATGACATTGGCGGCGTCTATTCCCGGACAGACCAGGACATCCGCCCGACCGGCCACCTCAGCGGCCCGGGTGTGATCGGGCAGCCCTTTGATCGCCACTGATTCTGGGTCGGTGGCCAGATCAAAGGAAAGGGGACCGTAAACGATCGCCTCCGGCCATTCTCTCTCGGTGAGTTTCGCGCCCATCCAGGTGGAGGGCAACGACGGCACCTGCTTTTCGTTGGCCGACAAGATCGCCACCCGGGGTTTTCTGATGCCCATGACGACCCGGGCCACATCGACGGCGTTGCGGACCAGATCCACCATTCGTCCGAAATTGCAGACGGTGGTGAAGCCGGCATCGGTCAGGATCATCGGGCGGCCAAAAGCAATCGGAGGGGCGTCGAAGACCGTGACCAGGCTCACGGTGTTCCGGACGGCGAGCGGCCGGATATGGCGGTTCATCACCGGGGTCGAAATATTGCCTTTGAGAACAATGTCAACCCCGCCGGCTTTGATCAGCTCCACGGTGGCGGCGGCCACCCGTTCATCGCCCGAGGCGCTCACCACATCCCGCGGGCGGATCTCGATTCCCACCTCCCGGATCGCCCGGTTTATGCCCTCCTTTTTGCCGACCAGTATGATTCGGTCGACGATCCCGTGGTCCCGGGCGGACTCGACCAGACGGAGGTCCTCAACCCGGTCGCCGCCGGGGACGACTACGGTTGAGGCCTTGAGTTTTCCGGCGATCTCCAGCAGTTCGGTGACTGAATTCAGCCTGGTTACGTTGCCGGTTTTGGGCGACATCGGGACAATCCCTCCTCCTTAAAACAAATATTAACAAAACGGTCTTTCTAAGCCAAGCATTTTGCCGGTTAAAAAAAGTATAAATACGCCACGAAATCACTTACAATATGAAATTTTCCCGGACACCGATTTCAAGGGGGCGGTGAGACAATTTCATGTCATATTTGATCACAGTTTCCATCATCTGGGCTTTTTCCTTCGGTTTCATCAAAACCAACCTGATGGGATTGAATCCCACTTTCGTAGCCTGGGCGCGCTTGGTCATCGCCCTTCCTCTTTTTCTTCCATTTTTCCGCTGGAAGCGCCTGACGGTTTCCCTTGCCGCCAGGCTTTTTTTAATCGGGGGGGTGCAGTACGGCCTGATGTACGTGACTTACCTGCAGGGCTTCCGTTATCTCGACGCCCACCAGGTCGCCCTCTTCACCATCTTCACCCCGCTTTACGTCACCCTGATCCACGATCTGGGAGAGCGTCGCCTCCGGTCCCGGCACCTGGCGGCGGCCGGATTGGCGGTTGTCGGAGCGGCCGTCATTCAGTACCGGGGAATTCATCTGCGGGGAGTCCTGACCGGATTCTTTTTCATGCAGCTATCAAACATCTGCTTCGCCTACGGGCAGATCGAGTACAGGCGCATCCGGCCCCTATTCGCGGAACTCGCCGATTCCCAGGTCTACGCCCTCCTTTACCTGGGGGCGGCGGCGGTGGCGACGCTGGCGACGAGCGCGGCGGGGGGATGGTCCAGTTTCGGCCGTCTCGACCTGAAACAGGTATTCACCCTTCTCTATCTCGGAGTCCTGGCATCCGGACTTTGCTTTTTCTGGTGGAACAAAGGCGCGGTGATGACCGAGGCCGGTACGCTGGCTGTTTTCAATAACATGAAGATACCGCTCGCCGTTCTGGTCTCCCTCCTCTTTTTCGGGGAAAGCACTAACATTTCCCGCCTGATCCTGGGCGGCGGACTCATGGTGATCGCGGTCTGGTTTTCCCGGCGAAATTGAGATTTTCCGCGGCGCACGGATAAGTCGAGGAACAACCATAATATTTACAGTCTTCAAAAAAAATCCTTTTTAGAAATGAGGATAAAAAATTTCGAAAATTATGGCCGATGGCGATCGGTTGTATTATAATGCTGATAATAAAATCACCCGGAACAAACACCAATTAATCGAGGAAGACGGAGAGGGAAGAAATACAATGAGCGAAAGCAAGCTGGAAGACCTGCGGCGGCGGAAGGAAAAAATCATCGCCGGCGGGGGTGAGGCAAGGATCGAAAAACAGCACGGAAAGGGCAAGCTGACCGCCCGGGAAAGGCTCAATCTGCTGTTCGATGAAGATTCCTTCGTTGAAATTGACCCTTTCGTGAAACACCGATGCCGGGACTTCGGGATGGAAAAAAAGGAAGCCCCGGGCGAAGGGGTGGTGACCGGATACGGTCAGGTGGAGGGCAGGCTGGTTTACGCTTTCGCCCAGGATTTCACCGTGATCGGGGGTTCTCTCGGTGAAATGCAGGCTCAAAAAATCTGCAAAGTTTTCGACAACGCCCTCAAGGTGGGAGTACCGGTGGTGGGTATAAACGACTCGGGCGGTGCCCGGATCCAGGAAGGGGTTAATTCCCTCAAGGGCTACGGGGATATCTTTTACCGGAACACTTTGGCCTCGGGGGTTGTTCCCCAGATCTCGGTCATCCTGGGGCCCTGCGCGGGGGGAGCGGTCTATTCTCCGGCGATAACCGATTTTGTTTTCATGGTCGAGGGGACAAGCAAAATGTTCATCACCGGTCCTCAGGTGATCAAAGCCGTGACCGGTGAGGAGGTTTCCCCGGAAGAACTCGGCGGGGCGATGACTCACAACAGCGTCAGCGGGGTGGCCAAATTCCTCGCCGCCGATGAAGAAGAATGTATCGTCAAAGTGAAAGAGCTGCTGGGTTATCTTCCCTCTAATAACCTGGAGACCGCACCCCCGGTCGAGACGGGAGATGATCCTAACCGAACCGCGCCGGAGATCGCTTCCCTGGTTCCGGCGCAGCCCAATAAACCCTACGATATGCTGGACCTGATCGCCCGGATAGTAGACGGCGGAGATTATCTCCAGTACCACCCTTATTTCGCGATGAACATCGTGACCTGCTTCGCCCGGATGAACGGTCAGTCGATCGGCATAATAGCGAACCAGCCCAAGGTCTTGGCCGGATGTCTGGATATCGATGCCTCTGACAAAGCGGCCCGGTTTGTCAGGACCTGCGATGCCTTTAACATCCCGCTGCTGACGATCACCGATGTTCCCGGTTTTTTACCCGGCGTGAACCAGGAATACGGAGGGATCATCCGGCACGGCGCGAAATTACTCTACGCCTACAGCGAGGCGACCGTCCCCCTGGTGACCCTGATCGTGAGAAAAGCCTACGGTGGCGCTTACATAGCGATGTGCTCCAAGCACCTGGGAGGCGACATGGTGCTGGCCTGGCCGACCGCGGAGATCGCGGTTATGGGTCCCGCCGGTGCGGCGAACGTTATTTTCCGCAAGGAGATCAAAAGCGCCGAGGATCCGGCGTCGGAGAAGGCCCGGAAGATCGAAGAGTACACCCAGAAATTCGCCACTCCCTACATCGCGGCGGAACTGGGTTACGTCGATGACGTGATCGAGCCCGTCGAGACCAGACCGAGGGTGATCGCGGCCTTTGCAATGCTGGCCTCCAAGCGGGAAAAGCGTCCCGCCAAGAAACACGGCAACATCCCCCTTTAAAATTTTTCAAGGAAAAATTTTAAAATGACCCTGCTCGATAAATTCACCGACCCGGAGATGATCCGGCAATTGTCCTTCGGGGAAAAAATCTCGGCTTCTATCTATGTAACCCTGCTGGGGATGGGGATCACCTTTGTCGCGCTCGGTGTCGTCTGGGGTTTCGTCTTCCTGCTGTCCAAAATCGGCGGCAGCAGAAAGCGGAAGGAAAAAGCCGTCATCCCGTCTCCCGGCCCGGTGGTGCCGGAATCAAAAGTCGAAATGGAAAAGGGAGACCTGATTGCGGTGATAACGGCCGCCCTGGAGGCCGGCCGCGCGGGACCGGGCGGGACTTTCCGGGTGAAGAAGATAACGAGAACGGTTGACGCGACTCCCCTCTGGGGCCAGGTGGGAAGAATCGAACAGCTCGATACCACCGTTAGGTGAAGCGATTATAAATCAAGGAGATCAGCCCGCACTTAGTTCGGGCAACATCAAAATCTGAAAACAGTTGGGAGAAATCAGAAATCGGTAGGGAAATCGGAAAACAGAAATCAGAAAACGCTCGCGCCGCTGTTTTCCGTTCTCTGTTTTCCCAACGGTTTTCAGTTTTCTAACAACCGATTTCCGAAAAACTTAATCTACGATAATTATTGTGTATGTTCTAAAGCAGGTTACTAAGATTATGAAAAAGTAAATTTTTAAAAATAACAAGGAGCGCGCCGATGAAAAAATTCAACGTTAAAGTCAACGGCAGATCTTACGAGGTGGAGGTCGAAGAAATCGGGGCGAAGGTCGTACCGGAGCCGACAGCCCCGGCAGCTCCGGCCAAACCGATGCCGGGCCCGCATGCCGCAGCGAAGAAGGCGGCCCCGCCAAAGCCGGCTCCGGCGGCCGGAGGCAAAACGGAGGTGAATTCGCCGATGCCCGGAACGATACTCGCTTTGGAAGTTAAGGAGGGAGATAAAGTCTCCCAGGGCCAGGTCATGCTGATCCTGGAAGCGATGAAGATGGAGAACGAGATTCCGGCCCCGATGGACGGTCAGGTGGTCTCCGTAAAAGTAACCGAAGGGGCTTCGGTCAGCGCGGGCGATCTGCTTGTGGTTTTGGAATAAAACGGCGGTGAGCAAAGTAAAAAACCTCCCATGACGGAAATCAGCATAAAATTTATCGAGCAGGTTGGTTTGACCAGCCTTTCCGGCGGGCAAATCATCATGATCGGTATCGCTTTTGTCCTGTTCTACCTGGGGATAAAAAAACGCTTTGAACCGCTGCTGCTGGTACCGATCGCTTTCGGCATCTTTTTAACCAATCTGCCGCTGGCCGGGATGATGGACCCGGAGAAAAACGGCGTCGCCGGCGGCCTGTTATGGTATTTTTACCGGGGGAACGAACTGGGGATCTGGCCCCCGATCATTTTCGCCGGGATCGGAGCGATGATTGATTTCGGTCCTCTGATCGCCGATCCCCGTTCCCTCCTGCTGGGCGCGGCGGCCCAGTTCGGGATCTTCATCACCTTCTTCGGGGCCATCATGCTGGGATTTGTCGGCAGGGACGCCGCTTCGATCGGCATCATCGGCGGAGCCTCGGGTCCGACCTCCATCTGGCTCGCGACCAAGCTCTCGCCCCGGCTTCTGGGACCCATCGCGGTGGCGGCGTATTCCTACATGGCCCTGGTGCCGATTATCCAGCCCCCCATCATGAAAGCTCTGACGAGCCGTAAAGAACGCATGATAAAAATGAAGCAGCTGAGGCCGGTTTCCAAGACGGAGAAGATACTATTTCCGATCATGGTAACGCTCGTCGTTTCTCTCATCGTCCCTCCCGCCGCCACCCTGATCGGAATGCTGATGCTGGGAAACTTGCTCAAGGAGGCAATGGTGGTCGACCGACTGCGGGATACGGTATCGAACGCTTTAATGAATACCGTAATGCTGCTGCTGGGACTCGCGGTCGGAGCCAGCGCCAAGGCGGAGCAGTTTTTAAAACTGAGGACCATCATGATCATGCTGCTGGGATTGTTCGCGTTCGCGGTCGGAACGGCTTCAGGAATACTGTTGGCAAAATTGATGAACAGATTATCAGGGGGCAAATTGAATCCCCTGATCGGATCGGCCGGGGTCTCCGCCATACCGATGTCCGCCCGGGTTTCCCAGAGGATGGGCCAGGAAGCCGATCCGACGAACTTTCTGCTCATGCATGCCATGGGCCCTAACGTGGCCGGCGCCATCGGGGCGGCGGCGGTCGCCGGTGTCATGCTGGCTTTATTCGGCTGAAAATTTCCCGGAGGTAAATTCTCGGATGAAACTCAAGTATCTCTTCAAGATTCAAAACATCATCGACAGTGAAATCCGCACGACCTGCCAGCGGGACGGCCCGCCGCTGGATCGGAAACATCTCATTAAAACCCAGGTACTCGCCCTGGAGGTTAAGACCGCGGAACTGGCGAACCTGACTAAATGTTACAAGTATCCCCAAAAGATGAAAGAGATGGACAAGCGGAAATTAATCATCCGCTATGTTGATTGCTTCAAGTTCCTTTTTTCCATCGGCAATGACAATGAATTCAATGTCGTAAATTTCGATCTGGAAGAGCTGATCCAGTCGATAACCACCGGCCCCTACGAGACCATCATCGATACCTTCCTGTCCCTTTTCGATAACATCACCAACTTGAAGCGCGACCTCTTCGCGGAAAATTACATATCGGGCGTGAACGTGTATATGACGTTATTCAAGGAATTTGTTCTGCTGGGCAAACTGCTCGGTCTCACATTTGAAGAAGTATTCGAGCATTACGATAAACTCTACAAGGATATGGTGCAGAAGGCCTAAATTGCCGAAAAATACGCATCAGGCTTTCCCATCCACATTCCTGACCGCGTGGTGATACCAACCACCAACATAAGTCGGAAGAAAATCCCTCTCACTGAAATTTTCCGTATTCCTTTTCAAAATCTCACTTCCGGAGACGGCCTCCCTCAAAAGGTAATAACTTTTCAGCCGCCGCAATGAGAAAAGATGGTTATCTTCTATCCGAAAAATCATTGCGCTCCGCCCTGCGGTCGAATCCGCTGATAAGTAAAATATATTTTTTCCGGACCATCGGCTCAACCAATGACTTCGCGAAAAAGCTGGCCTCGGAATGTTCGGAAGAAGGCGCATTAATCATCAGCGAGGAACAGACCCGGGGAAGGGGGAGATCGGAAAGAAAGTGGATCTCGCCGGCCGGCACGGGAATATGGATGTCTTTGATTTTAAGGCCACGGATGCCGCCGCACTCCGCCCCCGGAATAACTCTCATCGCGGCGGCGTCGGTATCCGCCGCCATAGAGATGGTAACGGGAATCAGGACTTCGATCAAATGGCCCAACGACGTGAACGTGAATTTCAGGAAAACCTGTGGTATCCTGACGGAAGCGGTAACCGACCCGGTCGGTCGTCACTACGCCATCGTGGGGATAGGGATAAACGTCAACAACAGGGAATTCCCCGATGAAATAAAAGACACCGCCACCTCGCTGAGAATAACTTCAGGCCGGAAGATCAGCCGGGAAAAAGTTTTAATCCGGACGCTGGACGAATTCGCGAGATTGTACTCTGAATTCAGCTCGACAAATTCTTTATCCGGGATAATCGACTTCTACAGAGAAAGATCGGCCACACTGGGCAAGCGCGTGAGGATCATAGCGAAAGATAAGGAATTCTCCGCCCGGGCGATCGATATCACCGAAAACGGCGAGCTGGTAGTGGAAAAAGACAATGGAGAAATCTCCCGAATCAATTCCGGGGAAGTCTCCATCCGGACAACAAATTTATCAGAAAAATTCGCGAATAATCCGGATTAAAAGAGAACGAGAACTGATCCGAGGTAAGAACTTTTAAGCTACATTATTCATCCCGTATACGGGATGAATAATGAAGATTAAAAATGCATAAATATATCCTCCACGCCCGGGCGTTTTTTCATCATATGGCCTCATTTTTCAAGGGGATTAAGGTTTACGCCCTGGTGGGCAAGACCGGCACCGGAAAAAGCTTCCGGGCCAAACTGATAGCTCAGCAGTTCGGCATCGAACTCATAATAGACGACGGATTGCTCATCCGGGGCAAAAGAATCCTGGGGGGAGAATCGGCGAAAAAAGAGAAAGGTTCTTTCTCCGCGGTCAAGACCGCGCTTTTTTCCAACCGGGAACACGCTCAACGAATAATAAAAATTCTCCAGCACGAAGAATTCAAAAAGATTCTCATCATCGCCACCTCGCTCAAGATGGCCCGCAGAATCGCTCACAACCTGGATCTTCCCCATCCCAACCGGATCATAAAAATTGAGGACTTCGCCACCGAGGCCGAGATCGAAGCGGCCACCCATTCGAGGAAAATCAGCGGCAAACATGTAATCCCGGTGCCGGCGATCGAGGTTAAGAGGGATTACGGCCACATTTTCCTGGAATCCATACAGATCCTGCTGAAAAGACGATTTTTCCTGAAAAAAGGCCGGGACAGATTCGAAAAAACCATCGTCCGCCCCGAATACAGCCGGAAAGGCAGGGTGGCTATATCGGAGGCCGCTCTGAGCCAGATGGTCATGCATTGCGTCACCGTCTTCAGTCCCGCATTTAAAATCGACAAAATAGTTATCTCTCAAGATAAAGGGAGCTACAAACTCGAGGTTATTATTCAGGTTCCCTTCGGAATGAAGATAGCCGGGGAAATCCAGGAACTTCAGTCATACATCCTGGATAATATTGAACAGTTCACCGGCCTGGATCTCCAGGAGGTGAACATAACGGTGGGTAAAATCAGCAAGCGGAATAAGAAAGCGGAAAAGCCCCCGCCCGAGCAGGCGGAAATCTCTTTTTCCGATCAAGAATGAAAATGAGCTTCGGCGCCGCAGTTTCAATCCCGATTAATCACGCATTTTTCGGTCCCGTCCGCGCGAGGCGGCTCGAGAATACCTTTTTCGGGCCGCATCATAAAGGTCATTCCCATAGATGTCGTTGGCCACGATGAGGGGGAAATCTTCTACCTCGAGGCGGCGAAGAGCACCGGTTCCCAGTTCCTCGAAAGCCACCAGCTCCGCTTTTTTGATTTTTTTCATGAGCAGCGGGGCGGCACCGCCAACGGCGGCGAAATAGACCGCCCGGTGTTTTTTCATCGCCTCTATCACCTCTTCACTGCGCTTACCCTTGCCGATCATTCCTTTAAGACCCAGCTTCAGAAGGGGGGGGGTGTAAGGATCCATCCGGCAGGAGGTGGTGGGTCCGGCCGGACCTATCACTTCTCCGGGCCGGGGCGGGGCGGGACCGACGTAATATAGGACCTGTCCCTCAATTTTTATCGGCAGTTCCTTTCCCGATGCCAGCAATTCCATCAGACGCGTATGAGCCGCGTCCCGGGCGGCGTAGATCACTCCGCTGAGAAGAACCTCATCGCCGATTTTCAGCTCCGCCACATCGGAGTCGCTGAGCGGAGCTTTTAATTTAATGGGTCCGGTCATGACGAATTACAAGGTTACTATCGGTTTCTAAAAAAGTTACTACTTAAGGTTACCAAAAGGTTTCGATAAAAACAGCTCGGCAACCCATGGTAGCAGTTAGTAACTGTCTTAGTAACCATTAGTAACATCCTTAGTAACCTCCGTTACTAACCGTCATTTTTCAGATCACCGTGTCCTTTTTAAAACGTTTATCGTCCCGCTTGGGATAATCCAGGCTGTAATGCAGGCCCCGGCTTTCTTTTCTCTTCCGGGCCGAATCGATGATCAGTTCGGCCACGGTCGCTATGTTCCTCAATTCCACCAGGTCGGAAGTGATGACAAAATCCCAGTAATACTGGGTGATTTCTTTCTGCAGCAAAGTAATCCTCCTTTTCGCCCGGGCCAGCCTTTTATCGGAGCGCACGATCCCCACGTAATTCCACATCAGGCGTCTGATCTCATCCCAGTTATGAGAAACGATAATCGCTTCGCTGCTGTCCACCGCATGGCCCCTTTTCCAACCGGGGATTTTCGGAAAAGATAATTTTTTCTCAAGGGTGTTCCGGGCCTGCCGGGCCGCCCGTTCGGCGAACACCAGAGCCTCCAGGATAGAATTGCTGGCCAGCCGGTTGGCGCCGTGCAGGCCGGTGTGGGCCACTTCACCGATCGCCAGCAGACCCCCGCACCGCGTCCGGCCGAAGGTATCCACCGGGATACCCCCGCAGGAATAGTGAGCGGCCGGGACCACCGGGATGGGAACCCTGGTCATGTCGATCCCGAACGTTTTACACTCTTTGTAAATATGGGGAAATCTCCTTCTGACCAATCCGGACGGCCGGTGGGTGATATCGAGAAGGACGAAATCATCACCGCTTTTTTTCATCTCATTGTCGATGGCCCGGGCCACCACGTCCCGGGGTGCCAGGCTCTTCATCCGGTGGTACCGGTGCATGAACGCCTTTCCCCGGGAGGTTTTCAGAACTCCCCCCTCCCCCCGCACCGCTTCTGAAACGAGGAAGGATTTGGCGTCGGGATGATACAAACAGGTGGGGTGAAACTGCATGAACTCCATATCGCAGATTTTTAAGCCGGCCCGGTGAGCCATGGCGACACCGTCACCGGTGGCCACGTCGGGATTGCTGGTATAAAGATAAACCTTGCCCGCCCCGCCGGTGGCGAGAACGGTGGTGCGGGCGAGGAATGTCCGGACTCTTTTTTTCTTTTTATCCAGCACGTAGGCGCCCCAGCAGCGGCGCGCTTTCTTTCCCGGCGAAGGCGCAACCAGGAGATTGACCGCGATGAAATTCTCATAGATCTTTATTCCCGGATTTCGCCGGACCGCCTTGACCAGGCAATTTTCTATCTCCAGGCCGGTTTGATCGGTGGCGTGGAGTATCCTTCTCCGGGAATGGCCGCCTTCCCGCCCCAGATCGAATTTTTTCCGTCCCCGGCCGCGGCGGGTGAATTCAGCTCCCAGTTCCATCAGTTCCTCCACCCGCCGGCGAGCGTTTTGAATCACCAGTTCCACCACCTCCGGATGGCAGAGGCCGTCCCCGGCCTTCAGAGTGTCCCTGATGTGATCGGCAAAGGAATCGCCGCGATCCATGACCACGGCGATTCCACCCTGAGCGTAAAAAGTGCTCGATTCAGCGATATCCCGCTTGGTGACCACCGCCACCGAGCCGTAGGGGGCGACCTTGAGGGCGAAACTCAAACCCGCCGCCCCGCTGCCGATGACCAGAAAATCCGTTTTGATTTGCGCACTTCTCATTTCTTTTGGCAGGATTAACGAGATAGACGGGATTTCAATCGATCCTGTTCATCCTGTTATCCCGTCTGAAAAAGGGGCCGGGGCGGCGGAGCATACTACATGCTGATATCCTGTCCAATTCATAACTCGGTGGCGGCGCGGCGGGCGGAGTGGCACTGGATGTTCACCGCCACCGGAAGGCTGGAGATGTGACAGGGAAAAGTTTCGATGTGGACCGCCAGCGCCGTCACCCTCCCCCCGAAACCCTGGGGACCGATGCCGAGCTCGTTGATCTTTTCCAGGAGCTCCCGCTCCAGAGCGGCGTAGAGCGAATCGGAATTTCTCGAACCAACCGGGCGGAGAAGCGCTTTTTTTGCCAGGAGAGCGACCTCTTCGAAATTCCCCCCGATACCGACACCGACGATTATCGGAGGACAGGGGTTGCTCCCGGCCTCTTCCACCCGGTCAAGCACGAAATTTATTATTTCTTCCGCGCCCGCCGAGGGCGCCATCATCTTCAAAGCCGACATATTCTCGGCGCCGGCGCCTTTAGGAATAACTGTTATTCTCACTTTATCTCCGGAAACGATGACGGTATGAATCACGGCCGGGGTGTTATCTCCGGTATTTTTTCTCCGCAGGGGATCGTCCACGATCGACTTTCTCAGGTAGCCCTCCCGGTAGGCCCGCCTCACCCCCTCGTTCACGGCTTCGTATAAATCGCCCCCCGAGATGTGGACATCCTGCCCCAGCTCGATGAAGACTACCGCGAATCCGGTATCCTGGCAAAGAGCCGCTTTTTCTTTCCGGGCGATCCGATTGCTTTCTAGGATTTGCTCGAGAGCGGTCCTGCCGGGCGGCGATTCTTCTTTCGCCATCCCCTCCCGCAATGCTTTTTCCACACCCGCCTCCAGGTTGAAATTAGCGGACAGGCAAAGATTTTTGACCGCCTCCCGGATTTCCTCACTCGCGATTTCTCTCATCCTGGATCTTGCTCCTCAACCCGAGCGGTGGCGAATAAAAAACCAAACCGTCCCGTCGGGTGAAATTCACGAATCTAATTGTGCGCCGGCTGTTCTTTGGTATCGAACCCCGGTCTCTTCTTGCGCTTTCCGGCAACTCGAA